>Ga0187827_10000958_pt1 | contig 43679 bp, 41 predicted proteins | sample ETNtaG_39_FD_167969 | JGI IMG/M metagenome (GOLD analysis project Ga0187827, IMG submission 167969) | Marine microbial and viral communities from oxygen minimum zone, Eastern Pacific Ocean - ETNP2014_SV_150_PacBio MetaG (Illumina Assembly) | ecosystem: Environmental > Aquatic > Marine > Hypoxic...
TGAAAAAAGAATAAAAGAACGAAAGAAGGAAAGAACTGAAGAAAGAATAAAAGAACGAAAGAAGGAAAGAACTGAAGAAAGAATAAAAGAACGAAAGAAGGAAAGAATGAAAGCTTTTTTCTTTAATAATCTTTTTCCTTAAATCTTTTATCTTTCTTTTTCTCTTTTATTCTTCCCTTCTTCCCTTCTTTTATAATGTTAACTTCCCTTACTTGCACTACACTCAATAAGTCATATTATTAGGACATGATTAATGTTGCAATTAACGGCTACGGCCGTATAGGAAGAAATGTACACAGACAATTCGAAGATAGGTTTGGAGATAGTGTGCAGGTTGTAGGAATAAATGCATCTACATCTTCCGAAATGAGAGCTTATCTTCTTAAATATGATTCTCTACATAGAAAATTTAAAGGAGAAATATCCGTCAAAGATGAGAATAATATAATTGTTAATGGAAAAACTGTGCGAGTTGTTAAAGAAAAAGATCCATCTAAATGCCCGTGGAAAGAATTGGATGTCGATATTGTTGTTGAAGCTACAGGCAAATTTAGAACGAGGGAACTTGCAAACGGTCATCTTCTTGCCGGTGCAAAGAGAGTAATTGTCACAGCTCCGATGAAAGATGATACTCCGACATTTGTTAAAGGAGTTAATCACAAAGAAATTAAACCCGACATGGAAATTGTATCTAATGCATCTTGCACTACTAACTGCATAGCTCCAGTGATCAAAGTTATTGATGAAACATTTGAAATAGAAAATCTGCTCGTGAATTCCGTTCACGCATTTACAGCTTCGCAAAATCTTCTGGACAATAATAATAAGGAAGGCGATCTAAGGAGAACCAGAGCTGCCACACTTTCAATAATTCCTACAAAAACCGGAGCAGTGAAAGCATGTGCAGATATATTTCCGCATCTGAAAGGGAAGATCGATGGTATGGCATTTCGAGTACCAGTGCCAACAGTCAGTTGCGCATACATGGCATTTTTCCTTAAAAATAATACTTCAACCGAAGAAATTAACTCACTTCTAAAAAGCGCTTCCCAGAGCGGTCCTATGGTTGAGGTATTGGATTATTCTGACGATGAATGTGTATCAATAGATTTCCAGACAAACCCCCATTCATCAATTGTAGATGCCCTTTCAACCAAAGTTGTTGACGGGAAAGCTGCTCAAATCCTCAGCTGGTATGACAACGAATGGGGATACGCGATGAGAGTTACGGAAATGGTGGTTGAAATAAATGAAATGATGGTATAAGAACGAAAGAAAGAAATGTATCAAGAGAAAAAGGAAGATTGAAAGGAAAAATGCTTTAATCTTTTGATCTTTTAGATTTCCTTTCATTCTTTCATTCTTTCGCTCTTTCGTTCTTTATTATCTGGTATTATCATCATGTTCTTACAGCTCAATAAATTTATGGATTCAAACTGCAAAGTCCCCGAGCGCGTCTCTCTCAACTACCATCTATTTAATAAGGCTTCTATTCCTCATAATCTTAGGCATTTAATTTTAGACTTATCAAGGGCGGCAAAATACATCAGTTATGCTATTCAAACATCGGAAGCTGGCCTGTCTGGTGGAACAAACGAATCCGGAGAAGAACAACTCAAGCTAGATGTATTAAGCAATACTATCTTTGAGCAACATTTATGTGAAAGTGATTTGGTATGCTGTTATTCATCAGAAGAGCAGAAGGAAATTGTAGCAATTACAGATGATGCTCCCTACAGCGTTGTATTTGATCCCCTTGATGGATCATCATTAGTTGATGCAAATTTTGCACTCGGTTCAATCATTGGTATATTCGAAGGCAAAGATGTAATTGGGAAAACATCAAGAGATTTGGTATCAGCTATCTATATTTTATACGGCCCACGAACAACATTGGTTTATTCATCTGGAAGTGGCGTTCACGAGTTTCTACTTAACGATGTAGGAGAATTTATCTTATACAGGGAAAATATTGGAATTGCAGATGACGCAAAGAATTATAGTCCTGGAAATGTAAGAGATATATTGGAATATAAGCCCTATAGAAAAGTACTGGAAGACTGGTTCGAAAGAAAAATGACAATTAGATACTCAGGCTGTATGACTGCAGATGTAAGTCATATTTTTTCCAAAGGCCAAGGTGTGTTTACATATCCTACAGGGAGTAAATATCCTGAAGGAAAGCTTAGGTTGGTATTTGAGTGTGGTCCGCTTTCATATTTGATGGAACAGGCCGGAGGCGCTTCATCTGACGGCACTAAAGCAATATTAGATATAGAAATAACTGACCTTCATCAAAGAACACCAATAATAATTGGGTCTAGGAATGAGGTCGAGAGAGTGTGTTCACTATTGAATAAATGAATGAATGGCTGAATTGTTGAATGATAGTAAATAAAGAACGAAAGAGCGAAAGAATGAAAGAACGAAAGGAAGCCCAAAGATAAAAAAATCAGAAGATAAAACATTTTTCATTTTAATCTTCCTTTTTCTCTTGAAGCATTTCTTTCTTTCGTTCTTTTATATTAATCCCAAAACGCCTCTTTTGTAGCTTTTGTGAACGCCTCATCAAATGGTTGATTCGCTGAATCTTCTTTTGCTTTCCCTTCAATCTTATGAATCTTCTTCATGGTTTTATATGTGCCCCACGGATAATAACTTTTATATTTCTTTCCCCTTTTTTTATTTCCGTCCTCCTGCTTTTCTTCAACTTCTTCTTTTTCTAGCTTTACAGCATTTCCATCCTTATCCCACTTTACCAAGCTAATAACCTCTCGTTTCTGAGGATCAACATAAACCAAATCATCGTCGTTATACTGCGTCATATATTCCTGGAGAGTCTGTGCTCTTCCGGTTCCGGCGGAGCTGGAGCTAAAACTTTCTCCTTTATTTGATCTACCCTCTCGGATAAATCGTTTCTTGTTGGATTTTGGAAAATCTCTTCAACTTCTGATTTCTTTTGTTCTTGAACTCTCAAAAATGCATAAAACGTAACAACCATACTGGCTATTAGAGCTGTATTAATCCCAAATCGAATTTCCATTCTCGAAAACTGGAATGTAATCCTCATTAGAACCGACAAAGCCGAAAGTATCAAAATGGTTGATACAGCACTGCATGCAAGCCTTACATTATCTTTCTTTCGCTTTTTAAGTATTATTGGGCCTCCTGTAAGAGGAACTACTGTAAGGGAAAGAATATACACATTTATGAGTAGTACAGATGCGCCAATAAACGATGTATAAAACCCAAGCCCGGAGTAGGAAACTGGATCACTTCCCAAAAGATAACCGCTAGCCCAAGGGCAAAACACGGCTATAACGGCAATAAATGCAGCTGAGTTTATTATCTTTTCCTCAAGGTCCAATGAACCGAAACGGCGCAACATTCTGGGTACCATAATGGGAATGTAGCACATAATTAAGATTGTTTACAAGACTAAGCTATAATTTGTCCATGGCGGTATTTTCGATAGATGTCAGAGAGGCCTGCAGAAAGAAAAGAACTGGAAAAGGGCAATGGACCTATGGATTTGTAAATGAGTTCCTAAATAGAGAACATAAAATAGTACTCCTCACAGATCAGAATCTGCCAAAAGAATGGGAAGGCTCATCAAGTGAAGTGATTATTTACCCGGGCGGATTCTCGTGGCATTTAAGAGTATCTGGCTATTTAAAGAAGAACCTGTTCGATTCAATTTATATCAGCCCAACAAGTTTTATAGTCCCAAGCCTAGTCAATAAAAGTATTAAAACTATCCCCATTATTCACGATCTTATTGCATTTCAAAAAGGCAAGCATGATATAAAAGCAAAAATGATTGAAAGACTATTGCTTAATAAGGCGATTAAGTCTGCACACAGAGTCATGACAAATAGCGATAATACCCGCAATGATTTAGTTAAAAAGTATCCATTTGCTTCCAATAAAACTACAGCAATATTCGCAGGCCCGTCTAACGTAAAAACGTCTGGAAACTCTGCTGATGAAAGAATTATTCTTTGCGTTGGAACTTTATCACCACGCAAAAATCAACTTAGACTAATAAAGGCATACCAGAAATTACCTGACGCACTTAAGTCAAAATACAAATTAGTACTTGCCGGAGGGAGAGGCTGGAATGACAAAAAAATAATTAAAGAAGCCCAACTTACAAACGACGTTAATTGGATCGGATATGTAAAGGAAGATAAATATCATGAACTTTTAAGAACTTGTACTGTACTGGCACTCCCCTCTCTTTACGAAGGTTTTGGACTTCAAATACTCGATGCAGAAAAAATGGGTGTACCGGTGCTTTGTTCAGATATGGGAAGCCTCACCGAAGTTGCTGGTAATTGTGCGGTTGTTGTAAATCCTCTTGATGTAGAATCAATAAAAAATGGCTTGGAGAAGATTTTATCGGATGAATCCCTCAGATCCAGATTGCATGAAGAAGGCCCCGTGCAATCCGAGAAATTTTCATGGAAAAGAACGGTAGATTTGTTTTTAGATGCTATATAATCGAAATAGATGATTAAATATAAGCATATAGGCATTACAGCTAAATCGCGACTCGACCAGAAAGAAGAAGCCGTTGCAGGAGTTATCGATATTTTAAAGAAACTTGATGTTGATATTTGCGTGGACTCCGAAAGATTAAGCCATCTTAAATGCTCTAAGGATTTAATGAAGATGAAGGCTATCGAAGATATCGATCTTCTAATAGTCATAGGCGGAGACGGAACCATACTTAGATCAGTGAGAGAACTGAAAGACTTTGATATACCAATCTTAAGTGTTAATTGGGGAACTGTAGGTTTTTTGGCTGAGATTAACGTAGATGAAGCTGAAGAATTAATTCCAAAGCTTTTAAATGGCAGTGGAGTCATAGAAGAGCGCGGACTTCTGCACGTGAAAGCAAGAAGGAACGGCAAAGTGCTTTTGGAAGGGCATGCTTTAAATGAAGCTGTTATCAATCAAGGCACCATCGCCAGGCTTGTTAATTTAAAAACAACTGTAAACGGAGAAGAATTGGCAAGCTATCATGCCGATGGTCTGATTATTTCAACGCCGACAGGATCCACAGCCTATTCTCTTGCAGCAGGAGGACCTCTTGTATATCCAACTATCAACGCAACCATCTTAACGCCTCTTAATCCATATAGCTTTAGCCAAAAACCCATAGTTATCCCTGGTGAATCTAAAGTAGAAGTTGTTGTAGATACTAAACCAAATAAATACCAGGACGCGGATGTTGTTTTAACAATTGACGGACAAGTTTATGTCGAACTGGAAGGCGGAGACAAGGTCGAGGCGCATGTCCATCCAAATACGGTAAAATTCCTCAGGCGAAAACAGGACACATTCTTTGCGACGCTTAGGAAGAAATTGAAGTGGGGGGAAAGGGCGGGGTAAAAGAATGAAAGATAGAAAGAATAAAAGAGAAAAAGAAAGATAAAAGATTTAAGGAAAAAGATTATTAAAGAAAAAAGCTTTCATTCTTTCCTTCTTTCTTCAATTCTTTTCCTCTTTTTAATCTTCCTTTCTTTCTTTAGTTCTTTCCTTCTTTTATTCATTCTTTCATAATCATCTCCTCTCTCTCCGGCCCGGTTCCAATAAAAGCAACAGGAACTCCTGTTTGTTCTTCGATGAACTGAATATATTTCTTTGCATTTTCGGGAAGTTCATCAAACGATGTAAGTCCTTTTGTAGATGCTTTCCAGCCAGGCAGATTCTGGTATCCATCTGACATCATTACCGGAATTTGATCTTCCTCATCTAGGACATCCAGTTTTGTAATATTCCAGTGAGTGTATCCATTTAGCCTTACCACTTTTAGCAAATCAGGAACGCTTAACCACCCGCACCTTCTGGGCCTTCCTGTTGTTGCGCCGTATTCGCCTCCTCTTTCTCTGATTCTGTTGCCATCGTCTTCACTAGCCTCTGATGAGAACTCACCTTCTCCCACACGGGTGCAATACGCCTTGGCGATACCAATACAGGACTTAAGCACCTTTGGAGGAAGTCCCAGTCCCTGTAATGCACCGGAAATTGTGGTTGAACTGCTTGTTACATATGGGTATGAACCGTGATCCAAATCCAACAACGCTCCCTGAGCTCCCTCAATCAGAATGCTTTTACCATCCTCCAAATACTCATGAATAAGTGAAACCGTATCAGTTACACATCCTTTTAGAACACTCCTCGCATCTTCTAAATTCTTCAATTCAATATTTATATCGATGTCCAAACCAAATTGTTCTTTAATGCTCTCAGCTCTTTCTTTTAACTCTGATGTAAGATCTGCATCGAGTGATTCCATTCTGATGCCCGTCCTTGCAGCCTTATCTTGATATGCAGGACCTATTCCGCGCATCGTAGTTCCAATCCCCTTCCCTTTCTTTTTTGCTCTAGCTTCCTCGAATACTCCATCTAGCTTTTTGTGATATTCAAAAAGAATATGAGCTTCGGACGAAATATAAAGTCTTGGCAGAACATCAAATCCTGCCTTCTTCATTTCCTCGATCTCCTCCAAAAGCGTTGGTAAATGCAAAACCATCCCTGCACCCAAAATAATTGGTTTACCTTCATGAAAGCATCCAGATGGAAGTAAGTGGAATATATGCTGAACACCGTCAATTACAATCGTGTGGCCCGCATTCGCGCCCCCGCAAGCACGTGCAATAACATCGTAGTGCTGGGCTACAATGTCGACTACCTTTCCCTTCCCCTCATCCCCCCACTGAGCGCCTATAATTGCGCAGACGTTTCCGAAGGATGAAGTCATGTCAGTCACAAATAGACATTATCAAATTATTTAGTCAGTAACAAATAAATTCGCATGTTTTTCTCTGCATTCAATAACAACTCCAGTGCACAAAGGATTGACCTTAGCTTGCCTCATTAGCTCATTTAGAACATCCATTCCATCCTCTCCACCAAATAAAGCATAACTTGGTTCATAATCTTTTACATCTTTCATCAATTCCTCGGAATCCGGAATATAAGGTGGATTGCTGACCAGAATAAACGGCTCTGATACATCATTCAGCGGCTCCATCAAGTTGCCTTTTCTAAACTCCACTTGAGCGTTATGTGACTCCGAATTCTGTTTTGCAACTTCCAATGCATCCTTACTTATATCAATGGCAATTATACTCAGATCAGGATTCTCTAATGCAAGTGTAATAGCTATACATCCACTACCAGTTCCGATATCCACAATGGTCTTGGGGTCAAAGTCTTCTCTGAGTACTTTGGAAAAACATACCACTCCCCTATCGGCTTGTCGAACTTCATCATGAGGATTCTTCACATACTCCAATGTAAGTTCAATTAGAGTCTCGGTTGATGGGCGTGGAATAAGAACCGAAGGATTTACTTCAAACTCACGACCATAAAACTCTTTCTTTCCAATAATGTATGCCAATGGCTCTCCGGAGGTTCTTCTTTTAATTAGCTCACTTATCTGATCAGATTGATCATCTGATACCTTATATTTTGGATTTGCAATAACCCATTCGCGTCGTTTATGCAATATATGGCCCACAACAAGCTCATTTTCCAATGACGGCAATTTATGCTTTGTGAGTATCTCGGCAACCTTCATATCCCTATAATGCCAATTGTGAAAACAATAGCAATCGATTGCAGGTTTGCTTCAACCAATTCGGGAATTGGACGTTATACGCGTGAGCTGGTTTCTGAACTCATAAAGTCCAATGAATGCAATTGGAAGCTACTTGTAAAATCAGTCTCTGAAACTTGGCCCAATCGAGCTGAGCTAATTCATGCACCTTTCGATCATTATTCATTATCTGAGCAGAGGAGACTTCCTAAATTACTTAAAAGTATTAAGGCTGATCTTTTATTCTCCCCGCACTTCAACGTACCTTTCTTCTGCCCTATTCCATATGTAATTACAATCCATGATCTGATTCTTCATAGATATCCCAATCAATCATCAGTACTTAAAAGATTTGCTTACAAATTACTTATGTCACGAGCAGTTAGAAAATCTAAGCATATAATCACAATCAGTAACTTTGTTCTAAATGACATTGCGCAAACTTACGGTAGAAACAAAATTAAGAATAAAACATCAGTTATTTATGAAGGAGTTTCGGATAACTTCTATCCAAGATCAGAAGTTGAGCAGAATGATGAGTTTTTCCTTTATGTTGGAAATGCAAAAGAGCATAAGAATGTACAAACTCTGATCGATGCACATAAACAACTACCGGATGACTCCCCTTCTCTGGTTTTAGTATGTGGAGGAACGGAATCCAAAAGACTTAAGATCAATAACCGAGTCAGATTAATTTCAGAAATTAATGATGAAGAACTTCCTGCACTCTACTCATCTGCAAAAGCATTCGTTACAGCTTCGCTTTATGAAGGATATTGCTTGCCGGTCACCGAAGCTCAGGCTTGCGGATGTCCTGTGATCGCAAGTAATCAGGGGGCCATTCCGGAAGTTGCCGGGGATGAGGCCAAATTGATTGAACCGAATATTGAGCAATTCATTAGCGCTATGAAGAGTCCCCCGGGCCCTCCAGTTAACTACCTAAGTCCAAAGTGGTCAGACACGGCCGATAAGACTCTGAATGTACTTATGAAATCTTTAGACCAAGTTGGATAGATGCTGTTCCGCTTAAGAGCGAAACTGGAAAGATCCCTAGTTCAAAGGGAAAACTTGAAGTGCATTCAAGATTTTTTTGAGATGGTATTGACGAGATTTCAGCACTGACACATATTAATGGCATCCCGCCCACCCAGTTCTATACCCACCCCTGCCTACCGGCAGGCAGGCCAGGGGGGAGGGTGCATTAATGGGACAATACCTAACTCAAAGACCATCTGCTACCATCAAACTATGTATCACATAAAAGAACTTCTCCCAAAGGTCCTAAAAAAACGTGGATTACAAGACCATGCAAAGGCCTCCCATGTAATTCTGCACACTCAGGAATGGATAATAACCGAGCTTGAAGGCTACCAAGACCAACTGATTGCTAAGTCTTTTAAGGATGGAATATTGCTTATTAATGCAGAAAATTCAGTATGTGCTCAGGAATTGAACCAAGTTCTACTTGAGCTCAAAGAGCATTTATCGGAAAAGGGCCACAATATTTTGGAAATTAGAATTATAAGATCTCAATAAAATAAGCCTTTAATGGCTTGCACGCGAGCTTCAGGTTCCATAGACTCATTCGGAACTTTATAAATGCTAGTACTCCGACTCCAGCGCACAGGCAAAAATAAAGAAGCCACTTACAAGGTTGTAGTGGCCGAGAAATCCGATCCTGTAAAAAAGAAGTCGCTCGAAACTGTTGGTAATTACATTCCACAAAGAGATCCTGTTCATTTGGTATTAAAGCAAGACCGAATTAAATATTGGATGGAAAAGGGAGCTAAACCAAGCGATACACTTGCAAGAATTCTTAAGAAAGATGGAATGGATGGGATGGATCAATATATCCTCAGGTACACAAAGCAGAAAAAGAAGAAGGAGACTGAAGAAGAAACTCCTGCAGAGGCCCCGGCCGAGAAGGTCGAAGATTTAAGTGGTGGCGATGAACCAGCTCCAGCTGAAGATAAACCAAATGAAAAGCCTGTTGAAGCTTCAGAAGAACCAGCCCCAGCCAACGAAGAAGCTCCAGCAGAAAAGCCAGCTGAAGAAGAAGCTAAGAAAGAAGAATCAGATGTCTGAACCTTGTGATTTTTACCTACACGAAGAGCACGTCTTCGACGTGCGATTATAACATGTCAATACATCGCAGGTCTGGATTCGACAAGCTCACCACAGGGAAGACCTGCTCTCATTTATGTAAATAATGGATTAATCATGGTTCAGACTATTCAAGCGCACTAAAGATATCGCCCACGAGATCTATAATTAAGCTAAATGATAGATCAAATGGAATATCCAGAAGTACTGCCATGAATTTAACTATGAAGAACGCAATGAAAGATACAAAAAGTCCTATGATTGCGAACCTTATTGTATGTACTGCCTTCTTAATTTTTTCTTCATTCCCCGCAGAGAGAATGAAAGTTATGCCTCCAACAATTATGTAAACCAAACAAAGGATAGTTGCAGCAATTAATGCCAGGGCTACAAACGTAGCAACGATCTCGATTATGGATGCGTTTTCCAGTAGATCTCTTATCATTAGATAATGGGGAAAAAGAGTGTAATTAAGCCTCTCCAGGCTCGATAACTTTTAAGTTAATGCGATTATCCCCTCCTCCTACTATACGAAGCAAGGTACGCAGGGCTTTTATCGTTTGACCGCTTTTGCCAATTAGCTTACCCATATCATTCTCTCCTACCTTAACAGTAAGCAAAATACCCAAATCATCCTTCCTTGCGTCTATGGAGAGGGCTTCTTTGTCCTCGACTATGTTCTCCAGGATATACTTAAGAAACTCGTATCCAGGTAGTTCCGTGGTTTTCGTATCCGTCATAACTCTGGAATGGTAACAAATCGACAATCAACAATCAACCATCCTTCGCCTGCGGGCTACGGCGCGGCAGGCACGCTTCTTCGCTCTCCACATTTGTCATTGTTGATTGTTGAAAGCGAATCCGCCTCCTCGGGCGGATGAGCGTGTTAAAAGCCCTTTAGGGCGTGTTTGGTAGCTAAAATAACAATTAATGGACATTTTTAGATTATATATCTACGTCTAATTAGTATCGTAGGCACACCACCCAGTACAGCCATTAAACTAGCAAAGATGACATCCAAGGGGGCTCCGCTTTTAGGCATTTTAGTTACTACTCCAACTGAACCTACTCTTACCCTTTCAGATAGAGAAATGGATTCTAGGCCTTCCCCATTAACAGAGACGATATTTGCAATCTCCATTCCGTGTGGAACATTTGGAAAAACTCTAACAGTGTAATGTACTTCCCATCCTTCTCCTGGATTTAGAACAGGGACATTCCACACAATTCGATCACCTTCCATTACTCCTTGCTGAGCATCAACAATCGCGCTGAATTGCGAATCGATTCTATCTTCAATTCTCACATTACGGATTGGATGACCGTAAGTATTCTTCAAGTAAATTGAATACCTTACAGTGTCGCCCGGACGAACTTCATGCCTATCTGCGATTTTTCTCAGCAGTGTGTTAGTATCCTTAGGCCTTTCGACAGTCTGTCCACTCTTAACATTCCTTTCAGATACGACTGTTTGATCCACAGCCTCGCGGCCTTCAACACTTACGCTCCCCCTCATAATTGCTCCAAGAGGAGCATCACGTCTTACTCTTACTGTTAATAGAAGAATTCTGGATCCATGAGGACTGATCGTTACTCCTTTCCAGAAGATATCCTGTCCATTCCAGTAACCACCTTCGGAAGCGTCGACAAATTCAGTGTACATAGGGATTGCGCCTTTTACATCCACACCCTGAACGAGTTTTGTCTGATTGTTCTTTATATTTATGGCATACGTTAGCAATTCTCCAACTTTGGCCTCGCTGTATCCATCAGTCATTCCTACGTCAATTGTTGCTGGAGGAAGCTCTTCGTAAAGGATTGTAGTTGTATCTGTTCCAAATGCTGCCTCTACTGCAAAGCGAACACGCAACGTTCCAAACTCTGTTGTTTCACGATCAATTTGAGCTTTAAGTTCATACAATGCTTCACCACCTGCAGGAAGGAATTGATCCTCCCATTCAACTGACCTATTTGTCCTTTTATATTCTCCGGAAGCACCTATGAAATGGAGCGGAGGAGGAAGCTGTGTCCTGAGTGTAAACTCGCGGTCTTCGCCGAAAGTGTTCTTTACCAAAACCTGATACGTAAGCACCTCATCCGGCTCTGCATAAATCTTTCCATCATCTACAAAAATTTCCATTGGAACTCGCATCTCATTTCCATCGTGTACGCGAGTTGTATCGGTTACTCGGATGTCTCCCGCATATGCTTCAGCAATAATCAAATCCCCTTCTCGTGCATCACTATTCAAATGTATGTTTACGAAAAGTTCTTTTACGTATCCCGGGTGGATAACTGTGTCTTTCCATATCACTGTATTTCCTGCAATCCTTCCATTCTCACTCGCAGTAGTTACAGTAGAAAATTGTGGCTTATAAAAACGGACTGTTACAAGCTCTGGCTGATTGCTATCGGTCCTTAGTCCAATTGTATATGTCGCATTATCTTCAGAATTAATATCATCCAATCCGTCAGATATCGTCATATATAGATCTCTGTCCGTAGTACCTTCCTGCAAGTCATTAGGAGAATCACAGTCATGGTCCAATGGATAGTCAATTATGCCATCTACGTCGTTATCTATCCCATCTGAGCATTCTGGAAAAATAACCGCAGATACGCCCTCAAATGCATTTTGGACGACAATGCTGTGCACTGCTGTTAAGGCCAATGTGAGGACTCCGATACTTGCCAATATGCGGGTCCTTTTAGCGATTCTAAGCATATCTACAGATTTGGGATAAACAAAAGGTTGTGACTATAATAGTGAGATACAAATTTGTCAAGTATGTTTACCTTACAATTTGGCTACAAAATAAGAAATGTCAAGGCCTCAAGAATTCAAGGAAATCTCAAAAACATTATTCAATATAACAAGCCTTAATTTATTATAATTTTGGTTTTTCCTTGTCCTCTTGGCATCTTGCATTTTGGGTTCTTCTACTTTGTTACTAAGATTTTGATGCTATTCTGATACAATACACGTGTATGGGCGATTAGCTCAGTTGGTCTAGAGCGTCTGGTTTACACCCAGAAGGTCACAGGTTCGACCCCTGTATCGCCCACCACACTTCGCACAGCGAAGTGTGCCCCGCGAAGCTTTGCGAAGAAGTAATTACGTTGTGCTTCGCGTGACAAGCCATTCTCTTTCCTATCTAATTGCTCAGGAGCCTCTTTGTTCCTCTATTGTGAACGTGTCACTTTCTAGTGATTGAGAAATAAATGTACCATCCATAAAGTCATACCAACGATAGAAGTGATCTTCTTGTGATGCCGCCGGATATACTGTTACTCGAAGCACTCTGTACCTCTTGAATTGCATATCGTCCTCTTTATCTAGGTCGTAGTGATCAAAGTAATGTTTTATCACACTTGATGGCACATGGTTGTCTGCAAGCACAATAGAATCGACTCTGTAACTGTTAAACCAGCCTCCTTCATGATTAATAACTTCGTCTGGTTGTATTGTGAGTAGATCAAGAATTTCTTCACCAAGGGGATCTCTATCGGAGCCAAACGTTTTCATAATCTTTCTTACTCTTTCTCTCTGCCTATTAAGCATGTCAGACAATATCTGTGTTCCATTACCATTTGCTTCTTCTAAAGCATCTTGTAACCGTCTTGCAATAATTGCATGGTTAATATGACTAAGGTATTCAGGGCTACTATTCTCAAGTGCATCATCAGCATCAGTAAGCTGGTCTTCTTCATACCGAGGCAATTCAACATGAATACAACATTCATTTAACAAATTTCGCAATGCTTGCCAGACAATCTTTGCATTCGGTTTATAAGTACGTATACCTAGACGGGATACTGATTCATTTGGTTGACATGATATATAGTCATCATCGCAACAGATAGACGCATACAACGAGTTTGATTGACCGTCGTTTCCTTTTAATAATTCATAAATTGTTTGCTGGTTTAAAAATCCCATAAACATAACACGATGCCTTTCATCCATTTGGAGCAGGAATTCTGGTGCATGCAATATTGCATTATCGGGTACATTGCTTTCGTCAGACATAATTATTACTTTTATTAAAGTAGGTTATATAACCATATTTATATATATTTGTCAATAGTCACAATGTACATCAAACATGCCTATCTGATTGCCCAAAAACCCCTTCCCTACTAAACTCCTCCCATATGGTAAAACTCTTACTCTTAATTGAAGCAATCACATCCGTGGTTCTGATGATCTGCATTCTCTTGCAACACAGAGCATCCGGACTATCTGCTACATTTGGCGGCGGGGGCGCAACTACATACATTCAAAGAAGAGGAGCCGAAAAGCTTCTTTTCAGACTGGCTATTTGGAGTAGCTTTGTGTTTTTACTTATACCTGTGTTGCTTTGGTACATCGGATAATAACCTATTCGAATATTGGAATAATAGAATATTGGGATATTGTTTCAATATCATCTTCAGCAACAAACAAGTTACCAATACTCCAATATTCCATTATTCTATCCTCACAAAATGAATCAGCTTCATATCCACCGGAAAACACATTTAGGCTGGGACAAATTAATACTCATCTTCGCAGTAGCTCTCTGTGCAATTAGCTTCATAGTTCTTCTTTATAAATTCTGGAAGGACAACACACACCTTGTGCCTGCATTTGGAGGAACATACATAGAGGGATCAGTTGGCGAGCTGCAAACAATTAATCCATGGTTCTCGGTTACAAATGATGTAAACAGAGACATCGTATCACTGGTATTTTCCGGACTTCTTAGATACAACCCCGAAAGTCAACTCATTGAAGATGATTTGGCAACCCTGGAAGTTAGTCCCGACAACAGAATCTACACTCTCACTCTCAAGGATGATATTCATTGGCATGATTCAACAAAAGAAAACCCGCATCTTGTAACACCGGAAGATGTCATCTTCACATTCCAAACAATTCAAGACCCAGAATTCCCAAATACACTCCTTAGACAAAACTACCTTGGAGTTGATATGGAAAAACTAGATGACCGTAAAATTAGATTCGAACTTTCTGAAAGCTACAGTTTCTTTCCAAGCAACTTAACACTCGGAATTTTGCCAAAAAGATCTTTTGAAGGTATTCCAATTTCCAAACTTGATCAGACCTTGGACTTTGGATTCAACCCCATTGGTGCGGGCCCATACGTATTTAAGAGCTTTATTCAAACTGAGCTGTCCAGTGAAGTAACACTTGAACGATTCGAGCGTGATATAGATAAAGAAGAAATATTCCACCTTAATCAGATTATTTTTAGAATATTCCCGGATTACACAACACTTCTATCTGACATAAGAAACTTGGACGGAGTACGTCATGTTCCTCGAAACGAGAGCGGAGAACCGATCATACCCCGTAAATTTACTGCTACCGAATATTCTCTCCCGCAGTATGTTGCACTGTTTCTAAACATGGAACGTCCTATCCTCTCTGATAAGCTCTTAAGGACAGGATTGCAATTAGGCACCAACAAACAGGAAATAGTTGATGAAATTAGCGAATCACTTATTGTTGATACTCCCCTGCTTGAAATAGATTTAGCAGATTGGAGATATAAATCGGATATGCAAGCTGCTCAAGGAGCGCTTTTTGAATCTGATTGGCACCTACCAGAAAAAGTTCGACTTCAGCATCTTCTGGAAATGCGCGATGCCAATGAAGTTGGAGCCCTAAAGATAGAGCCTATTGTACTTATGGATACTGGCGCTGCGCTTACTATCACCGGAAGTATCGCAGATGCCCCCATTGGATCAACACTTAATTCAATTCCCATTGTTAATCATCCCACAGAGTCCGGAGCATGGATTATTTCACTGCCAACACTTGGGAATACTGGCAGTATAAAATTGGGAACAAATTCAATCAAATTGCAAAACTCAGAAGGTGAAACGATTGATTCTTTCTATCTCTGGAGAACAGACAAACCAAAAGACTTCAAGCGAGCTGACGAAGAACAAAATTTACTTGAGAGATTTATTAAAACCAGAGAAGGAGACCTTGCCGTAGACCTAAGCGTCTCATTCAGAGATCTTTACAGAGAAAAAGGAATGTTAAGAAGAAGACTTTCCACTGATCCTTATGACATAAGAGTAAACGGAGCAGGCGATAAGTTATCGCTAACCCTGATGACGAGTTCCAATCCACCGCAATATAAAAAGATTGCGAAGGTAATTCAGAAACAATGGGAGCCTCTTGGGGTCCATGTTTCAATCGTGATACCTGAATCCAGACATAAATTCGAAGAGAAACTACTCAGCCGCGATTACGACATGCTGCTTTTCGGCCAGTCGCTTTTGGATAATCTGGATAGTTATCCATACTGGCATAGTTCCGGGAAGCAAAAGCTCACGGGCGAGAGATCTGATCTTCGATTAGATGCTTATAACCTCTCCCAATACACATCTCTCGAAGCAGATACGTTGCTTGAATCTATAAGACAAACTTCTAATGAATCCGAGAGAAGTACTTCGCTGGAGGAGCTGCGAGAGGTACTGAAGAACGATGTCCCCGCCATATTCCTGTATGCCCCTCTTTATACATTCGCATACGACAAGGATGTTCGCGGTGTAGCTCTCAAGAATCTATCTTTGCATTCAGACCGGTTCCTTACGCTCCACAACTGGTTTATAAAGCAAGAAAGGGTGTTCCAAGCAGGTAAAAACTGGTGGAGCTTTCCTAGATGGATGTTCGGACTACTGTAAAAATAAGTTTTTAGCTTCCAAAAGCCATAAACTGAAGATTTAGCAACCTCGAGGAGTAAACACCTCTTGACACTGCCCCATCACTTCCTTAAACTTTGTCGGCTCTATGACTGTTACCCTTATTTTTAGGCAGTCATTAACAATCTTCCCACCATGGAAGTTCTCCTACTCCAAGATGTTCCGAAAGTCGGCCAGAAAAACGACCTACTAATGGTAGGAGACGGATATGCTCTAAACTTCTTACTCCCACAGCAAAAAGCAATAGTCGCCACTCCAACAGTCCGCAAGCGTTACGCAGAGGAGATTCGCAGGCGCGCTGAGCAGAAGGAGCTAGAGAAGAAGCTTGAGACCGGAGCCGCAGAAGCTCTTGCTGGCCTCAGCCTTAAGTTTGAAAGGAAAGTTACAAAAGCAGGCAAGCTTTATGCTGCTATCACAGAGAAGCATATTGTTGAGGCTCTGAAGAAGGAGCACAAGATCGACGTAAACGAAGCAATGGTCATTATCGCCGAGCCCATCAAAGCGCTCGGTGATTTTGATGTAAAGCTGAAGATCGGACCGGAAGAGCAGGAACTGAAGGTTGTTGTTAAAGAAGAGAAGTAATTCAGACATAAATCCCCTACCCTGATTAGCCAAGTAGTTTTATTATATGACTATGAAAATATTTCTCAAATTAGTAATTATTTTGATAATTATATCTGCTTCTGTTGCAGGGATAACTTATGTCTCATACAACTACTTTGGCGAACCTACGTTCGTTAAGGTGCGCTCGATAGAAATTTCAAACATATATAGAGACTGCACAATAGATTCTAATGGCAATTATCGTGACACTACAATACAGACCACCGTTGATGTAAATGTAAAAAGTAATCGAAAATTTAGCGAGCCTATACGAGAAGATTTAGGTTGTACGTTGCATATTGGCGCTAATGAAATAATTGGATTTAGTTTAAATCCGATTCCGATACCGGAGCCTTTCGTCCAGGGAATAGCATCTTCAGGATTGTATATGATTACTGGAGGAGAATTACGCGGTGAAAAATCGGATACTCTCACGTTTTGTTGCCAAGATATCTGTGTAGTTGGAAATATTGAAGTCTGTAATAATGCTATTGAATTTCTGAGACGTTATTAATTTCTGGTGGGCCAGGGTGGCTGTTTTCTGAACTTAGGGAGATTTATCAGATTCTGAGAGCTGGAAGAGTGTGCTGCTAGGGGCTTGTATCTACAAGAGGTATCTCAGTAACCTGTCTGGATTTATCATCATTGTAATTTTTAATAGCCTCTTGTCTATTAAAGTCTGGCAAGAGCAATTCTAAAATAAAAAGAGCAATGTGCCCGTGCGTAACGATGAGAATCCTTTTGTTTAAATGGTTCTGATTTAGTTTCTTTAAGAATTGGACAGTTCTATTCTTTGCATCCAATAGACTTTCTCCATTTGGAAATGGGACTGATTCATCATTATGATCTGCTAAAAATGAGTCAGTTTCTTCATATGAGCAAAGTTCAAAATCACCGTGATCAACTTCTGAAAGTAAATCATTTTCGATGACTTTGCATTTAGAAGTCTTTGCAAATATCATTGCGGTTTCTTTTGCCCTTCTTAGCGGTGAAGTGATAATTAGATCAAAATCAGTAAATTTCTTAGTTTCTAGTTCTATTTGCTTTTTGCCTTTATCGGTTAAGCCAAACTTATCTTTATTCTCTAATTTCGCAGAGTCAATTTGTAAAATATTATTTTCGGATTCACCATGACGTATAACAAAAATATGATTATGTACCATGTACACATTATACATATATAGCTAGGAGTTTGTGTCTAGAGTGATATAATTCTTATATGCCTAAACTTGTTTCCACAAATCCATCAAAAAACTATGAGATAATTGGAGAAGTAGATGTTTCTACAAGAGGGTCTAACATTTAGATAATGGCTTATATAAGCCATAAAGTGAATGGTGGGCCAGGGTGGATTTGAACCACCGACCGCCGGTTTATAAGTCCGGTGCTCTAACCAACTGAGCTACTGGCCCGTATTGCAATGATACAGATTGTGAGCCTCTTATGCTTCCACTTCCAGCCCGCCGAAGCTCGAAGAGCGAAGGTGGGAGCTACTGGCCCTTATATATATGATACCAGAAATTGCATATTGAATTAAAATAAGAGACAATATTCCCCAATCCTATGACTAAGGATTGGGCTATTCGTTTTTACGGCCTTCTGATCGTGTTGGGGACAATTATTTTTGTCCCACTTCCTTCTTTCGGCTTTGTTCTGCCCAAGCTCCTCCTCTACTCAGCCGCGGGACTTGCAGGACTTTTGATTATTTCATTCGCAGAGAAACCGCAGTCTCTTGCTCCTCTTTATAAAACACAAACAGGTAAATTATTCCTCTCATTCTTTGCAATTGTTCTAATCTCCCCTCTCTGGTCAAAAGCTCCTTTACTTAGCTTTGTTGGTTCTTCCCCAAGATTCGAAGGTCTTTTGGCATATTTTGTTTTCTTTTCGATTTCATTATCCGCTTTCGCGTTTGCTAGAAGAAAAAGAAATCAATCTTATTTGGTGAATGCAATAGTTCTTAGCAATGCACTTGTAATACTTTACGGAGCTTTTCAAATTCTGGGCATTGATCCGTTCAAGACTGCTTGGGACGATGCAACTTTTCTTGGCAGGACATTCTCGACTCTGGGACAACCGAACTTCCTCGGGCTCTTTATATTGCTGACCCTTCCATTCGCTTATAAAGGAATGCAAGAGTCCAAAGATCGTCCCAAAGCAATTCTCTCATCTCTATGTCTTCTTAACTTGCTTGTACTTGCAACAACCGCAAGCAGATCTGCGCTTATTGGATTTTTAATTGTATTTGCGATAGTAGTAGTTCGATCAGAGAACTGGAAGAAACAAATCAAAGCCAGCAATAAAATCTTGCTCAGTTTAACGTCTATTGCCTTGTTCCTTATATTAATATCAGCTGTATTGGAATTCTCTGAGCGCTTTTCCACTCCAACCCAGCATATTGGGCTCGGTTCGCGCTCTGTTATTTGGGATGCTTCTGCGGACATGTCCATTCATCGTCCGATTGGATACGGACTGGACTCCATGGCACTCTTCTCTCCCAAGTTTATAGATAAAGAGATATTCGAATATGAACCGCTGGAGACAGTTGTGGACCGCGCGTATAGCAAACCATTTGATCTGCTGATAACACTCGGTATTCTCGGACTCCTTGCCTACTACACATTACTCACAAAACACTTACATTCCCTCTGGAAAAGACGGGAAGAACCGATAGTCATCACTTCATTCCTATCATTATTGGGAGCTTCTATTTGTCTGCTCTTTAGCTTCGATACAGCAGTAACGCACGTATTCTTTTGGATGATAATGGGGCTCTCGCTTGGGGTCACTCTTCCTGTAAGAAAAACAAAGAAGCCACGCTTGGAGTGTGCCATATATCTGGTCAGCACATTTCTTGTACTTGTAAGCATGATCGCTTACTCGCAATGGAATGCTGCAAGATTCAGATCATTCCAGTCCAATGTACTATTCAATGAAGGATATTTAAATGATTATCTTAAACCAGGACAAAAATCAGTTTATCTATTTCCTTTTGATAGATCGGTACTTATAAGCAACGCACAGAATATGATTGCTGAACAAAGCTGGCTCTCTGCTTCTGCCAATGCAAATTTTGACGATGTTGAAAGAAGAGGGTATTTGCAGGATTCAGTCCGCGATACTCTCAAACTTCATTCCTTCCTTACATCAGGTAAAGATGGCATCGGAGATCTGCTTTCTGCTTGGAATGAATCTTTGCGCTTCCTGGATTTTGAAAGCTCTGTTGTGGACGATCTGATTCACGAAGCGTTATACAAGAATCCAATGCATGTACCAACACTTAGAACCGGAGCACTTATTTACAATTCAATAGGAATGCGCGAGCACTCAGTTTCAATGATAAATAAGATCATCGAGGTGCTTCCTGATTTTTTCTATGATGATAAATCGGAAAGAAGAAGGATTATGATAAAAGAGAATCCATGGTTGATGGAGTTATTATGACAATCAACATGCTCGTCCCTTTTGGGGACTCGCTTTCAACATTCAACAATCAACTAATTCAGCCAATATATAGCTATAGATTGTTGAGAGTCCGCCTAGGCGGACGTGTTGATTGTTGATTGTCGACTGTCAACCCTCAACTGTTATCCTCAACGTCCGCCTCATCCTCAATCTCCCCAACCAGCTCCTCCAACACATCTTCAAGAGTCACTAATCCAATTGTATGGCCGTCTTCCTGAACAATCGCTAAGTGAATGAACTTTTCTCTGAATAGCGCCAATAGCTCATCAGAAGGTTTTTGAGAAGGCACAATCAATGCTTCCCCTGCTAAGGACATTATTGGTTCATTATCCTTGCCTTCGGTCATCGCCTCCAGAACATCCTGGCTCATAGCCAGACCTTTAACTTCGTTGACTGAAGAACCGAATATCGGATATCTGGAATAAGGCGTTTTAAATACTTTGTCCGCAGCATCTCGAACTGTTGAAGCTTCACTTACGCTTATGATGTCCTTAAGAGGAGTCATTACATCCGCGGCAGTTCTATCATTCAAAAGAAAAGCCCTGTGAACCAACTGGCCTTCGTCGCTCTCTATGTGTCCGGCTTTTCTTCCCATGCTTGCCAAAGATCTTATCTGCTGTTCACTCCCAATGACCCTCTTTCCAGTCTTAAAGAATTCAGTAAGCTTTTCCAAGGGCAATACAAGAGGATAAAGTATTGTTGTAAGTGCAAGAATGTACGGAGCCGAAAGTCTTCCGATCATCGGCGCCCTATGGGCTCCAATTGATTTTGGAATAATTTCCGAAAAAACAATTGTAGCCAGAGTCAGAATTGCAGTAACAGCACCAATCGCAAAGTTGCCATAAAGCTCAATTGCCATTTTACCGACCATTATCGGCCCAAGAATGTTTACAATGTTGGTAAATATCACAAGAACAATGACTGACCTGGTGAGCTTTCTCGTAACAGTTCTAAATGCCCTAGCTCCGCTCTTCTTCTTAACACAAAGCTCCTCAACCTCAGCATGAGAAATGTTTAAAACAGCCGCCTCCACCATTGCAAAGAAGCCGGAGAGAAGGACAAACAGAACCGCTATTGATATTAGTTCAATCATCAATAATCTATATTATAGCACATCATTTGATGTTTTTCAGATACTCTCTAGCTTCTCTCTTCAACTTAACTTCACCGCTGATCTGAGCTTTATTTAACTTCTCCAATAGCTCTCCAACTCGAGCGCCCGGCTCTATTCCCATGATCTCCATAACCTCATCGCCGGAAAGAATGGGCTTTTTGGGGCGAGGATGGGCGTCCAGAAATTGGTTGTAATCCTTAATTATCGACTCGTACAAATCAAAACACTGTGGTTCAGTTCCAGCAGCATCAAGCCAGAAGAGCTGTATAAGCTCTATAAACCATGGATGGAAGTACCAGTGCGCCTTCCTTTTATCATCAATCTCTCCGTACGTGGACATCGTCATATGGTGGCTTATAAGCCATGCGATCTTGTCCCTTCTCTTAGCTGTACATTGGAGCCTATCCAAAACTTCCTTTGACATATCTCCGCCAACCGGAGCATGTTCATTGAAGTGAATTCGATCTGCCTCGATCGAAAATGTCTTTGGCTTCCCAATGTCGTGAAGCAGTGCTGCCCACCTTACGTCCGCCTCATGGTCTTCCGTGAATTTAGAAATTACATCCAACGTGTGGTCCCAAACATCTCCCTCCTCATGCATAGTCCCAGGCTGAGCAATGCCCTTGCATGCATGAAGCTCCGGAACCAGATGCTCAATAACATCCGTTTCCCACAGATCCTCAAAGGCTCGATTTGGATGAGGTCCCATAAGCATCTTTTCAAGTTCCGTAAATCGCCTCGTGCCGGAGAGGACCTTTATGTTCTTTGCTTTCTTATGCAAAGCTTCAAAAGTTTCCGGGTGATATTGCCCATCTATTTGAGCTCGAAACCTTATTGCCCTCAAAAGTCTAAGTGCATCATGTTCAATCCTCTCTTCAGAATCTCCGATAAACCTGATAAGTCTTTCATTTAAATCAATTTCTCCTTTATGCGGATCGAACAGATCTCCGGATATAGGATTTAAGTACATGCAGTTAACCGTAAAGTCGCGCCTTACCGAATCTTCCTCACGCTTTCCAAATTTAACGGACTCCGGATGCCTGCCATCAGATGCAGTGTCATCTTGCCTGAATGTAGTTACTTCAAATACAGAGCCTTTAAGAGACACAAGGACTGATCCAAATTTTGCTGAAGTTTCATCAGTTTTTTTAAACAACCCGATTATATTCTCGGGTAACGCTTCTGTTGCAATATCAATATCATCTGGAACTTCCCCCATCATCATATCTCTTACACATCCTCCCACCCACCATGTGTCGAATCCAGCATCAGTGAGTGTTTCAACCACTTTATAACCTGACTCTCCTTGAGGTGAGGAGAGGGTGCGATCGATGATTGTTTTGTCTATCATAATTACCAATAGCTTAGCTTATAGCTTTTAGCTTCACTAGCTTCAGCCTGTAATCACCAATTTATTGCCACTAATTAAAGCTAACCAAGCTAAAAGCTAAAAGCTATAATTTTGACATGCTTCACTTCGCTGTCGCAGGCTCTCCCCTTTCAACTCCCGCTCCGGGCGGAACCGTCGAGGGCATCAAGCAATCTTCTGAACTTGGCATCAATGCATTAGAAATAGAATGGGTGCAAAGAGTGCCGGATGCTCCAAAGAGAATGGCAGAGATCAAAGCAGTTTCTAAAGCACTTAATGTTACTCTAACTGTACATGCTCCATACTTTGTAAACTTAAATGCTAAGGAACCCGAAAAACTTGAAGCTTCAAAGAAAAGAATTCTAAAAGCACTGGAAATGGCAGAGCTTGCAGGAGCAAAGTCAGTCTGCGTTCATCCTGCATTTTATCTTGGAATGGAACCGGATATTGCATTCACAAACGTCCAAAAGGCTACAGCTGAGATTATGCAAAAGAAACCCAAGCTTTTCCCTTCAGTCAATTTAGCTTATGAGACAATGGGTAAAGGTACCCAATTCGGGACGCTTGAGGAGGTACTTAAGATCAGCAAGGAATTTGATATCTATCCATGCGTTGACATCGCTCATCTTCACGCAAGGACTAATGGAGGATATAACTCAACAAAGGAATTTAATGAGGTTTTTGATGTATATGAGAAGTACTTAGGCAAGAAATCACTTAAAAACATGCACCTCCACTATTCAGGCATCGAGTACACAGCCAAGGGTGAAAGGAGGCACCTGGTCCTCAAAAAAAGCGATGCAAAGTGGAAGGAATACCTTAAAGTACTCAAAAAACGCCAGATTGAAGGTGTTTTGGTATGCGAATCCCCCAACCTTGAAGAAGACACTATTTTGTTGCAAAATAACTATGCTAAATTAGCATAACTTCCTTATGTCAGATTTTTTCAGAGGACCATTTAATTAAGGACAATTTAGAAGGAGACTCGTTAGTTCAGCCAGACAATAAATACAATACTATTCACTATTAACTATTCACTATTCACTCTTTATCGAGTTCTTGATAAAGTATCTCCAACATTCCCCTAAATCTATGAACCTTGCCATAAACGGTTTCGGACGCATCGGGCGCCAGTGTTTCCGCATAATTTGCGAGAAGTATCCGGATATTAACGTTGTGCTGATTAATGACTTATCTCCGAATGACATGCTTGCTCATTTGCTTGAGCACGATAGTACATACGGGCATTACGCGTGCGTAAAGAAAGTTACGGATGACAAACTTGTAACAAAGCATGGCGAGATAAAGATGACCGACATTAAGGATCCTTCTGAGCTTCCGCATAAGGAAATGAAGGTTGATGTTGTTCTGGAATGCACTGGAGTATTTAGAAAACGAGAAGGGGCACAAAAACACTTAGATGCCGGAGCAAAGAAAGTAATAATCTCGGCCCCCGCAAAAGACGAGATCGATGGCACGTTTGTAATGGGAGTAAACCACGAAACTTACGAACCATCGATGGACATAATTTCCAATGCGTCTTGTACAACTATGTGCCTAGCTCCTATGGTGAAGGTTCTTCACGATAACTTCACAGTTAAACAAGGATTTATGACCACAATTCATAGCTGGACTTCGAGTCAGAAGCTCGTAGATGGTCCGGACAAGGACTGGAGGCGTGCGAGATCTGCAATGAATAACTTGATTCCAACGACAACGGGAGCCGCTAAAGCCGTTGGTTTGGTATTACCTGAACTACAAGGAAAGCTGGATGGGATGTCTATCCGAACTCCAACTCTTACAGGATCTATTGTTGATCTGACTTCCATTGTTGAAAAGGAGGTTTCTGAAGAAGAAGTAAATGCCGTATTCAAAAAAGCTTCCGATAAAGAACTGAAGGGAATACTCGGATACGAAGAAAAACCATTGGTCCTAGTCGATTACGTCGGCGATCCCAGAAGCTCAATTGTCGATGCACTTAGCACCAAAGTTCATACTGAAGATGGAATCACTCTCGTTAAAACTTTAGCTTGGTACGACAACGAATGGGGTTACAGTAATAGGATGGTAGAGCTTGCGCAGTACGTTGGTGGGAAGCTCTAATTTCTTCAATCAACTATGCATCCTGTCTACCGACTGTCTGACTCCAATCGTCTCTTACGACATTTCCATCCCTTCTTCTTCTTGCTACCTCCACTTTGCTAGAACTTAATTTCCTATTCATTTCATCTACAAAGTGAGTATATCTTTTCCATTGCATACGAGTATCACCATCCTCTTCAAATTGACCGGCAACTTCTGTTGATAATTGTCTAATCTCCTCTAGAACAGCTCTTATACGGGGCTCGACTTGCTGTTCATCAACAAGATTTCGGAAAAGAAAATCCAATTCATCACCACGCTCCTCCGGATCATCAATAGCTTTAACCTCAGCGAGTAGTGACTCTGCTGTTTCTAGTGCTGATGGCTCTTCTTTACCGTCTGTTTGTTCAGTCATATTTGTATTAGGTGTTTGTACTTATATTATAATATATTTAAGAAAAATGAGCAAATGACTTATATCAGCCATATACAGCTGTATTATCCATTCAATTGGCTGTATGTACCTGCCTGCCGGCAGGCAGGCATTGTACATACACCTCTTACTCCTTCTTCTCATCCACAACCTCCGCATCAACAACCTTGTCATCCTTTTTCTGATTGCCCTCATCCTTACTCTGACCCTGGTTCTCCTTAGCTGCCGCCTCATACACAATCTTCCCGATTTCCTGCGCCTCAGCTGAAAGGTCTTCGGTTGCTTTCTTAATATCTTCTGAGGATGCACCATCTTTCTTAAGGAGATCCTTAAGGTCCCCTATCTTCGTGTTTACCTTCTTCTTGAGGTCATCTTCGATCTTATCGTCATGATCGCGCATTTGCTTCTCTAAGTTGAATACAAGCGCGTCAGCATTGTTTCTGATATCAATCTCTTCTTTCTTCTTCTTATCTTCTTCCGCATGAACTTCTGCATCTTTCTTCATCTTATCAACCTCTTCGTCAGATAGCCCTGTTGAACCCTGAATAGTGATGTGCTGTTCCTTATTGGTTCCCTTGTCCTTCGCAGTCACATGAAGGATTCCATTAGTATCAATGTCGAATGTGACTTCGATCTGAGGAACACCACGAGGTGAAGGAGGAATACCGTCCAGAATAAATCGCCCGAGCGATTTGTTATCACTTGCCATCTCACGCTCTCCTTGTACCACGTGAACCTCGACTGACGGCTGATTATCCGCAGCAGTTGAGAAGATCTGACTCTTCTTTGTAGGGATTTTCATATTCTTTTCAATAAGCTTTGTAGCAACACCTCCAAGAGTTTCAATTCCTAAACTAAGAGGTGTTACATCGACAATCGTAATATCACGATCTATGTCGCCTCCGATTTGACCGGCTTGAATAGCAGCTCCTATTGCGACAACCTCGTCGGGATTCACTCCTTGATGAGGATCTTTACCGAACATTTCCTTAACCTTTGCCTGCACAAAAGGCATGCGCGTCATTCCTCCTACAAGCACAACTTCTGCGATATCTCCTTTATCCAGCTTCGCATCTTTAAGAGCTTGCTCGCAAGGCTTGGAAGTCTTTTCAACAAGATCAGAAATTAAAGACTCCAGCTTGGCACGGCTTAGTTTCATATTCAGATGTTTAGGTCCGCTTGAGTCTGCTGTAATGAATGGCAGGTTGATCTCGGTTTCTGTTACCGAGCTGAGTTCAATCTTTGCTTTTTCTGCACCTTCCTTAAGTCGTTGAAGCGCGATGTTATCTTTACTTAGATCCACGCCCTGATCTTTCTTAAATTCCTCAAGTATGTGGAAGATGATTACCTTGTCGAAGTCATCTCCTCCCAATTGTGTATCTCCGTTAGTTGAGAGAACTTCAAAATGTCCATCACCGGAAATCTCGAGAACAGTTACATCAAACGTTCCACCTCCAAGGTCATAAACTACAATCTTGTGTTCATTTCCTTTATCAAGACCGTAAGCAAGAGCGGCAGCAGTAGGTTCATTAATAATTCTTTCTACTTCCAGTCCTGCAATCTTACCCGCATTCTCGGTAGCCTTTCTCTGTGAATCATCGAAGTAAGCAGGAACAGTAATTACTGCTTTATCAACAGTTGTTCCAAGATAAGCCTCTGCATCTTTCTTAAGTTTTTGTAGCACCGTTGCGCTTATTTCCTGAGGAAGCATTTCTTTTCCATTTACATCAATTGTTACTCTCCCCTCTTTACCTGACTTTACTTCAAAAGGCATATGCTTTGCGTCTTCTTTAACTTCATCATGCCTTCGCCCTACAAATCTTTTTGCAGAGAATATGGTGTTCTTTGGATTAGTAACAGCCTGCCTCTTGGCAGCAACGCCTACCATCACTTCCGAGTCTTTGAATGCTACAACTGATGGAGTGGTCCTGTTCCCTTCCGCATTTGGTATAATTACGGGCTCTCCGCCTTCTATTACAGCCATGCAGGAATTTGTTGTTCCTAGGTCGATTCCAATGATTTTTGACATAATATGTTATGGGTAAATTTAGCAGTCGGAAGTATAGAGTGCTAATACTAGCTCGTCAATGAGTATAATCTCGATATTTTTGCTTATGAAGATTTAATGAATAGTGAATAGTTAATAGTGAATAGTGTCCTTTTTATGTATATTGATCCGCTATGCAAGAAAATGGACCAGCAGAGGTAAAATCATTTGAATTCTCCGTTTTGATAATAGAATTCTGTGGTCATCTGAATAATAAAAAGGCTTTTGTTATCAGCAAACAATTACTTAGATCTGGGACCAGTATTGGAGCAAATATTCAGGAAGCACAATATGCAGAAAGCAAAAAAGATTTTGCTCATAAAATGCATATTGCATTAAAGGAGGCGAGAGAAACCAGATATTGGCTTCAACTTATCAACGTAGTTGGATCAAGCAAAAAATCGGAAGTTAAAGAATTATTGATAAAAGTGAATGAGTTAATAAAACTGCTAACCGCAATTGTGAAAACTTCTAAGAAGAATAACTAACTATTCACTATTCACTATTCACTATTCACTTTAAACTTCTTACTGTTATTGTAAATAACTATTCACTCTTAACTTTTAACTTTTAACCTTTTCATGTTTTTAGATGAAGCCACCATCGATGTTTCCGGAGGCTATGGCGGAAAAGGCTGTGTAAGCTACAGGCGGGAAAAGTATGTACCCAGAGGTGGTCCTAATGGAGGCGATGGCGGAGGTGGAGGAAATGTAATCTTAATTGCAGATGAGAATACAGATACCCTAAGCGACTACGCCTCGGACAAACGCTTTGGAGCTCCAAAGGGCAAAATGGGTCTCGGGAAAAACATGAATGGTAGAGGCGGAGAAGATCTATTGCTAAAGGTACCCCCTGGGACTGTTGTTACAGGCGAAAATGGCGAACACCTTGCAGACTTATCTGTAAATGGTCAGAAAGTTGTGATTGCCCACGGAGGCAAAGGAGGTTTTGGAAATTCTCACTTCAAATCTTCTGTCAGGCAAAAACCGGACTTTGCAGAATTGGGAGAGCCGGGTGAAGAGAAGATTATCAAGCTGGAACTTAAGCTTGTCGCCGATGTTGGAATCATCGGATACCCGAGCGTTGGTAAATCAACTCTTATCTCGGTCATTAGTTCAGCTAAACCAAAGATTGCAGATTATCCATTTACAACACTTGTCCCCAATCTGGGAGTTGTAGATGTCGAGGACCGTTCTTACATTGTCTGTGATGTTCCAGGACTCATCGAAGGTGCAAGCGAAGGCAAAGGCCTAGGAGATAAATTCCTAAGGCACATTGAACGATGCGGGATATTACTTCACTTACTCGACGTCAGCCGTGCACTTGAAGGAACCGAAGTTAATGTAGAAAAACTTAAAGAGGATTACGATGCAATCAGAAAGGAGTTGGAGGCTTACTCCCCTACCCTTTCGAAAAAGAAAGAATTTGTGATACTTAACAAAATTGATTTGATTGCAGATAACTCAGATTCAATTGAAACTGAGCTAAAGAAACTTGGCATCGATATATTTATGAGCATCTCTTCCGCAACACGCGAAGGAACAGATCTTCTTACAAAGAAGATACATCCGATAGTTTTGGAAGAACGAGAGAAACGCGTACCGGTCAAAGAGGACCCCGACAAGATACCAACGCTTAAGCCTCTGGATGATTCTAATAAAATGGGTGCCTACCAGATCGAGAAACAATCTGATGGATCAATCATCGTCAGCGGTAAAAGACTAGAGCAATTTACTGTGATGACTGATTTTTCTAAGGAAGGAGCAGTACAAAGATTCAGGGACGTATTGGAGCGAATCGGCCTTAAACAAACGCTGGAGAATGAGATTGGAGAAAATGATGTTGATGTGATTATTGGTGGAATACCAGTGAATAATTATCTCTGATTTAGTGCATTTTATTTTTTCAAATCGGTTATTTATTGGAATAGGTTGCACTAGCCGCAGCCCGCTTTCTGGACCAAGGTCATCAATAAATTCTCTTTGGCTCATCAACTGCAATTGTAATGATCCAAAAAGTTATAGCAACGATATTCCAAATAAATGGCTTGCGGAAGCTAATGGTGGCCCAGGTCAGGATCGAACTGACGACACCTCGCTCTTCAAGCGAGTGCTCTACCAACTGAGCTACCGGGCCACATGGGTTTTACAACGTCGATGATGTGAATTAGAACGAGCGTGCTTATTATATTACGCCTCGGCAGGCCTCGGCTAGGCAACTGAACTACCGAGCCACGTTGTAATTATACTTAATTCTCTTTCTAATCAAAAGACAATCGAATAATATTCTATTGTTTTGGGGCTGTAGCCCTGCCTGCCGGCAGGCAGGTCAGCTGGCTGTCGAGCGCCCGCGAAGCGGGAGCGAGCCATTTAATAAGTCTGCGCTCTAGCCATTATTCTGATCATCTATCATAATAGAAACACTTGGGGCTGTAGCTCAGCTGGCTAGAGCGTCTGGTTCGCAATCAGAAGGTCGAGGGTTCGAGTCCCTCCAGCTCCACCAACCTCCGCAGGAGGTTGTCAACCGTAGCCTCGCCGCAGCGAGCGGAGGTTGACTTTTCAGTCAGGACCTCCTGGCTACGGTTGGCAGGCCAACTCAAAAAACATAGAATGTTCGACCTATGTGGCACTACGTCTACATCCTCGAAAACGACGAAGGTCGACAGTACGTTGGCTCGACGCAGGATGTGAAAAAGCGGCTTGAGAAACACAATAACGGAGAGGTGCCACATACCTCCAAGCATCGTCCTTGGAAGCTGAAATTTGCTTGTTCGTTTCCCACGAAAGAACAGGCTCTTGTGTTTGAGAAGTACCTGAAGTCGGGTTCGGGAACGATGTTTCGCTACCGGCATCTTGTACCGAATCGAAGAAGAAAAATGTCCTGAAATAGTTTGAACGATTGCAAACTATTTTGGTCATTTTGGCCAATGTCGTTGATCTAAGCCATTTCGAGAGCTTGAGTCTCTCTAGCTCTCAAGGATGTCTTCCTCGAAGCCAGTCCAGTCCTTCTCGTTGCTTTCATATCGCAGCTGATCAACCGTTTGCACTCATGGATTCCGAATTCAGAGAAAAGCTGAATGAGAAATGGGAAAACTTCGATTTCAGCAATGCAATTGCCCTCCTGCTACTCATGAAAGAGATTCAGGAGCAGGAACCCTTGGATGATCCTGGTATCATTATGATTGCGAAGGATGGGACGCCTTTATATTGAGGCAGTCCTACAATATTGTAATTTCAGACCCCCACTTTTAACTGGAGCCTCCTGCCTCTTGGAGAGTTAGGGCGATTTGATAATTCCCTCTAGGCATGCTCCCGCTTCTTCGAAAGAAATTGCTGATAGTAAGAGTCCAAATCACCATCCCAACCAAATCCTCCAACAAATTCGCTCAGTGTCAGTCTCCCCAGATCGCTTTCTGTCCCATCATTTGGAGTAGCATTTGCTGCGGTTGTATAGGTCCTTACCAGGTCATCCAATGCATCTTCCACGCCATTCTGGTCACCAAGGTCTGCTGCCATTCGTAAACGTGCAGCAGTCTCACGAAAGCCTGACCTGCTAAACTGACCAAGGAAATCAGCACGAGCTTGTAAAACAGGAGTGCTGGTTTTTGCTTCATCATCGTGAGGTCTGACTACAGCAACAGTAGGTTTGTTGTGTTGACTTGCCTGATGTCCAACGATCAAGCCCCCTACACCTGCAGCAAGTCCCGCTGCCACTCCTGACAACTTTCTTAGCCATCTACTTCTTTGTCTACCCACAACAGTAACCTCTGCAGGTCCACCAGTCTCTGCATGTGGATCGTATTCGTGATAGTACTCAGGGTCACCTTTTCCAAGTGCACGAGCCATGAAGCCACTTACACTTTCAGCGGTGCCACCATCAACATCGAGCTTAGGCGCCACTTCAGCAGTACCCATTCCAACCAGATCTCCTTGGGCACTAAGAAGGCGACCTAAACTGTAAAGTTCTTTGCGCTCCATGCCTTCATCAGAAGTCATGGGGGTGCCTTTACTATCTCTTTTGCATAAAACATCTGGATCGAACTCAGCAAAGAAAGGAGTAGCAAACTGCTGGCCATCTCTTTCAACTGTCAGAAACTCCTGTACAGCCTTATAGAATCCTTGGGGATCTCTCCTCATTTTATCAAGATCCCAACATTGTATTTTTTCGTCACGAATAAAATCTCTCTCATCCTCATCGGGCTTACTGATTCCCACGTAGAGAATATTTTCTGGTCGCAACTTGCGTCTACCTTCCATTGTAGGCATAAGATCTTTTGGCCCTTTACCAAGTAGTGTGCTGATTGTTCTGCCATGGGCATTCCCCACGTCTTCACCAGGATCTTGCAGTATGTCTGGATGGGCATCAATGAAGACAAGCTTGAGTGAGCTGTACTCTGGATCATCTGGGTCTGGATATCTATCGAGCATCTCAGGAAATCCCATCACCATGGTGGAGTGATCTCCCCCCATAATGATTGGGAAGTATCCTTTATCAACTGCATCTCCAACACGCTTTGCAGTTTCTTTTCCTATGGCCACAATCTGTGGAGCATTCCTTACCCCCTTCTCTGGCTCTGATCTTTCTTCGCCAAGTTCACTAAGGATTTCATCTACTGGCACAACATCTTCTTCGAGAGTCGATCCACTGTTTGCAAAAACTGATTCAAGTCTTTCTCGTACTACATATTGACCACCATCTACTGTTACACCCTCTCCCGCTCTCAATGCTCCATGTCCAGTAGGAACATGAATGGCCATTGCCTTCAATTCATCATGTCCTTGCCGTGGAAGATATGCTGAAAGTGAATCATCTGCATGCTTGGCTTTAAGTGGGTGGGCCTCTGAATCACTCGGGCCTCCGCTGAACGGGGAAGACATAGTATAATTATACCATACTTAATTATTTTGTTAAAGTTTGAAATCACTCGATCTAGCTCATTGACAGGCACCACCTTTACATGACCAGCATACGCCGCATCTCTGGTGGGTTGCGAAGTGTCAAAATGGTCGTATCCAATGAAATCTTCAATCCATGAAGTGTTTCTGCTAGTGTCATCGCATCCGTTTTGAAGAGCCGAACGAGTTTGAAATTGATCGAGCTAGCTCCACCAATTACTTAATCAAATCCCTCATATTTTCCAAATGCTTTTCGGTCTGCTCGTATCCGGGATGCAATCTCTGGACTCGCTTAAGTGCATCAACCGCTTCATCAAGATTGCCAAGCTCGGCGCTAACTGCCGCTAAACGATAATGTGCATCAACATGCCTTTTATCAATTTCTGTAGCTGACTTGAACTCTTTATAAGCTCCCTCCTTATCCCCTATCTGCTGGTACTTAATTCCAAGATAATAATGGGATGACGCGAATGCACTCCCAGTTTTCGCCGCATTCTCAAGTACTCTGATTGCTTCATGCAATTGCCCTTGTTCATCCAGAATCTTTGCGAGCTGATAATATGCCAACAGATCATCCTCTATATACATTCTATTCTTTGGAGCATTTTCAATGCCGGCAATAAATTCTCGCTTTGCCTCTTCCACTTTCTTCTGCTTGATAAGAAGTAAACCTTTATTTGTATGTACTTGAGGAATATAGGAATTAATTTCAATCGCTTGATCGTAAGCGGCAATCGCCTCATCCATCTTATCTAAATCGTACAATGAAGTACCCAGATTATTAAGAGCATGAACCGAAGTTGGATTGTATTTCAGAGCATTTCTGAATAATGCTTCGCTGTCTTTCCAGACATCTAATTGTCTCATCGTCAGGAAAGAAACAAAAACCGTCAGCGCAATACTCGCACAAGCTACAACATTGAGTCTCTTGCAAGATCTGATTTTAGGCACCAATGCAAAAGTTAGAACCAGAATTAATCCGAATTGTGCCGCGTATGGATATCTATCTGTTGCGTAATATACAAATCCATTCTTCCAAAAGGTTGCAAACGTAGGGATCAGCATCAGCAGATAAAATGCCAGCCCGAAGAATAACACTCGATTCTTCCTTAAAGAGACTATTGCCAGCACTGCTCCGATAACGAGTACTGCCGCATAGAACACCAACTCAGCTGTATAAACGTCAAACGGAAACTCCTGAGGATAGAAAATATTTAGCTTGCTGGGCCATATGAGCTTTCCTACATAAAACACACTGCCCTTCGCAGATAGAAACAGTTTCTGAGCTAAAGAAAGACCAGCCAACTGCATCTGCTTTCCAAGCATCGCAATAATTCCAAAGATGACACTGAGCAGAACAAATGGAATTTTATCTATTACCATTTCTATTCTAATTTTTCTTTTATACCAAAGATCAACAAGTACGAGTATCAATGGAAGCATGATCACAGACGCTTTCGCTCCGAGAGCCAGAAGAAACATCACAAGACTCCACATAAAAGGACGCTTCCCCTCCCCTTCCAAGTATCTAATGTAAAAGGCGAATGACGCGAAGAAGAAAAAGGACGAGAGAATATCTTTGCGCGCCGCAGCCCATGCGACCGCCTCTGCGTTCAAAGGATGAATAGCAAATATTATTGAGCAGACCAATCCAACCCAGAAAGCGTCTGAATATTCCATTTTCTTCCAGGCCAGCTTCAAAGCACAATAAAAGACTAAAAGCACCGATCCGAGGTGCAAAAGTAGATTGGTCAGATGAAAAATGAAGGGATTTAAGCCAAATAATGCTCTCTCTATCTGGTAGCTGAGAATAGTCAGAGGAACGTACAACTCAGGATCATAAGTTGTGAATGCTCTCCACAAAGTTGAACCATTGAACTCCAAAACTATCGGATTTTCATATATCAAAAGGTCGTCATCAAATGCTACAAAATCATTTGAAAGTGAAAATGAAAATATGCCCAAAGTTATTATTGAAAGCGTTATAACCGCTTTCTCTAGCCGAAGTTCTTTCATATATCGAACTTTATACAAATATTTGGTACTCAACAACATTTCTTAATACTTGCAATATTCTGTATATATAGTATAATAACACAAAGAAAACAGACTTTTGACAACAACATGAACATGACAAGACGAGAACGCCACCTTTCACACGCTACAGCCATATGTTTAAGTATTTTGACAATAACTGTAGCAATTCCGGATTCCAGTCCGTCATATTCAGTCTACAAAGCCTCAGTATCTCCTGAATTTGCCGTAGAAGCCAAAAAACGTGCTCCTAAAGTGTCTCAGGAGAAAAGGATGGACCTATCCAGCAACTTTAATGCAAAGATTATTTCGTCATTTAATGATAGAGCTGTGTATCCCGATACAATTAATTACCGAATAGCTAAAAGGCTCAAGAAGAGATTGAAAAAAAACAAAGCCCCGACACCTAATATTCACACGCTTGCATACGCAATAGATAAACGTCAAAAGGTACTTAAGAATAAAATAGATGTTAAATTTACATCGGAAGAAAATGAGCTTGATGAAGTTTGGGATGTAAGCCTTCAGAAGTATCCTTTATGGCTTACGTCAAAGTTTTCATTGACCGAAGCAAGATACAAAGTAAGTCCAAAGAGAATTGCCAAGCAACTGGAAACAGATCCCCTCCTTTTTCTGGTGTTTCCTAATGACATCACACTGACTGAGACATCGCTAAGTGGATCAGTCCTGCGAGCACATACCGATGGGATTGCAATGCCGGGATATGATCTTGATATTAAGAAAGCTTCCAAGAAAATTGCCAAATCCCTGGAAAATGGGGATGAGGAAGTTTCATTTGATCTTGAATGGAGAGAAGGAGAAGTTACATACGACAACGGTGATGACGATGGAAAACTGACACTTCTAGGGGCAGGACGTTCTAATTTTACAGGATCAACATGGTCGAGGATGAGAAACGTAAGAAAAGCAATCAGACAGCATGTACATAACGTCGTAGTTCAACCAGGCGAAACATATTCATTTAACGAAACATTAAACGGCCCCGTTAACCTTGGAAACGGCTGGAGTATGGCTAAGGTAATATATGAAGGAGACCAACTTCGCCCAGCGCCCGGGGGAGGTATTTGCCAGGCATCTACTACTACTTATAGAGCAATTATAGATTCCGGACTTCCGGTTGTTGATCGCAGAAGTCATAGCCTTTATGTTTATTATTATAAAAAATACGGTGTTGGAATCGACGCTACTATTTATCCGGGCACCCAGGATCTTACATTCGAAAATGATACTCCGGGTCCGATTCTAATTCAGGCCTACGACACCGAGGATAAAGATGCATTCGTTAAATTTTATGGAATTGATGATGGAAGAGAGGTTGCATTAAAAGGACCTTATTTCAAATCAAATGCTCCGGATGACCTTAAGATTAATGATAGAGTAATGTACAGAAATGAGATTGTGTGGCTTTATAACGTCACATATGAAGACGGAACATCGAAGAAAAATCAGATTGTATCCAGATACAAAACACTCCCCAGAAGCCTGCCAACGGAATTTGTTCTGAAGGAGGAAGATGATGAAATAGCTCAAGGAACGCATACATCAGCAGTCGACTAATAACACGTCCCGCAAAGCGCGACTCTCAACAATCAACAATCGACTATCAACTATGCCAATTGTTGAAAGGCGCCGAAGGCGCCGTGTTGATTGTTGACAGCAAAGCATGTTGAGAGCTCGTTTAGAGCGTGTTTCGGTAATTATCCGCAATTTCCTATTGCAAACCTCTAAACAAGTTATAATAGCCCCATCAATTCCTTTTGAATTATGAAAAAATACTTTTTATGTATAGCCTCTATAGCTCTTGTTGCTACCGCATGTGCCAAAGCACCGCAGAAAAAAGAGAAATCTACTGCCCCATTGGTATCCAGTACAAGTGAAGAGAAAAAGGCTGAAGTACGCGAAACAAAGAACGTTATTTACCAGGGAGTTGTTAAACCAGCGGGCATCAGCATTTATCAACAAGGAAGCCACAGGCTTCAGTTGGAAACTGGTAAGTTTATTTTGCTTGAAAGCGACATTGTGGATTTAAATGGATACGTTGGTGAACATGTAGAAATGGTCGGCGCTATCAGACCTACTGTTGAGGAGGGAGGGATGATAATGAGAGTAGAAAGTGCGAAGTTGATTGTTGATGAGAAAGAGGAAAAAGAGGAGGAAGAAACGGAAGAGGAAGAAGAAACAGAGGAAACCGATGAGGCAGATGATGATGAGAAAGAAACCGAAGATGACGATGATGAATCCTCGGAATCGTCGGATTCTTCGTCAGAAGAACCTGAAACGCCCCCAGTAACTGCAGAATTGGCGGAAAGAATAAGGAATATGGCTAACGAAAGCTACACACCTGATCAATGGACTCAGGAGTACTGTACGGCTCATATCGGTTTCTGCGTACCAATACACCGCAACTGGTGGTTCAAATCCTTTGGCACAACATCTTCACTTCTGTGGCATGTAGAATTAAGTTCAGAAGAATTAGGCGACTTGTACTCAGGTCCGATACATGTAAATCTTGTATCTGGAAACATAAGTTCTCTTGGTGTTTCGGACAAGCAGATTAAGCAGAAAGGCCCAAATGTTGTTGGATACAGGGCCTGGACCGATGGGCGTCATTTTGAAATTAGCGCACCGGTCACACTAGAGGGAGCTGTGAGATATATTATGGAAAACTTGGATAAGAGTGAGTAAACTAGAGACATGCCTTTATTCTCATATACAGCTCTGGATAAAGATGGAAAAACTATTCGCGGAACAATAGACGCAGAGAGCTTGCAGGCAGCGAACTCAGCTCTCGAAAATATTCAACTGGTTCCGGAAGAAATCCACGAACAAACATTGAACGAAAATAAAGATAATTCGTCAAAGAAAATCAAATCTGTACCGCCTCAGTGGCAAGCAACTCCAGAGATTCCAGTTGATGATGAAGTAAAATTCACAAAAGACGAACTTCCATCCAACAACAAAAATCGTCGAGTTTATTTCCACTTACTAGATACACTTAGGCTTTATGCAGGCTGGCTTCTTGTAGGTTACTTCACAGCTTATATTCTTGGTCTTTATAAGCTCACAAAACCTTTATCATTTGATATCCCTTACGTATTGGCATTTCTTTATTCTCCTCTGATTCTAAGCTTCACTCTTGCCTGTTTCTTGTTCCTTCTTGCCACAAGCATATATAAAAGAATCAAGGTAGGAACTATTGGCGGAGTTGTGCTGACTGTGCTTGCAGTCGGAGTGTTCGTTTTCTATAGAGCAAATACTTAGACAATCAACAATCGACAATCGACACGCGCACTCCGTGCGCTTTCAACATTTTTTTAGATGTTGATTGTCGATTGTAGAAAGCCCCGCGTGAGCGGGGCGTGTTGATTATTATCCAAATCTATATTAACTATCTACAACCCAAGTTGTTTTCTTATTTCATCCGCCTGCTCATCTTCTTCTTGCTTAGCTCCTTCTTGTACTGTAACTGATTGAAGGTCCTTCCAGTCTTCCGTATGCTTTTGCTCAAGCTTCATAAGCTGTAGCAAATGCTTTGGACTGAGTTCAGAAAACTTCTTTTTTTCTTCCTGTAAAATTTTCTGAAGCTCATCAATCTGGAATTGATTAAGATTAGGTATTGCTTGAACAATTCTCCACTTCTCATCCCGAGTAAGGGAGATTGAGCCGCTTAGCAATGTCAGGAACAACTGTTCATCAAACTTTGTTTCTGGATGCTCCGGTACAACAATGTTTTCATTAGTTAGAGCCGCAGCAATCGATCCAAATCTGTAGTCGCCAACCTCTCTCAAAATCTTAATATCTTCATCGTCATAACCCATTTCCTTGGTAGCCGCAGTCCCCGGAGGCGGCGGCGGAGGACCTGTGTCCTGGGGAGGCGGTGGAGGTGGTGCTCCTGCGCCAGGTTGTGCGCCTGCCTTAGCTCCTGCCTGTCCTGATGGTGGCTGAGCTCCAGCTTGTGCTCCCGGAGGTGGTTGTGGAGGTGCAGAAAAGACTTGTGTTGGGTCCAATCCGCCATCAGGTACCTTATCTCCGGGTTTTGGAGGTGGAGGACCATCCTTTGCTGACGGCGTTGCCCCGCCTCCCGTGTGGGGCGGTGGCTGCTGTCCACCTGGAGGTGGAGGCGGTGGAGGTGGTGTTCCGCCCGCTGGAGGCGGTGGAGTTGGGTCGTCTGCCATAATCAAATTTAGTAGTGAATACGGTAAAGCAGTCTACCAGAGTATATTTATGAAACAATCTGATTTTTCATTATTTTCAAGGTTTTAAGCTGCGACTCTGCTTGCCAATTCCAGGTGCTCTGAAGTGGTACCATCAGGAAATCTGATAATCGCCCCCTGAACCAGCTCTCTGGGCTCTTTGAATAAGCAGGCATCATATACTTTGTTTTTTTGGAGTCAAGATTTTTTCAGCTGCTCTTCTCGCCCTTACTACCAACTCAGGCTGAAACAACCTTCTAAGCTCAATATCCGGAATACCACTTTGCTTAATGCCAAATAGCTCGCCTGGCCCACGGATTTGCAGGTCAATCTCTGCAAGTTTAAATCCTGAGTCATTCTCTTCCATAGCCTTTAACCTAGGAGAATTTGCCTGAGCCGGAGTTGTTGTAAAAAGGAAACAATTGCTCTTGTAATCCCCTCTTCCTACCCTTCCTCTGAATTGATGAAGCTGGGCAAGACCAAACCTTTCGGCTCCTTCTATGCAGATAATCGCGGCATTCGGAATATCAATTCCAACTTCTATGACTGAGGTTGAAACTAAAATATCTGAATTCGTTTCTTTGAAGTTCTTCATAACTTCATCTTTTTCCTTAGTCGTCATCTTGCCATGCAGAAACTCAATGTTCCTTCTAGGGAACTCTAATTTGAGTCGGGCAACTTCTGCTTCAACACTCTTTAGTTCAGCCATATCTTCGTTATCGGAAATTTGAATCAAAGGACAAATTACAAACACTTGCCTTCCTGCATCAATCTCGTGGTCAATGAATTTCTCGACTGTCTGACGGCCTTTGGGTGCAACCACCTTGGTATGAATCGGTTGGCGTTTACCAGGTTTTTCCAAAAGTACGGAAAGGTCATGATGGCCGTGTGCAGTAAGTGCAAGAGTTCTTGGGATAGGAGTTGCAGTCATCGCAAGAAAATGCGGATTGCCTTTATCTTTAAGTCTCTCGCGTTGCTCAACACCAAATCTGTGTTGTTCATCAACAATAACAAATCGGAGGTCCTTAAACTGAACATTATCAACTATCAGCGCATGGGTTCCGATAACAAGATCAACTGTTCCGTTTAATATTCTTTGCTTAACTTTCTTTGAGTCTGAATCTGTCAGAGATCCTGTAAGAAGCTCTACAGTCGGAAGTCTCATCTTCATTTTATCTCCTGCAAACTTATGGAAATTTATGAGTGTCTTTGCAATCGATACAACATGCTGTTTTGCCAGAACTTCAGTTGGAACCATCAAAGCGCATTGCCCTCCATCCTTAATTGCATTGGCAATCACCGCAATTGCTACAAGAGTTTTACCTGAGCCGACATCTCCTTCAAGGAGTCTCGACATCGGATGCGAGTCCTCCATATCTTTAAGAATTTCGTAAATGGCAACACGCTGGCCTTCTGTTGGAGTAAAGTTTAATGATTTAAAGAAAGCTTTTATAAGCTCAACATCCATAGGAGTTTTGATCCTCTCCTCGGAAATCCCCTGCCACTCCCTCTTCTTCTCCAAAACTTCCAATTGCATATTGAACATCTTTTCAAATGCCATGCGCTCTTTTGCGTTCTCTACTTCTTCCGGAAAGTTAGGAAAATGCAAAGCTCTAACTGCATCACTCAAGCACATCAGTTTTTCTTCCTTTATTATATCTTCTGGTAGAGTCTCCGGAATGAAATCTATTGCATCCTTAACCTGAACCATCTTTTCCCTTATCCACTTTGTGTTAATGATGTCATGTTGAGGATATACGGGAACTAGTCGCCCTGAGTGAACAAGTGGCTTGTCATCCGCTACTTCGAATGTTGGGCTTTGGAAATTTAGTTTGTATCCCTTCTCTACAATTTTTCCTGTCATCACAACTTCGTCGCCTTCTTTAAGCATCCTCATTATGTGAGGTTGGTTAAACCATATTACTTCCACAACCTCTCCTTCATGATCAATAAACTTTCCGGTAATTAAACTCTTTCCCTTTCTTGTTCTAACGCCTTTAAGCCCTTCAACACTTCCTCTTATTGTAACTTTTTCATCAAGCGGCGCAGTTGTAAGTGTACTCATCTGGCTTAAGTCCTCGTGCGATCTGGGAAGATACATCAAGAACTCCCCTACCGTACTTATGCCCATCCTTTGCAAAGCTTCCAGATGGTCCTTTGTCGTTCGCAGTACAGATGAGAGTGGAGTTTTAAGATGCACAAATGAAGTATAAGAGAAGAATACTAAAAACTAAAAACTAAAAACCAAAAACTAAAATACTTGACTTAAAATCAACAATAGAGGACAATTGATAACCACTATGAGTAACTTACTTATAAAACTGACTTCAGCGGCCGTTGCCCTGTCTATCCCCCTCTCTGCATCAGCATATTCTATTCATCATTTCTCTTCTTTCAAGAAATCAGCTTCAACACCTGTTGTCGATGTTCCAGTTGAACAAGACTCAGTATCCGAAGAAGACCAAAATCAACTATGGGCTACAAAGTGTAGAGATGAGCTTGGGATCCCAGGAGGCGATGTCTTAGGAGCACTTAGGTTTAATCTAAATCGATGCATCAATACAAAACAAAGGCAGGTAAATCTTTCCAGGCGCCAGCGCAGAGGAGCGAGGCGTTCTGTCAAAAGAACGCAAGCACAAGTAAATACAAGCGTAGATAATAGGAAATCATCCGATAATCAAATTAATAGATCGATCGTTAACAAGCAACGCATACGCAGAAGGTTCACTTCTGGAATTCCTAAAACGCAACGCGAAAAGGCGCACCAATTCCAGATATTCCGCTCTAATGAACGCGCGCAAATTCGAAAGAAGGAGAGATACCAAGTCGTTGGCGCAAGAGCGGAACGCAACGCAATGATTAAAGCACGAAAAGCATGTGTAAAGAAAATTAGCTTGGAGCGTGCTGTATGTATCAAAGAAAAGAAAGCAGAGTTTTTGAAAGCAGAATAAGCCTAGCTATTCGACCTCACCCCCGACCCCTCTCCTGCAAGGAGAGAGGAGCTACTTCGTTGATGAAAAATACACGTTTATTTCACAGAAGTAGCTCCCTTCTCCCTTGGGAGAAGGGCAGGGGGATGAGGGTTTATAGTTGCCATCAATAGTCATGAAAAGATTTGACACAATCACTACCTGAGCATATAACCTTTGCCAATGTCACACAGAAACAGAGTAGGCGGTGCTTATGGAGCATCGCGTCATAGAAGTACTGAACCTGAGCGGACACAGCCAGAACAATCTGCTAACCCCGATTGCAGATCTGTTACAGCTTTTTTGGGCGTTAAAATGCTTTAAGGAGAAAGCACCAAACTTGCAGATGTTTGCGGTGAAATTGCCTTTCGATTGAACGGAGTAAGGATTGGCGTTTCCGATGATATTGCCGGAACTCTGGGAAAAGAGAGATTTCCAAAGAATGTTGCAATCCCGCCCATATGTGACACCGCACTTCAAATTGAAGTTACCCCGACTTTTCAGGAATCAGGAAAGACTCCCGGAAATATGATAGCAGAAGCGAATAGACTTTTGTGGCTTGCTCTCAAACCAAACGACCTAAAGATTGCAGCTCCTCTTGCTCACTTAAGTGTTGAGGAGCTAAGCAGGAGTCACATATATCACACTAGAGCAAGAACAAAGCACTTAACAGAAATACTCCCCGATAAATTCTTGGGTGTATTGGGGAATCTTTTATATCAACATGAAAGGCCCGACAGAGAAGACGACTTTAATTTTGACGCCGGAACCATATTCAAGAATGGCAATGCCTTTGCAATCAATTTAGCTAATAACAACACTAGCAAAAAATTTACTCTTGGCGCACATCACGCAATGTATAAAGTGAATCAGGCTGATCCCAGTATTCCTTTTATTAAGTTTAAAGATGCAGAGTCGGAAAGTAATTGATGAACCTGACCTCAGGATTATGCGAGCCTAAATTCCATTGGATGACTATATGATTCAAGTTGATTTGTCTTGTGATCAAACTCCTGGCCGCAATCACACATGGAAACAACAAGCCTTGCCTTATTTCCTACTGATGAAAGAACTCTTAATATTTGATAACAATGATCACCGCAAATTATAACTCCAGATCCTTGCTCAAGTGATTCTGGAATATCATTATCCTGATTCGTTGTTAAAGAAACAGTGTAACCCGAATCATCATCTCCGCTTATCGCATCGCTGGTGGGAAACCAACTTGTTTCAGTCATGAGTGTAAAATATAACTAATTTACGTATGGTCAAGCATCTATTTAACTTTATCTACTTGCAGTAAAAAGGATTAAAGTCAGTCCCCTTATCATAATAATCCTCACTTTCAGCTTTTTTAAGGAATCCAACAACCTTGTAAGTCGCCGGAGTTAATATAACTTCAATCCCGACTTTGAATATGTAATTTGCGACGATCAAGCTAACTGCGATTGCCCAAGGGAAAACACCAAGAGCGCATGCGATAAGAATGAATACAGTTGTGTCTAGAGCCTGACCTATTAGAGTTGATCCAATCGTTCTTGCCCAAAGCTTTTTCCCCGCAGATGCTATCTTCATCTTTGCCAAAACGTAGGAGTTGGAAAATTCACCAACAAAGTAAGCACACAAGCTTGCGACAATTATTCCACCTGTACTTACACCACCAAGGATGCTTGCGTAAGCTTCATTGCCTGCATATCCGAGCCACTCAGATTCCCCCGGCATCTTTTGGATGACGAAGAATACTCCTGCCATTATTGCTGACCATAGGAAACCCGTCCAAATTACTTTCCTCGCTCTCGCATAACCGTAAACCTCAGTTAAGATATCTCCGAAGATGTAACTGAGTGGGAAGAGCAATGTTCCCGCATCGAAAGCTAATCTGAGTCCGAAGATGTCTGTATTCCAATCTATGATCTTTGCGGAAGATGCGATGTTGCTCAGTAACAAAACGGCTACAAAAGAAGCCATTACGAAGTCGTAGTATTTGAAGGTTTTCATATGAACAAGAGAGTGTGGTCGGGCATT
>Ga0187827_10000959_pt1 | contig 43668 bp, 41 predicted proteins | sample ETNtaG_39_FD_167969 | JGI IMG/M metagenome (GOLD analysis project Ga0187827, IMG submission 167969) | Marine microbial and viral communities from oxygen minimum zone, Eastern Pacific Ocean - ETNP2014_SV_150_PacBio MetaG (Illumina Assembly) | ecosystem: Environmental > Aquatic > Marine > Hypoxic...
AATGCCCCGGTAACAACTATTCTCATGTAACGACTCCATTGCGGAAGTCAAGGAATTCACGATAGTCTCGAATGTAGTCTTCCTCATCAAAGGGCAAATCACATAGCACCATCAAAACCGTACCATCCGTCTCATATATCTGCTCACACCAGATTCCCGGTGGAATCTCCAGCGCTGTTCCCGGAGCGTCGAGTATTACGCTTTTTCGTGCCTTACCGTCGTCACAGACAACGACGCACCTGCCGTGCACGCAGACGAGAATCTGCGTGAGTTCTTTGTGGGCGTGTTTCCCCCTTGTCGTTCCCGGATTTCCGGCAACCACAAAAATGCGACGGACATTGACGGACAGGCCCAGCTTTTCATCCAAGACCACCAACGTTCCTAATCTAACATCAGGAAAACTCGGCAGTGCCATCACATGGATTTCATTCGTGGATTTCATACGCGTTACACCCGTGTTTTCACCCCAAGGACTGATCGCACGGCGTTGCAATAGGCCGTGAGTTCTGCCTCACTCGTCCGGAAGGCGGCAGGCAGGCAAATGCCACGCCGGGAAAGGTCATAGGCGATCGGCGCATTCTCTTTCTTGTCTACGGTTTCGCCGCCATAGGCCGGCATAGCACTGAGGGGATAAAAGAAAGGACGACCTTCAAAACCCAGTTCTGCCAGTTCCGCTATGACCTGTTCCTTGTCCAACCCGTGAGATTTGCCAACTATCAAGGCTGTGCACCAAGCTCCATTCCTGCCTTCCGGGGGCTCCGGGTTCAAATATACATCAGGAATATCTGCAAATATCGAACGGTATTGCTGCAACAGATGTCTCTTCTCTCCAACCAATTCTTCGAGTCGCAGCAACTGCGCATATCCAAGTGATGCCAAAAGATTGCAGGGCATGTACTTGTATGCGACCTCGGCGTTGTAATAGTGCTTCTCCCCGGAACGACCGTGATCACGCAAGAAGTGGCATCGTTCAAACAGAGCATCGTCATCAAGCAGGAGCATACCGCCCTCGCCGGTCGTAATCGTCTTTGTTCGATGAAAGCTGAACACCGACGCGATGCCAAAACTCCCTGCCTTTTTCTGCCGAAAAACGGACCCAAGTGCGCCGGCAGCATCTTCAATCAGCGCAACCCCATGCTCGTCCGCAATCTGCCGTAGAACATTCATATCCGGCATGTTGCCGTACAGGTCAACGACGATAACGGCTTTGGTCCGCGGCGAAATCGCTTTCTCAAGTCCTTTTGCCGACATACACCAGGTGTTTGCATCGACATCGGCAAAAACGGTGGTTGCACCTACATGGGTAATGTTACTTGCCGATGCTATCCAGGTACACTCAGGTACGATCACTTCATCGTCGGGGCCAATACCCAGCGCCAGCAAAGTAAGGTGAATTGCAGATGTGCAATTCGGTGTCATCAGTGCATGTTTGCGATTGTGATAGCGTGCAAATTCCGTCTCGAAATTCTCGACATACCAGTATTTGTTTTCCCCATACCAGCCGTTCTTCATCGCATCCATTACCGTTTCAATTTCATGATCAGTAATGGAGGGTCCAAACAATTCAAGAGTCATAGAGATTACCTTCAATCTGCAGACTTAATGTGGTCGTCAGGCAAGTGGATAGCCATATTTATCAAGGGGAAGATCATAGGCCAGGGCCAGGGCCTGGTTGTCCTTCGCGTAAAGATCAGAGATCTTCTCACGCCACACCTGGGACAATTCGACGTTTGCACTCGGCCCGGACTCGATGAATTGCTGAAATGCTGCAGCCATCCATCTGCCTCCGGGAATATAGCTGGTGAATGGAACACCCCAGAAGAACCATGTCCTGAAACGATTGTAAGCAAGCATCCGCGAAGTAATTCGCGGGCGCTCATGTCGTTCTGCCAGCAACTTTATTGCCTCATTCAGTTCTACATCCAACACTTGGCACAACTTTTCAACAAATACTTTCTTGTCAGCGATTAACTCCTCAAACAGTAAGACGTGCACGTTGTCAGGACCAAAAAGATCTGCATAATTCGACAGCAGCCTGTTGTAGAAAAAGCTGGCCAACGCACCATACTTTATAAACATCAGCTCGGAAGACAGCCAGTCGTCCAAGCTGACGTGACGCCGGTAATAGCTAGGCGGCGCGGGCTTAAGAAAAGCCCCGTGATTGGCATAGAACGAGGCAATGGCTGTGTTCTGATCCCTGATCACAAGCAGTATTCTTGCATCAGGTATGAGTGATTTCAGCCTTTGCGCGCACAAGACAGGAATTCTGCTGGTCATCACATCTTCGTTCGAATAGAGGAATGTCTTATCAGATGCCTGGCTGACGTGTCGGTCAAACAGGTCACGACACACATCAGCAGGAAAGTGGAGGTCGTCATCGGCAACCATCGCATTCACGATGTCCCTGTAGTCCTCGTACCCGACACCATCCTCACCCATGTAGTGAAGGCCACTGTGCTGACTGAACAATGCCCGTTGCAGAGTCGTAGAGGCTGTCTTATTGGCACCAATATGAATAACGGACCTTCTCATAGGCTCCTATCCGGCATCGCAGACTGCCGCCCTCATGCCACTAACGCTTAACAGCGTGTACTTTTATCATACGATTCCGATCATCCTTCCAGTTGAAGAAGGACAACTCGGCAATATCAAACTCCAGAAAGCCCATCATCTTGCGGATCTTTTTCTCAGTGTAACAGTTCTTGTGGAACTGACCTTCGCTATTCTGCGGTCCAAATATACTGGCCGTTAGATAACCCCAGCGCTGATCCGTTGTATAGGAATACTGGCCAAACCAATGTTGCTGGGCGATTGCCTCGTCATCATTGCGGTAAAAGTCCTTCCAGTCATCCTTAGCTTTTAGCCACAACTTGACCGTGTCTTCAAAGTCCGGAACGGAAAAAACGAGACTGCCGCCAGGACGCAACACGCGCCGCATCTCATAGAAGAACTGCTTCTCCTCCAAGAAAGAGAGGTGCTCAAGCATGGAATCACTGCGCACCTCGTCCACACTTCCATCTCCATGTGGAAGATTGAAAATATCATGTTGGAAGACTTCAGCATCTTCGGGAAAGTCAATGTTTGGATAACGTGCTTTGATCTCATCCAGAGTATCCAGGTCAATATTGATATAACCGGGTAATGGTCGAGATGCGCAGCCAAGGTTCAGCCTGACTTTTTCACCGTTATTCTGCTGCATGACTATCCCTTATCAATGCGTAGAGTTATGCATACGACGATCATGTTTTGCTTTTGCTGTCGGGAATCGGTGATATCCACTTTCCCCCCTGAGAGGAAAACGCCTTCTCCTTCGCCATGATCTCCAGCTGATGATTCCAGGCAAGCAACAGCGCTGTGTCAGGATAATCGCCGGCAAATGCTTCATACGGTTTTACAGGAATGTGCATACCCGGAGAAAACTTGTGTTGTTTGATGGGCGTCGTATCCGATATGTACTCAATCAAGTCTGCACCAATACCACAATAATTCAGAATGGTGGTGCTCTTGGATGTGGCCCCGTACCCGACAACTCGACGCCCCGCATCTTTCTCGTCAGTCAGCAATCCTACCAATCGGGCCTTGGACGCCTCACAATCTCTTTTGAACTGTCTGTAGGTTTCGGGCAGATGCAAGCCCGCCGCTTTCTCATCGTTTATGATCCCGGACACAGATGAGGATATATCCCGTACACCTTTTCTTGCCAGAACATACCGCATGGAACCGCCATGAGTCTCCTGCGGAAGCAAATCGATCAGTTCGAACCCGTGTGCGGCGAATATATTGACTACCGAAAGTGCAGAAAAGATGAAGACATGCTCGTCGTATATCTGGTCGTATGAAGTCTTTTCCAGCATGGAACCCAGATAGGGATCTTCAAAAATCAGCACACCAGCCGGCTTCAGCAAGAGATCCGCGCCCTTGGCAATGCTGTTCAGGTCAGGGATATGGCACATGACATTTGCCGCCAGCAGGGAATCCGCCTGACCATATTCGGACACAATGTATGCAGCGGTTTCGGGACCAAAGAAGCGAACGATGCTCTCTACGCCAAACTTGCGGGCCTCCTCAGCGACATTTGCCGAGGGTTCCACGCCCAGGTGGCGGATGCCACGATTGGCAAAATGCTCCAGCATAATGCCATCGTTACTGCCAATCTCAACAACGAAGAGATCGTCTCCCCTCAAGTGGTTGTCAGCGACCCAGTCCGCATAAGCTCTAAAGTGGCGTTGCATGAATACCGAGGTACGGGAAAAAAACGCATACTGATCGTGAAACATCAACTCAGGGTCGGGCTGATTCTCAATCTGGAACGTATAACAACGCTCACAAAACGCAGGTTTGAGCTCGAAAAAAAACTCACTACCGAATTCATCCTGCGTCAGGAAGCAATTCGCGATGGGCATCGGTCCAAACGTCATGAATGCCGAAATCGCATGCTGGCAGATTCTACATTTCATCATGTCTTCCTGGTGTTAGCATCGTAATGTAGCACAGGACGTGTTGCCGAACCGTGAACCAGTCTCCAGTTTGAGGGCTACGCGTCTCGTTGGAGAGCAGTCCACAAAAGAAATATGGTGTTCATCATATCCTGGGAAGATGGGATTTAGCTATGTTCTTAAGCGTAGGGAATGACGCATCTCGTTTGTTGATGACCGGGTCCTTAATCGGCCATTCAATGCCGATGTCTGCATCATTCCAGATCACTCCCGCTTCATCATCCGGGTAATAATATTCGGTACATTTATAAAGAATCTCATTCTCTTCGGCCAAAGTACAGAACCCGTGTGCGATACCTGCAGGCAAGAATAACTGCTGCTTCTTTGCAGCCGAAAGAGTGCATGTAACGTGTTTTCCGAAAGTCCTGGAGTTAGCCCGGAGATCTACCCCTACATCAAAAACAGAACCACGAACGACATAGATCAGATGTCCGATCGGATGCTGGACCTGATAGTGAAGTCCCCTCAGCACGCCTCCCACAGACCAAGAGTGGTTGTCCTGCACAAAATCATAGTCAATTCCGTAGTCAGCGTAATGACTCTTCTGGTAGCTTTCCAGCAGGAAGCCACGCTCATCGCCATGCACATCCAGATCGATCAAGAAGGCTCCATCTATTTCCGTTTTACGTACCTGCATACTCCCTCCGGAATGAGATATTGCAGAGCGCTCTTGGGCATCCCATGCTGTTGCGGCCCCCTCAATAGATTCGTTTGCACACCGGGTCGGCGTGATGATCTTTCAAAGTGCACATGGCTGGTGACTGTCGCATGTCAAAAGGGAATCACCTGGCTCCTATCGCGTTGCCTGATCACGACGAGATGATGCGGTGAGCAGTTAGCCGCCTGAGCACATAGTTAAATGTCCGCGCGACTATCTTAATCGCGGGCATGCGTGTCCGCTCAGCCAAACTATACAGCCAGTAAACGATCAAACACCAGGCTCTCTGGGGTAAGAAGTCATTGTGCCTCTTTACTGTCTTGTAGATCTCCAACTTTCTGCCGGCAGTATCTTGATGGGTGAGAGAATTGTCTTGGATTCGGTAGCAGGCAAAGTACTCAGGAACATACAGAACGGTCATGCCATGCTCGAACATTGACAGGAAGAATTCCCAATCGAAGGTGTAATTCAGTTCCTTATTCAATCGGAAATTGTTACTCCTCCAAAACGTGGCAGGTTGCAGCATGTAATCTGAATAACGCATGTGTTCAAGCGTAATGTGGCTAACTTTCAACGGCCTGATGGGTCTTAATTGCTTACCGTCTTCGTCTACGTAATAGCCGTCGCCGGTTAACAATTCGACGTCTGGATTTTCCTCGAACAGATTGACAACTCTCTCGATTGTAGTTGCATCGAGAAATGTGTCGTCCGCATTTAGCCAGCAGACTACGTCACTCGTCGCCATCTCCAGTCCTTTGTTTATGGCGTCCGCAGGTCCTTCATCAGGCTCACTGATAACTTCGACAGGGTAAGTGCCGAGGATGGATGTGATTACGTCCATCGTTGCATCGGTTGATTTCGCATCGATGATGATGTGGCGTATATAGGGGTAGCTCTGGCTTCGTACAGACTCAATGCACTGATCGATAAAGCTTCCCTGCATGAAGCTGGGAGTAATTACCGTTACTGTCAACATGCCGCGTACACTACCTTATGTATTCAGTCACAAGACTACAAAATCATAACACGCCATGACCATGCCTCTGTTGAAGTACCTCCCTTTATAGCTCAATATGCCTTCACGATACAGAGCGTAGCGCACGCCAGTGTCCATAAAACACATTTGAATAGATTCTCCGGCAACCAAGGGATTATCATATCACCCGCGGCAAGGTGAATCCTGATCTGCCGGATGCGACCAGCGTACAATTTCAGACTATGTCGACCAACAAGATGTTATCCATCGCGGTCATCAGCTACCAGTTCGATAATCTGCTGACACGAACCATCACCAGCCTCGGTTCCGTACCGGACAGGGTGGAGATTATCCTACAACTGGCAAAAGGAGCGCCCAACGATTATCACCAGTTCCAACTCAAGTACGAAACGATGATCGAAGCCGGTCTGATGCGAATATTACCTTTTGGTGACGACGGGATTTTTAGTGCGATGAATCGAGTGAGGCTGGCTGCCACAGGAGAATATCTGTGGTTTATCAATTCGGGAGATGAATTCCTAAGTGATCTTGGCCTCGAGCGCGTCCTTTCGCATCTAACTGAAGCGAGGAGCTATGGCTTCAGAACAGCTCAGGTGCATGGGCAAGACACTTTTGTTCGACCCTCGTTAAGGTATAAGAGTCCGCTTCCCAGACAGATCGGTCATGTTGGCGCCGTCTTCCATCGAAGTGCCTACAGCATGATTGCATTCAACGAGCGTCAGTCTGTTTCTTCTGACCAAGACTTTACCGAACAGTGTTTTCATCAGTCCGGTTGGCAGTACGTTCCTGAGATAATCGGCGTCTTCCAACTGGACGGCGTCTCCAGCCGTTACCGTTTCAGCGATTTCAAAGCCTTCGCAAATGAATCCCGGTCTCTCCGAGTGAAGTTCCTGCTAAAGATGCTGCTGAGACTATTGGTCGGGACTACATGGCTGCACAGAATTCTGCTATTCAGAAAGTGTGACCATGTAGAATCGAGTTCAGTGATTTAGCCCTACGCGTTTGCTGACTCGACGAGATAGGCCTTATAGGTCTGCTCAATGCCTTCCCTGAAACCTATCTTTGATTCCCAACCCAATTTCCTCAACAGCGATACATCCAGGCACTTACGCAACATACCATCGGGCTTGGTCTGATCGAAGACTAACTCGCCCTCGAAACCTATGACAGACTGCAGTGTCTCCGCCAGTTCTCGAATGGTCATATCCTTGCCCGTCCCGATGTTTATGTGAGATGACATATCGGAAGTATTCGCCCTATACACTGACCGCTCCAACTGCATTACGTGTATCGAGGCGGCTGCCATATCATCAACATGCATGATCTCGCGCCTGGGCGTGCCACTACCCCACACCACCACCTCTGTGGCTCCCTGGGCTTTCGCCTCGTGAATTCGTCGTAACAGGGCAGCCACGACGTGACTGTTTTCAGGATGGTAATTGTCAGCCGGGCCATACAGGTTGGTGGGCATTACGGACCGGTAATCCGTGCCGTATTGCCGGTTATATGACTCGCACAGTTTGATTCCGGCAATCTTGGCCATTGCGTAGGGTTCATTGGTAGGCTCCAATTCGCCGGCCATCAGCGCTTTTTCTGTGAGTGGTTGTATTCCCAGCCGCGGATAGATACATGAACTACCAAGAAACAGCAGCTCTCTACAACCTGCCAGGTAGGCTGCATGGACCAGGTTGGTCACGATCATCAGGTTCTGGTAGATGAATTCCGCCGGATAGGTGTTATTGGCATGTATGCCACCAACCTTGCCTGCTGCGATCACCACGTAATCAGGCTTGCTGGCACTGACGAAGTCAGACACGGCTGCCTGATCCAGCAGATCCAACTCCTCGCGGGATCGCGTGATCAAATTACTGAATCCAAGCGCCGACAATTGCCTGATCAGCGCTGAGCCGACCATGCCGTTGTGACCGGATACGAAGATTTTCTGGGTTTTTGCTAGCATCGTCGCTTGACTGCTACTACTGTGGGCCTATCGTTAGAATCTACTCTCTCGGAGTTACCGTCTCGTACCCCTCTTTCTTGAGTACTGCGTGGCGCCTGGCTTGATCGAGATCGTGGGCGACCATTTCCGATACCAACTGACTGAAGCTGGTCTTTGGTTGCCATCCCAGTTTCTGTTTCGCATGGCTGGCATCGCCCAGCAGTGTATCCACCTCGGACGGCCTGAAGTAACGGGGATCGACTCGTACGATCACATCTCCGACCGTCAGCTTGGTCTCTCCATCGCGCAATAACGATTCATCGGAAAGCCCAGCCACCACCCCAATCTCTTCGGGCCCTTGTCCCTGCCATTCAATCGACACCCCCAACATATTCGCTGCGCTCTGTATAAAATCTCTAACGGATGTCTGTTGTCCCGTTGCTATGACAAAATCCTCCGGTTCATCCTGTTGCAGCATCAACCACTGCATCTCGACATAGTCCTTGGCATGCCCCCAGTCACGCAGCGAATTCAAATTGCCGATATAGAGACAGTTCTCTAATCCGAGGGCGATATTCGCGAGGCTTCGCGTTACTTTTCGGGTGACGAACGTCTCCCCCCTGCGCGGCGATTCATGATTGAAGAGTATGCCGTTACAGGCATAGAGACCATACGCTTCTCTATAGTTGATGGTGATCCAGTGGGCATATAGTTTGGCCACCCCGTAGGGAGAACGTGGATGGAATGGGGTCGTTTCTCTCTGTGGCGATTCCTCGATCAAACCGAACAGTTCAGAAGTCGATGCCTGGTAGAAACGTGTCACCTTCTCCAATCCCAAAAACCTGATCGCCTCTAACAATCGCAATGTGCCGATGGCATCAACGTCAGCCGTATATTCCGGCGACTCAAAACTCACGGCAACGTGACTTTGAGCTCCCAGATTGTAAATCTCGTCAGGCCGCACCTCATGAACGATTCGGGTCAGATTGGAAGTGTCGGTGAGATCGCCGTAATGGAGCACAAAGGATATGTCGTCTTCGTGCTGATCCACATAGAGATGGTCGACGCGCTGCGTATTGAATAGGGAAGATCGTCGTTTGATTCCGTGTACCTCATACCCCTTGTCCAGTAGAAGCTCAGCCAGATACGCGCCGTCCTGACCGGTCACTCCCGTCAATAGCGCTTTCTTTTTTGCCACAAGCTTGCCTCGAATACCAACCAAAAAAGTGAGTGTAAAGGAGAGAAAATCGGAAGGCAACCAAGGCCACGCAGCAGCCACCGGTTTCGTTAGTGGCGGCCCGCCAATCTCACAACGGGCAATGACTAATTCACGATCTGATCAAGCAGCCAGCGCCACCTTAGGCGGCAAGTACTCCAGATGGTGAATATCGCTAACGGATCTACTGGTGACATATCCCTTGCACACGCTGAGGCCCTGCAGTAGATGACAGTTTGTTTGCAGCGTTCTGTCGATCCCTTTGTCAGCAAGTTCCAGCACATAAGGCAGGGTTGCATTGTTGAGCGCCACCGTGGACGTCCTGGCCACCGCGCCCGGCATATTGGCAACACAGTAGTGCACGACATCATCCACTACGTAGATGGGATCCGCATGGGTGGTGGCGCGGGATGTCTCGAAACAGCCGCCCTGATCGATGGACACGTCAACCACTGCAGCGCCGGCCTTCATGCTGCGCACCATCTCTGCGCCGACCAGCTTGGGAGCGGAATCACCGGGAACCAGCACACCCCCAACGACCAAATCTGCCTGTAGGACCTCTTTTTCAATGGTGTCGTGGGTAGAGAAGAGGGTCTGGATCCGATTGCCATAGTGTTGATCCAGTTTCGACAGTACCTGCAGTGACCGGTCGATCACGGTAACGTTGGCACCCATGCCGATCGCCATCTGCGCAGCGTTGCTGCCGACGACGCCGCCACCCAGAATAACAACCCTGGCTTGGGCAACCCCGGGAACGCCTCCCAGCAATACACCACTGCCACCATGGGATTTTTCAAGGCACATGGCACCGGCCTGAATGGACATCCGTCCCGCGACTTCAGACATGGGTGCCAGCAGAGGCAGGTGGCCCCGCTCGTCAGTCACCGTCTCGTACGCGATGCAGATGGACCCGCTCCTGACCAGCTCGGCAGTCTGGTCATAGTCGGGCGCGAGGTGCAGATAGGTGAAGAGAAGCTGTTCCGGCTTGAGAAGTTTTCTCTCCGCCGTCTGGGGTTCCTTAACCTTGACGATCATCTGCGCCACTTCGAAGACCTCTTCAGCAGTCGCGAGAATCGTTGCTCCGGCTTCTTCATACTCCCGGTCCGGGTGGCTGATAGCGGCTCCGGCTGAAGCCTCAACAAAGACCTGATGTCCATGCATGGCCAGTTCTCGCACGGCCGCTGGAATCAAGCCGACCCGATATTCGTGGTTCTTAATCTCTTTGGGAACTCCAATCAGCATGCTGAACCTCCTCGGATAGGATATGGGTAAAGTATAAGACCGGGGCAGCTAGTTATCTCACTTTATTATTGTTATTATTTGGGTGATTTCACTAACAGAATTCATTTTCTGGTGGATTCATGATGAAAAAACCAAATTTGCAGATAAAATCACTAGACCGTACCGATCGTAGTATCCTCTCGGAATTGCAGGGAAATGGCCGCATCACCAATGTCGAGTTGGCCCGGCGCGTCAACTTGAGCGCCACCCCCTGTAGCGAAAGGGTGAAGGCCCTTGAGGAAATGGGCTATATCGAGGGCTACCGGGCGAAACTGAATCCGGGGATGTTGCAGCTGGAACTGCTTGTATTTGTGGAGATTTCCCTGCTGCGCACCTCGGCAGACGTATTTGCCGACTTCAAGGAAGCGGTCATCAAACTCCCACAAGTGCTCGAGTGCCACCTGGTTTCGGGCAACTTCGACTATCTGATCAAGGCACGAGTAGCTGATATGGCCGACTATCGAAAGCTGCTGGGTGAAACACTGCTGACCCTGCCGGGAGTCAGTGAGTCTCGAACCTATGTGGTGATGGAAGAGCTGAAAGAAACCCAGGCTCTACCACTGTAAACCCCGGATTCCTCTTCCGGCGATCGCGGTTTCTACTGCTGCTGCTTTTCAAATCAAAAAAAGCCCCCACATCCTTGCAGTCTGCTTTATAAAGGACTACTGTATATATACACAGGTACTGTATATATACACAGGATTCTTGTCCCTGAATTTCCACAAACAGATAGCCCCGGGATAACTACCCCTGAAAAACCGTCCCTGAAAACCGTCCCTGAAAAAAGTCAGGAAGGATTGTGAAGGAAAATGGTGTGGGAAAAAGCCAGGACAAAAGCATGAGCGAGGCACTTCACAATCTGTTGCAAACCAGCGGGATATGGCGGGCTTCCTCTATCGACCATGGAGTTAAGCTGGGGATCCCATCCGCCTATCCTGAACTGGACCGGCAGCTTCCCGGTGGTGGCTGGCCAAGGGACGGGGTCACCGAACTGTTGCATGATCACCAGGGGCTGGGGGAGTTACGCCTTATCACACCTGCGCTGGCACAGCTCAGTCGGGAACAGACGCGCTGGATCACCTGGGTCGCCCCACCCTATATCCCCTATGCCCCGGCATTGGCAGCACAGAATATCGATCTGTCCAGCCTGTTAATGGTAACACCCGGAAACGGCAAGGATGCCTTGTGGGCGATAGAAAAAGCCCTGTTGTCCCACAGCTGCAGCGCCGTACTGGCTTGGCCGGGTACGATCCGGAACAAGGACATCCGGCGTTTGCAAGTGGCTGCCCGGGAGGGGAATTGCTGGAGCATTCTGTTTCGCCCCACCCAAGCCGCCAGACAGGCTTCCCCGGCCGAACTTCGCATTCAACTCGAACCCTCTCCTGTCCTGTCCGACAGATCCTCCATTCAGGTCTGCATCCTGAAACGTCGCGGTGGCTGGGGCAGCGATCCCTTTTCGGTCAGCTTGAAAGACAGCCTCAGCAGGACCACCCCCTCCTTCCCCGAATTCATCGTGCCAGGGGCAGAAAAGAAATCTGACAGGCGACCCGATAACGATCGATTTATCAGTGACGACAGCCGATCGGTCAGTGATGACAGCCCCGCAGATGAGAGGCGATTAATCAGTGTCAACAGGCGGCTTGGATTCTAGGGATGGCAAATGGAATGGCAGCATCGAATTACAGTAACAATGCACTCTGGCTCTGTCTCCATTTTCCACATCTGCCACTGGAGATTTTCACTCGGGCAATAGCGCCCGAAAAAGCACAGCATCCGGTGGTGATACTGGAACGACAGCGAGTCGCCTTTCTGAATCGGGCAGCAATTGACACCGGTATCCAGATCAACAGCAGCATGGATACGGCCTACAGCCTCAGCGCTCTGGTCACCAGCATCGAGCGTGATGAAAAAAAAGAGATCGCAGCCATCAACTACCTGGCTCACTGGTGCTACCAATTCACCCCCACGGTTTGCGTTAAAAACAACCACAGTCTGCTGCTGGAGATCAGCGGCTGCCTGAAACTGTTCGGAGGGTTAAACGCCATCAGACAGCGAGTCAGCACTGGCCTGCAGTCGCTGGGTTACAACTGCCGCATGGCGGCTTGCGCCACTCCCCTGGGAGCTCTTTTACTCGCCAAAGCGAATGCCGACGATACAGGCTCGCCAATCGAGGCTACCCTGCAACCAATCAAGGCTACCCTGCAACCAAACGATGCCACCCGGCAAACCATCGAGTCCTCCCTGCAACGGGTTGCCATCGTCTACATGGAAACCGACGAGGCGATCCTCACTTCCCTGCACAACATGGGTATCCAGCGAATGGGTGAACTGTTTGCCCTACCTATCAGCGGTCTGGGCAAGCGCTTCGGGCAGCAATTCATGGATTACCTCTACCGCCTGACCGGTGCCAAGGCTGACCCGCAGCAAAGCATCCGTCCTGCACCTCGGTTCTTCAGCGAGATCCACTTTCTAACGGATGTCACCAACAGCCAATCCCTGATCTTCCCCATGAAGCGATTGCTGGCGGAACTCACCGATTTCCTCACCTGCCGTCAACTGACCATCGACAAGTTCGTCTGGCAACTGAAACACCGCAACCACCCTTCCGAGAGCATCACGGTCCATATGGCCAACCCGGAAAACAACCGTGCAGTGTTTCTGGCCCTGACCCAGTTACAACTGGAGCAGTTTCAGGGCATGTCGGAGATAGGTAGCCTGACACTGAACGCGAAACGTTTTTCCCCCGCCAACCTGCAGGCTGCCAATCTGTTTCACGGCACGGGGTTCAGGCAGACAGACGGTCGTATCCACCAACAGGGCAACCGGGAAGAGCATGCCATGCTGCTCAACATGTTCCGCGCCCGCCTCGGACCAGGAACCTGCTTCGGCCTCTCCCTCGCCAATGACCACCGCCCCGAAAAGGCCTGGCAACGAATCCGCCTGGACCACAAAGAGTACTGGCACCCGGATGAGAGCGAACCAAACAATCCCCGCCCCCTCTACCTGCTAAATCCAGCCAGACCACTCAGAGAAAACCGTGGAACCCCCCTCCTCCACGGCCAACTCCAACTCCTCCAAGGCCCAGAACGAATCGACTTCGGCTGGTGGGAACAAAACACCCCCCGAGACTATTACATAGCCCGCCACAACAGCGGCGCCCTCTACTGGGTATTCAACCACCTTGCGAACGGGAAATGGTATTTGCATGGGATTTTTTCTTAGTAAACAGTTTGTTTCACTACGACCGTGCATGGGTATATACGGTATTGGGAAGCATGGTCGGATGGAGGGAGGTGCCACCTCCCGTCCGACCAAGCCCGCTTATTTCTTCAATACTATCCAACGACTCAACTCTTCCCATGAACTTATCCTGAAATGAATAGTCCTGAAACTAGCCCAGGCTACGCCGAACTTCATTGTATTAGTAATTATTCTTTTTTGCGGGGGGCATCCCATCCGGAGGAACTTGTAGCACAGGCTGCCAAGTTGGGCTACGGGGCGCTGGCGATTACCGATGAGTGCTCCATGAGCGGTGTGGTAAAGGCTCATGTCGCGGCGGAACACTTCAAACTCAAGTTGATCGTTGGTAGTGAATTTACGTTCGAGGAGGGCTTTAAACTGGTTCTTCTCGCCCCTGATCGAAGCGCCTATGGGCAGCTATGCAATCTTATCTCCATCGGTCGAAGGCGCAGCCCCAAGGGAGAATATGCCGTGTCACTCAAAGATCTTAACTACGGCATGGACCAGTGTCTGGCCCTGTGGCTGCCGCGGGAAGAGGAGCGGGACAATCTACAGCATGGGCGGGAACTGAAGAAACTGTTTGGCGACCATCTGTGGATCAGCCTTGAGGTTTTCGATGATGGGCACGCTCTGGATCGATATGAGTGCAGCTTTGCTCTGGCCAGGGAACTTACCATCCCCCTGGTCGCCAGCGGTGACGTGCACATGCACTCGGCGGACCGTAAGCCGCTGCAGGATGTGGTGTCCGCCATCCGCATGAGACAATCTATCCGGCTGGCGGGACGCCTGCTGGCTTCGAACCGGGAGAAACACCTGCGTCCTTTGAGCAAACTGAGACAACTCTACCCGGCCTCATTGCTTGAAGAGAGCCTTCGTATAAGCTCCCTGTGCGAGTTTTCCCTGTCGGAACTGCGTTACGAGTATCCCGAAGAACTGGTTCCCCCCCATCTAACCGCTTGCGTGTATTTAAGGCAGTTGGTGGAGTCGGGGGCGCAAAAGCGCTGGCCCGAAGGTGTTCCCAGGGATGTCAGGGACAGCCTGGAAAAGGAACTCGACCTTATCCGGGAGCTGCAATATGAATATTACTTCCTGACGGTTTTCGACATCGTTCACTTCGCCCGCAGCCAGGAGATTCTCTGCCAGGGGCGGGGCTCTGCAGCTAACAGTGCAGTCTGCTATTGCCTTTTTATCACGGAGGTGGATCCGGCCCGGATCAAACTGCTGTTTGAACGATTTATCTCCAGGGAGCGCAATGAACCGCCGGATATCGATGTGGATTTCGAGCATGAAAGGCGGGAGGAGGTGATCCAGTACATCTATAAAAAATATGGGCGTCACCGGGCTGCTATAGCCGCCACCATCGTCACCTACCGGCCCAAAAGCGCCATCCGCGACGTAGGAAAAGCGTTGGGGATGGATCTGCAACTTGTGGATCATCTGGCTAAATCCCTCTCCTGGTGGGACAAAAAGGAGCAGCTTCTGGATCGTTTCCGGGAGGCGGGGGTCGATCCCCGCAGCCCGATCATCGGGCAGTTTCTGATGCTGGTGGATCTGCTACTGGGCTTTCCCCGCCACCTGTCACAGCATGTGGGGGGATTCGTCATATCCCGTGGTCCTCTGAGTCAACTGGTTCCGGTCGAGAATGCCGCCATGGCGGATCGCACCATCATTCAGTGGGACAAGGATGACATCGAAGCGCTGGGACTCCTAAAGGTAGATGTGCTGGCCCTCGGCATGCTCACCGCAATTCGTAAGTGCTTCAAGCTGATAAACGATTATAGAAACAGCCAGCTGTCACTTGCTACGTTACCGCCTGAGGATCCACTCACCTATCAGATGCTGCAAAAGGCGGACAGCATCGGGGTATTCCAGGTGGAATCCCGGGCGCAGATCTCCATGCTGCAACGCCTGAAGCCGGAAAATTTCTACGATCTGGTTATTGAAGTGGCCATCATGCGGCCCGGTCCGATCCAGGGCAACATGGTGCATCCCTACCTGAAAAGACGGCAGGGGCTGGAGCCTGTCACCTACAGTAACGATGCCGTGAAGTCGGTGTTGGAACGCACCCTCGGCATTCCCATCTTTCAGGAGCAGGTTATCAAGCTTGCCATGGTGGCGGCAGGATTCAGTGCCGGTGAAGCGGATCAACTGCGCCGCGCCATGGCGGCCTGGAAACGCAAAGGCGGGCTGGAGATCTTTGAGGATAAACTGATCAATGGCATGCTGGAGCGGGGTCACGACAGGGAGTTTGCCGAACGAATCTTCGCTCAGATCAAAGGGTTCGGTGATTATGGATTTCCGGAATCCCATGCGGCCAGTTTCGCCCTGCTGGTTTACGTTTCCGCCTGGCTCAAGCGCCATGAACCGACTGCTTTCTATTGCGCCCTGCTGAACAGTTTACCTATGGGTTTCTACTCCCCTTCCCAGCTGTTGCAGGATGCACAAAGACACGACATAGAGGTACGTCCGGTGGATATCCTCTGCAGTCAATGGGAGTCCACTTTGCAGAAACCGGCCCGCACCCGGCAAGTAAAGGCTCAGCAACCCGCCCTGCGCCTTGGATTCGGGCGGATCAAGGGATTCAACGAAAACGCCGCCAACCGTATCGTCAATGCCAGAGCAGAACAGCGATTTCGGGATCTCGAAGATGTAGCTCGTCGGGCTAAATTAAACCGGGGGGAAATGTCCAAGCTCACAGAGGCGGGCGCCTTTAGGTCCACGACGGGCAACAGGTACCGTACCCATTGGGAAGTAGAGGGAATTCTCCCCCCATCACCCTTGTTGGAGCAGTGTGCAGAACCCTCCTCTCCCGGCTATTCCTCAAGTCGCGAGCCCAGCGATGCCCCTCGTGATCTCTCGACCGAGAGAGTTGTCCTCCCCACCCCGAGTGAACGTGACGATCTGCGCGCTGATTACACCAGCCTCGGTCTGACCCTCGGGCGACATCCAATGGCCATGCTGCGGGATATGGAACCTTTTGCAAGCTGTACAACAGCGGAGCAACTGCAGCAACTCAAGCACGGACGCTTTGTCCAGGTCGCTGGTATCGTGACCGGCAGGCAAAGACCTTCCTCTGCTGCCGGAGTGCTGTTCCTGACTCTCGAAGATGAAACCAACAATGTGAATGTGGTGATCTGGGAGAGGATCCAAGAACGCTTCCGCGCAGCGGTAATACAGGGTCGATTGTTGAAGATCAAGGGAATCATGGAACGGGAGGAATCACTGATCCATGTGATCGCCGGGCAGGTAGAAGATTGCAGCCGTTATCTGGCGCAATTCTCCCTTAAATCGCGGGATTTTCGCTAGGTCTTCAACACCATGCGGGCATTGACACTGCCGGCCTGCTGCAGCCGATTGACAGTGATCTGATGGATGTGAACACTCTCATTGGCCTCCAGATTCTCGAGCCATCGCATCATGTCGTTAAAGGAGACTGCTTCGAACCAGACGCTGACACTATCCGACCCTTCCGGCTGTAGTTTATCGGGCTTTATGTTGGCGGACTTTGCGGATCGAGACACCAGGATCAAGAGCGACTGCCCGCTGTTACGATTCGAGCTGCTGCTGCCACTGATAGACCGAGCCTGCTTTTCCGTGTCGCTCATCAGTCGCATCAAATCCAGGTTGCTGTCCCGTAGTGCCTGACTATCATCGACGAAGTCCTGCAACGGCCGCCACACGCCGAGTACGCAAAACAGCAGCAGGAAGAACACAGCGAGTGATTTAAGGGCGACCTGATCCCGTACGGCCAATTGCCGGTAACTTTCAAGCACCCTGATCAGTAACGCGTTGCGTTTGATGACTCCCATCTTATTTACGTCCTACCTGACGAATCCTGACGCTGCCTTGCACCGAGTCTTCTTCCTGATTTATGGTGCCGACCTCCGCCGCCATTCCCAACTTTACCAGACGCTGAACATATTCCACCAACCGATCACTTGAGGCGCCCCTGATCTGCAAGATCAGGTCTCCTCTTTGTTCATTGAAGTTTACATTGTCTAACTGCAGTCGTGATCCATCCATGTTCTTAGCCGCTTCACCAAATACCGTTAGAACATCGCTCTGCTGTGTGGGGCCGCTATTTCCTTTTAGATGGGATTGCCACCTGCGCCTAATATCGCGAATGTTCTTGTCGTTGGGAAACACGTCTACGTACAGAGCCAAGGCATCCTCTTTCAAGCGATCGGCTTCAAAACTGAGATAGGCGCCCTTGCCCGCTAACAGCAGGATATGCAGAACAAAAAAGCCCACTGCGACCCAGGCAACGGATTTCCAACTGGTCGATGAAGTGGATTTGGATTCAAGCGCTGCGAATTCTGCCTGCAGGAGATTGATTGCGCTGCTGTCATAGTTTCTGCACAGCGTTTCGAAAGTAGAGTAATCAAGCAGTTCTTTCGACACCGGACAATTCAACTCTGCTTCCCACTGCGTGACTTGCAGCGAGATAGACTCCTCCGCTTCAGGATCGATCAGGACCGAGATCGCCTGCTCACTTTCCTCTCCTTCCTCTACATCTTCCTCCAGCGATAGAAGGGTTCCCACCAATTCCCGGTCCGCAGCCATGGCCAGATTCTTGTCGCTTCTTATCAGTGCTCTGTCCGCATCGATAAGGATATTCCGATGCTCGCTCTGCATCGGGACACAGAGGGAATCCGTTACCATCACCTGCGCTGAAATACCGGCCTCACGCAGTGACTCGAGCCAGCTTTGCATCTGCTCCCTAGCCACGACCGCTACCGATATTTGCCCGCGCCCGGTTCGGTCACCGATCGCAAAATGGGTCTCCTCCACGTCTTGGGCAAGCTGTTCTTCAACCATGTAGGGCAGAGCCTGCATGATCTTGCGCTGTTGCCGGGAGGGAACGGCGGCCGAGGTAAACAGCACGCACTCACCGGGAACCAAGACGATGGTCCGGCCAGACCAATTCATCCCGGTGGTGATCCCGGCGAGCTCCTGCAGCAGATCGTCTCCCCGAGAGCGAACAACACCGGACACGTCGTCCAGCAGCATCCACTTGACTGGATTCTTCTCCTCGGTCTCGGACCCGGTCAGGCGTATAAACAGATTTTCCGACATATCGCTTATGCTATCCTATGGTCCCTGCTCTTCACTATCCGCGATCACACGGCTGACAAATCTTTGCCCCAGATCTCGGGATAGGACCCGCATCTGCCCATCGAATGGATCTCGTTGGATGATACTGGTTAGTTTGCTCACGCGGTCATTGTATCTGGCCCTGCTGCTGACCCTGAAATACTGACTGGTCACTGACAGCCCGCTTGTATCGATTCCCTTTGCACCGGTAACGCCTTGCTGGTTGACGAAATCATCGACACTGTCAAACCCCTCCTCCGCATCCCGCTGCTCAACGATAATCTGTGCAGAGTCGACACTGAGATCGGTTGCGATCGATTGCAGCATGATGGCAGGAGCCGTGTTGATGTTGATCGGCGCCAATCTGTCGGGAAGTACCACCACATAGGATAGCAGATTCCGATAGTCCTCCTCATCCATATCCAGAAGAAGGCGCAATTCAGTTGCGTCAGCCATCATGCCGGTTCCCGTTCGGTAGGGGGGGTCCAAGGCAAGATAGTCATAATCCTCCGCTCCCAGTTGGCTGGTGGACTGATCCCCATCGATCCAGTCAGTAACCAGGTCGGTGATAAACGAATCGATCGCCAGTTCCGCCAGCAGCGCTCTGAATCGAACTCGATTGGTGTTGCCGCGTTTGCCGGTCGCGGCCAGACTGTTGAGATTGAAGAGGCTCTGCAGGTCGGTAATCTGAATCTCGACCTCGCCCTGTTCAAATTCGAACGGGGCGATCGGTACAGCCCAGCTTTCGGCCATGTGATCTGTCTTGTTCTCGCCTTCAAAATCATCGTGCAGTATCTGGCGTGCCAGTTCCTCTCCTCCGAGGGCATACTGAAAAGCCTGACTCTGTTCCAGGTGGTTCAGGGTCTTGTGGGCTGCCAGATTCTGTTTGGTGATCATTGAAACCGACAGCACGGTAGCGATCGCCACTACCAGCAGCACCGCAACCAGGGCCACTCCCCCTTCACCTCGACGTGACCACAGCGCTGCCCGGTCAGGTCGATCAGTCATCCTCGTCCTCGTCTTCATCGTCCTCGTCTTCCTCTTCGTCTTCCTCGTCTTCGTCTCCCTCAACACTCCCATCGCCTTCGCCGCCCTGGCCATCGGGTTCATCTCCATGGCCAGTGGTCAGTTTTGGCACGGCTACCAGATTGACAGCTTTTCTGATTTCCCCAATCCCTTCCATGCTGAAGAACATTTCCAGAGAGGTCGGCAGTTCCAGACCGGGTTTGTCATTATCGAGCGGCCATTGATAGGTAGTTTCCCCGTTGGCAGACAGCGCAGTGATGCGAAAGTCTTCAACATCAGTGAGTATCTTTTGCGTCACAGGCAGACTATCTTCCGCCCGATCGAGGACCAACCAATAGTGCCGCAACAGTTCCCCTTCGAGAAGTTGGTAGGCCACTCGCTGCACATTGCTTCTCATCGCATCGATTGGATTCCGCCACCCGAGGCGAGTGAACTCGAGGTCATAGAGATCGCTGCCAATCAGCAGAGCATGTGCCGGATCACCCAGTTCATCCCGAATGGGTCTGTTGGTTAACTGGGTGAGATCCCGTTCGATGACGACCAGTGCACGCTGCAGCCTGATAAACTGCTCAGTTCGAGCTTCGGTAACGTCCCTCGCATTGATTATCGTGCGCAAAACCTGATTCGTTCCCAAGCCAATCAATGCAAAAATCGAGATTGCCACCAGCACTTCCAACAGGGTGAATCCGGGGCTCCTCATCAGTATTTCCCAACAAAACTGACTAGGGTGAACATCGAATAGTCCTCATCTCTATCGAATTCATCCCTAAATACGTCCACGGTGATGCGACGTACGTTATCATTCTCAGTAGCGGAAACCTCCACCTCTACCAGCCAGTCCGTAAACAACATGTTGATTTCTGATTGCGTAGTCCCTGTCTGCGGGTAGTTCTCTTCCAGACGAATATTGGACTTGATCTGACTCAATTCATTGAGGGCAATCCAGTGGGCGATGGTCTTATCTCGCAATAATCCTGTTTGACTGACATGTTGGGTCGCGTTGGTAATCAAGGCAGTGGAGACTACTGCAAATACGGCAAGCGCGATCAGTATTTCTATCAGGGTAAATCCGGTTGGAATTGCAGCCGAAACGTGTCGAGGTGCGCGCATGATCGTCATAGCTACTGCTCTTCGCTGAGCTGAAACTCGGTGAAGCCGTCAGTAGAAACAACCAGGCTCGGAATCTCATCGTCATGCATCTTTACATACAGCTGAAACGGGGTGACCTCACCACTGGATAGAATCAGGACAGGTGGTGCGGTCAATGGTTCCCCCAATTCCATTTCACTTCCTTCCAGGTATAGTTGCAGCGTCAGTCCAACCGGCAGGACGTAGTCCTCAAAGGGTTTGTCATGCAGTGGCAACCACTTCAATGCTACATCATCAAACTGAAAGAAAGCGTACTGTCGCTCGACGGGATTGAAGCCGATTTCGAGACCACTGATGATCGCCTCATCGCTTGCCATCTGCAAAATCGTCCTAATTCGCTCCGCTTCTGTCTTCTGCGTATCGGTCTCGATACTGCCGGGAACAGAAATCACAACGACCGCCATCATGATACTGACGATCAACATGACAATCAGGATTTCCACCAGCGTAAATCCGGTAGAATTGAATCCATCGGCTTGTCGTGCTTTCAATGTGGCAACCGGCTGTTGAGATGATGGTGGCTGCAGCCAATGTGGCAACCGGCTGTTGAGATGATGGTGGCTGCAGCGGCTATAGCTCGGATAGGCGGATATCGGCATTGAACTCCTCACCACCTTCCTTTTTATCAGCGCCGAAGGTATACACTTCAATCGTACGTTCGTCACTGAAGTACAGATAGGGTTCATCCCATGGGTCCGTGGGGATCTTTGCCAGGTAACCATCCGGATTCCAGTTTTCTGCTTCCGGATAGCCAGCAGGTGGACTGACTAGGGCACTCAGTCCCTGGTCGGTGCTTGGATAGGTTTTATTATCCAGCTTATACATCTGCAGGGCGGTTTCGATCCGCCTGATACTGATCTTGGCAGCATCCACTCTCGCTTCATCCGGACGAGTGATAATGGTGGGGACGATGAGTGCCCCCAGAATTCCCAGAATCACGATCACCACCATAACTTCAATCAAGGTGAAGCCACGTGGACCCCATGATAAGTTAGCTCGATTGATACTCTTAACTTCAATCAAGGTGAAGCCACTTGGACCCCATGATAAGTTAGCTCGATTGATACTCTTAACTTCAATCAATGTGAAGCCGCTCAGGCCCCATGATGGGTTAGCTCGATTCATACTCTTACTGCTCCCTGGCAAAACCAGCATCACATGACCAGTTGATTGAGATTCATGATGGGTAACAGAATCGCCATGACGATGATGAATACCGCTCCACCCATGATCAATAACATCATTGGACCGAACAAACTCAGCAAGATTCCTGTCAGGGCCTCTACATCCTGTTGCATATGGTCGGCAGTACGGGTCAGCATATCATCGAGTTCGCCACTGGCCTCGCCGCTGGCGATCATGTGCAACATCATCGGCGGAAAGTAGCCGCTTTGTTCCAGGGCGACTTTCAGACTGGTTCCTTCACTTACCTTTACGGTCGCTTCAGTCACTTTCTCCCGCAGCCAGGAATTGGACAATACCTGGCCGGATATTCGCATTGCATCAACCAGGGGCACGCCACTGCTGTTGAGAATGCTGAGGGTACTGGCAAACTGCGCGGTGTTGAATCCCCGGCTCATCTTGGCTACCAGCGGCACGTGCAGAAGGCGCCGGTCGTAGGACCGACGAATACTCTCAATGGTAAGCAACTGTCTGATCGCCACAACCGTTACAACGACCAGGATGAAGATCACCAGGCCATTGTCCTGCAGAAAATCGCTGACGGCGATCAGACCGGACGTCAGGCGGGGTAATTCCTGCTCCGAATCTCTGAATACCTTTACGATATCCGGAACTACATAGCCCAACAAACCTGCCAGGATCACTATGGTCAGAACAAACAGGATGATCGGGTAGACCATCGCCTGTTGTATCTTCTGTCTGGCCAGGTGTTGTGACTCGGTAAAGTCGGCCAAACGATTCAGAATGAGATCCAGATGTCCGGTTGCTTCACCGGCAGCGATCGTCGCCCGGTAAAGGTTCGGAAATGCCCGGGGATAATCGGCCAGGCTGTCTGTCAGAGAAAATCCCTCCATTACCTTGGAACGAATCGCCAGCAACATGCTTTGCAGGGCACGCTTCTCGGTTTGCTGTGAAACCGCCAGCAACGCTTCTTCCACAGGCAGCGCGGCAGCGATCAGAGTAGCCATCTGGCGGGTGATCAAGGCGCGATCTTTGACGCCGAGGGACGGCCTGAACCAGCTACGCAGGTTTGTGGTTGATTCCTTGGCTTCGACGGCAGTGGAAACTGACAGGGGCGCGAGGCCCCGATCACGCAGCAGTTGACGCACCTGTCGCATACCGTCCGCTTCAAGGACGCCTTTTTCCTCTCTGCCTCGCTCATTGAGCGCTACATACTCGAAGGCCGCCAAGGTCAATCCTCCATGATTCTGCGCAGTACTTCGTCCACCGACGTTGTCCCTTCAAGAATCTTGCTGCGCCCATCGTCCCTGATATTCTGGAACTTGGAATGTGCGTACTTCTCCAGATCCAGTTCCGATGCCCCGCTGTGAATCATCTGCCTGAGTTGGTCATCCACCGATATCACTTCGTAGATACCCACCCTCCCCTTGTATCCCTCGTTGACGCACTTCTCACAGCCGGTTGCCCGGTAGAGGGTCGGTGGCTGCTCGGCATCCACGTTGAGAAATTCACATTCATAGTCATCCGCTTGATAAGCTTGCCGGCATTCCAGGCAGAGAACGCGTACCAGCCGTTGCGCCACCAGACCGACGATGCTGGTGGATAGCAGATAGGGCTGCACACCCATATTGGCGAGCCGGGTTATGGATCCCAGCGCCGTATTGGTATGGATGGTCGACAGCACCAGATGCCCGGTCAGACTCGCCTGGACTGCTATCTCAGCGGTTTCAGGATCACGGATTTCACCCACCATGACAATGTCCGGATCCTGTCTCAGAATCTCTCTCAGACCCTTGGCGAAGGTCATATCCGCCTTGGTGTTAACCGGGATCTGGCCCACGCCTTCAACGTCATACTCGATCGGATCTTCCACAGTGAGTATGTTACGAGTCCGATCGTTGAGCGTGTCGACACAGGCGTACAGGGTGGTGGATTTACCGGAACCGGTGGGGCCGGTAACCAGGATTACGCCGTGTGGTTTCTTGATCAAGTCCTCCATGGTCTTCAAACCACGTGGATTCATACCCAGGTTGGCCAGGTCGCGCCGACCCTCCTGCTTATCGAGGAGGCGCATCACCACCCTCTCGCCGTAGCTCGCCGGGATGGTGGATACACGCACGTCCACCTCCTTACCGGCAATCCTGAAGGCGGTTCGCCCGCCCTGAGGAAGGCGCTTCTCGGCTATGTCCAGCTTCGCCATCACTTTGATACTGGATACCAGCAGAGGCGCCAGCGCCCGTCTGGGTCTGAACACCTCCCGCAACACGCCATCCACTCTGAACCGCACCACCAGCCTTGTTTCATAGGTTTCTATATGGATATCGGAGGCATCCACCTTGACCGCTTCGGTCAGCAGGCTGTTCCTCAATCTGTGAATTGGTGCAGCGTCTTCCTGCGCCAACAGATCTTCCGTCTCCGTAATCGATTCCGCCAAGCTGGCCAGATCCAACTCCTCGCCCAGTTCTTCGATCATCTGCGTGGCTTCATCGGAATCGTTCTGGTAGGTGTGCGCCAGGCGAGAATCGAAGGTTTCCTCATTCACTTCAACGCAGTCAAATGCGCGTCCAACAAAGCGCCGCACCTCGGCCAATGCGGTCGGGCTCAGACCGTTCTTGTAGATGACAGAACGTTGTTCTGATTCCTGCTCCAAAGGCAGCAATAGAATCCCGTATCGTCTGGCAAATGAGAATGGCAAGCGGGTTGGGGAGATTTTCAAGGTAGGTAACTTTCCATCCTTTGCGGGAGTGTCTTTCCTAGCTGGTAATATACTTTAAACTACAACCTTAATCTATTGTTTTTAAGGAACTTAATTGTATTGGATTCCAAGGCCAGCAAGCTGATGGGATGCCCTGTTTCCACTGCGACAGATCAATTTCAACGCTATTCAAACCGATCTCGGCGAGGAGAACTGCGAAGGTGGGATTATACACTGACTTCAGATCAGAAGCTGACCAAGTTTGACGTCGAGGCCATCTACATTAGCGCGGCAGACAGGCGATCGCTATACACACAACGGGCATGAAATCCTCTTGCGCGTACTTCCGTTTATCCTGTTCTAAGAACCGCCATGGGAGGATAATATCGGCGCCGCTTCTCTATTCACTGAGGAATAGACCATGGATTTTGTAGCCAGCCATATCCTGTCGGTCACGCAGTTCGAACGTGTCGATATTGACTCGGTTTTCTCCGTTGCAGACCGCATGGAACCTTATGCCCATCGACGCAGAGTAACCCGAGTGCTGGAAGGAGCTATCCTTGGCAACATGTTCTTTGAACCGAGTACCCGAACCCGTGTCAGTTTTGGCTGCGCCTTCAATCTACTGGGCGGCGAGGTAAGGGAGACGTCGGAGATCAAGGCATCAGCCATCGCCAAAGGGGAATCGTTCTACGACACTGCCCGCGTACTCAGCGGCTACAGCGACATCATCGTCATGCGCCACGAACTGGCCGGCTCAGTGGCGGAATTTGCCGAAGCCAGCCGAGTGCCGGTTGTCAATGGTGGGGATGGCGCCAACGAACATCCCAGCCAGGCGCTGTTGGATCTCTATACCATCAGAAAGGAGTTGATGGGCCGGAGTAAGGGGATAGACCGATTGCGTATCGCCCTGGTCGGTGATCTCAGATACGGTCGAGCGGTACATTCCCTGTGCAAATTGCTGACACTGTATGAGGATATTCACTTTACGCTGATATCGCCTCCGGAACTGCAACTGCCGGAAAACTACGTGCAGGAGATGCAGCAGCGGGGTCATGAGGTAACTATCTCTGATCAATTGGAATCCAGCATCGGTCACGCCGATATCCTCTACCTCACCCGCACCCAGGAGGAGCGTTTTCCAAGTCAGGAAGAGGCGGATCGTTACCGCGGGCTGTTCCGGATGAATCAGACCATCTATACGGAATTCTGCGAGCCCAACACGGTGATCATGCATCCCCTGCCAAGAGACTCCCGCGGTGACGCCGGCGAACTGGATAACGATCTGAATGAGAACCCGAACCTCGCCATTTTCAGGCAGACAGACAACGGCGTGCTGATCAGAATGGCCCTCTTTGCACTCATATTGGACGTGGTGGACAAGGTAGACAGTCATTCTCGAGAGGTCAGCTGGAATATCAACAGGCGCTTTTGAACCCTCTGTCAACCGGGGAGCAGTCCATGCATGTGAACTACGACGGTCTCAACTTCGGTTTCGATGCAACGACCCGGCTACTCAAGGATCAGGTCAACCGTTTCGCAGCGCGGGAGATCGCGCCACTGGCCGCAGAGATCGACAGCAACAACGAGTTTCCCCGGCAATTGTGGAAAAAAATGGGTGCCCAGGGCCTATTGGGCATTACCGCCGCAGCAGAATACGGCGGCGCGGAACTGGGCTACTTTGCCCACGTGGTGGTGGTGGAAGAGATCAGCAGGGCCTCGGCTGCCGTGGCCTTGAGCTATGCCGCCCACTCCAATCTGTGTGTAAACCAGATCAGTCGCAATGGCAGCAACGAGCAGAAACGTCGCTATCTGCCAAAGCTGATCAGTGGCGAACACGTAGGAGCCCTGGCAATGAGTGAACACGCTGCCGGTTCCGACGTGGTCAGCCTGCAGATGCGTGCAGTTCGCGATGGCGACGACTACGTGCTGAATGGCAGCAAGATGTGGATTACCAACGGGCCGGATGCCGATACCTACATCATCTATGCCAAAACGGAAGCGGGTAGGGCGGCTCGTGGTATCACTGCCTTTCTCGTGGAGCGGGATACAGCCGGATTCAGTCGCTCACCGAAACTGGACAAGCTGGGAATGAGGGGATCCAACACCTGTGAATTGGTTCTTCAAGATTGCCGCGTGCCGACAACCAATATACTGGGAAAGCTGAACGAAGGGGTCGGCGTGTTGATGAGTGGCTTGGATTATGAGCGGGTTGTGTTGGCCGCCGGTCCCGTAGGTATCATGCAGGCCTGTATGGATATCGTCATCCCCTACATCCACGAACGTAAACAGTTCGGCCAGTCCATCGGTGAATTTCAACTTATTCAGGGTAAGGTCGCCGATATGTACACCCGACTGAATGCCTGTCGAGCCTACCTTTATGCAGTTTCACAGGCTTGTGACCGAGGTGAGACCAACCGCAAGGACGCCGCCGGTGTGATCCTCTACTGTGCGGAGACAGCCACCCAGACGACCCTGGATGGCATCCAGATTCTGGGTGGCAACGGCTATATCAACGACTATGCCACCGGTCGACTGCTGCGCGATGCGAAGCTCTACGAGATCGGGGCCGGCACATCAGAGATCCGCAGGATGCTGATCGGCAGAGAGCTGTTCAAGGAATCTGCATAGACAGGGCAACGAAAAGGTGCCGACTTGACTGTGTTTATGATCCAAGCAATCCGCATACACAGTGCAGAGAAGGAGTACCGATTTGACAGTGTTTATCATCCAGGCAATCCGCTTGCACAGTTCAGAGAAGAGGTGCCGATTTGACAGTGTTCATCATAGATTGTGATCCCGGCCACGATGATGCAGTGGCGATTCTGTTCGGTGCCAGACATTGCCAACTGATTGGCATAACCACCGTATATGGGAATTCGACGGTGGCAAACACCACCCGAAACGCACTCTCGATCTGTGAGCTGGCCGGTCTGGATATCCCCGTGGCCATGGGATTGGCAGAGCCTCTATCTGCCACCAGAATCAGTGGTGAGATGGTTCACGGCAAGACCGGCATGGATGGCGCTGAGCTGCCACCGCCCAGATCGAAGCCGATTCCTCAGCCGGGCGTCGACTTCCTGATCGAACAGGCTGACAGGCACAGGGGAGAGTTGGTGATCGTGGCGGTGGCTCCCCTTAGCAACGTCGCCACTGCTCTTGAAAGAGAACCCGGGATGAAATCCTGGTTGAAGGCCATATCCATCATGGGCGGCTCAACGCACATAGGCAACGTGACTCCGAGCGCAGAGTTCAACACCTTTACCGATCCGGAAGCGGCTGAGATCGTATTTGAGAGCGGTGTGCCCATCCACATGGTGGGGCTCAACGTGACCACAAAAGTGGGCATCGGCAGGGGTGACATCAAACGACTGCGAGGCGAAGGGGGCAAGCTGGCACGGGAGATCGCCAATGCCCTGCACTTCTATCTGGAAAGACAGATATCTATCTATGGGCGTACAATTGCCCCCATGCATGACGTGTGTGCCTGGATACCCTATACCCATACCAACCTGATCGACTACCAGGCGACCCGTGTGTCGGTGGAAACCCGTGGCCGCTACACGCGCGGCATGACGGTGTGCGATTTACGCGGGCTGGTGACACGGGAGACGGGCAGCATGGCTGCTGCGGAGCCCGCCAACGCCGAGGTTGCCATTGACGTTCGCGGTGAGGCGATAATTGAGTTGGTACTGGACACGTTACTCGAATACCCATAATCTCAGCAGCACTGACACCTACTTCAACAGCCAAAACCGAGAATAAGGAACAACCATGATTTATGACGATATCAATCAGACCATCGGCAATACCCCTATCGTTCGTATCAACCGGATGGCCCCTGCCAACCAGATCATGTATGTGAAGCTGGAAGCCTTTAACCCGCTGGCCTCAGTAAAGGACAGGTTGGCCATCGCAATCATCGAAGACGCAGAGCGCAAAGGTACCATCAAACCGGGGCAGACGGTCATTGAAGCCACCTCAGGCAATACCGGTATCTCCCTGGCGATGGTTTGTGCATCGAAAGGCTATCCCTTTGTTGCAACCATGGTGGAAACATTCTCTGTCGAACGCCGCAAGATCATGAAGGCGCTGGGGGCCAAGGTCATTCTCACCCCGGCAGCAGGGAGAGGCACAGCCATGGTGCAAAAGGCAGAGGAATTGGCGGAAAAGCACGGTTGGTTTCTGGCCAGACAATTTGAAAATCCGGCCAATCCCGACTATCACAGGAATACGACCGGACCGGAAATCCTGCGCGACTTCGCCGGCAGAGATCTCGATAATTTCGTCAGCGGCTGGGGCACGGGTGGCACCATCACCGGTGCCGGCGACGTATTGAAACTGGCCAGACCTGACATCAAGATCGTCGGCGCGGAACCGGAAGTCGCTGCCATGTTGTCCGGCAAGGAGTGGTCTCCCCACAAGATACAGGGATGGACGCCAGACTTCATTCCCGCCGTGCTGGACAAAGACGTGATCGACGATCTGGTTACGGTAACGGACGAAGAGGCCATCGCCACCGCGAAGAGGCTGGCTGTAGAGGAAGGCATCTTCTGCGGCATCTCCTCAGGGGCAACCATGGCTGCAGCGCTCAAGGTGGCTACCGGTGCACCGGACAACAGTACGACCTTGGTCATGCTACCCGATACCGGCGAACGCTATCTCTCCACTCCCCTGTTTGAAGGAATCACCGAGGAATCTGACGATGAGTGGTTAGCCGCACAGGGCTAGTCAGGACCGAAGGAATGGCAGGCAGGTTGACCGGAATCGACGCTCCGGTCAGACACGACACGTGCTCTAGCTGGGGCGCGGAGATGATTCGAAGGCGCTATTGGCGTTAGCCGGGCAGAGAACGCATGCAACCAATCTGGACGCCATCTGCGCAACGAATTGAGGCCGCCAATATTACGCGCTTTCGGCGGCACGTTAACTCGACTCTGTCACTCTCCCTCGAAAACTATGGGCAACTCCACCGGTGGTCGATTCTGGAGCGGGAATCCTTCTGGGAAGCGGTCTGGCATTTTACCGGCATCATTTCATCCAGATCCTACAACAGCGTGCTGACCGATGGCGATAAATTTCCGGATGCAAAATGGTTTCAGGGGAGCCAACTGAATTTTGCGGAAAACCTGCTGCGATACCAGGACGATGTAACCGCACTGGTATTCGTCGCTGAGAACGGTGACCGCCAACAGACCAGTTATGCTGAGCTGCATGAACGCGTCGCGGAGCTGCAGCGATCACTGATCGATGTGGGTATCCAAAAGGGAGATCGAGTCGCCGCCTATCTGCCCAATATTCCGGAAACGGTGATCGCCATGCTGGCGACGACCAGCTTGGGGGCTGTCTGGTCTTCCTGCTCGCCTGATTTTGGCGTGGCTGGGGTGTTGGATCGGCTCGGACAGATCCAACCCAAAATCCTTTTCACCACAAATCAATACCAGTACAACGGCAAGACCATCGCCATACTCGAACGGGTAGAGAAGATCGTCGCCAGCCTGCCCAGTCTGGAACGTGTCGTGGTAGTACTGGCCGCTGGCACGATGAAGTTGCCATCGAAACTTCAAAGAGCCGTTAGATACGATGAATTCATAACTGGCGGTGTAACTCATGTGGAAGCGTTTACAGCGGTAGATTTTGACGACCCCCTCTACATCATGTATTCATCGGGCACCACCGGTTCTCCCAAATGCATCGTTCACAGTGTCGGCGGCACCCTGATTCAACACCTGAAGGAGCATCAGTTGCACGTGGGTCTAACCCGTGCAGATGCCCTGTTCTACATCACCACTTGTGGCTGGATGATGTGGAACTGGTTGGTCAGCGGACTGGCGACCGGCGCCACCCTGGTACTGTTTGACGGCTCACCATTTCATCCGGGACCAAGAAGAATGTTCGATCTAATCCGGGACGAGTCTATCAGCGTGTTCGGCACCAGCGCCAAGTTTCTGTCGGCTGTGGAAAAGACCCGCGTCAGGCCGGTCAATGGCCATGGCCTTGACAGCCTGCACACTATTCTGTCTACCGGATCTCCCCTTCCCCCCGAGGGATTCCAGTTTGTCTATGAACATATCAAAAAGGATCTCTGTCTCTCCTCCATCTCCGGGGGCACGGACCTGATCTCCTGCTTCGTGTTGGGCAATCCCACCCTTCCTGTCTATGCCGGTGAGATTCAGTGCGCCGGTCTGGGTATGGATGTACAGGTATTCAACGACGCAGGTGAATCAGTGCTGGGCGAGAAGGGCGAATTGGTCTGTACACAGGTTTTTCCGGCTGTGCCCATCGGATTCTGGAATGATGACGACGACAGTAAGTTTCATGCTGCCTATTTCGATCGATTCCAGAACGTCTGGGCTCACGGTGACTTCATAGAAGCTACGCCGAGGGAGGGATTTATCATCTACGGCCGATCCGACTCAGTGCTCAATCCCGGCGGTGTCAGAATCGGTACAGCAGAGATTTACCGGCAAGTGGAGCAGATTGATCAGGTGCTGGAGAGTCTGGCGATCGGTCAGAAGTGGGACGGTGACACACGCATCGTGCTGTTCGTGGTGCTCCAGGAAGAGATCCAACTGGACCCAGCGCTGCTGCTGGAGATCAAGACAGTCATCAGGGAAAATGCCAGTCCACGTCATGTGCCGGCCAAGGTCATTCAGGTCAGAGACCTGCCTCGAACCATCAGTGGCAAGATCTCAGAACTGGCTGTGAGCAACATTGTGCACCACCGCAGCGTCGATAACACAGACGCGCTAGCCAATCCGAAAGCGCTCGAGTACTTCAGGAATCTTGCAGAATTGCAGTGATGACCAGGAGGGCACCCGGCCAGAATATCCCGGCCGGGATCCTACGCTAATATTCGCCTCAGCCGAGCAACTCGTCCACTTCAGGCAGCGCTTTGAACAGGTCGGCCACGAGGCCATAGTCCGCTACCTGAAAGATCGGGGCATCGGCATCCTTGTTGATCGCGACGATCACCTTGCTGTCTTTCATACCAGCGAGGTGCTGAATTGCGCCACTGATGCCAACGGCAATATAGAGTTCTGGAGCCACGATCTTGCCAGTCTGGCCAACCTGCAGGTCGTTGGGTGCGTAACCCGCATCGACAGCAGCACGAGATGCGCCGACGGCTGCGCCGAGCTTATCCGCGACCGCTTCCAACAGCTTGAAGTTCTCACCATCCTGCATACCACGACCACCGGAGATGATAACGTTGGCTGCAGTCAGTTCAGGACGCTCAAGCTTGGCAATCTCGTCCTTGAGCCATTCCGCGAGGCCGGTATCCGTCACCGTATCTACGCTTTCTACGGTTGCGGAACCGCCTTCCGCGGCAACCGCATCAAAGGCAGTGCCACGTACGGTCAGTACCTTGATTGGATCTGCAGATTGCACCGTTGCAACGGCGCTACCGGCATAGATCGGTCGTTGAAAAGTATCCTCACTGACTACACCGCTGATGTCTGAGATCTGTGCTACATCCAGGAGAGCAGCAGCGCGAGGCAGGTAGTTCTTTCCCGCGGTGGTGGTCGGCGCCAGAATGTGGCTGTAGTCCTTGCCAATTTCGGCTATCAGTGCCGCCACATTTTCTGCGGTCATATGAGCATAGACAGCATTGTCAGCCAAGAGTACTTTATCGACTCCTTCGATCTTGGCGGCAGCGTCGGCAGCGGCACCACAATCCGCACCCGCTACCAGCACAGTAACGTCACCACCGATCGCCTTCGCTGCGGCGACGGTAACCAGCGTAGCAGCTTTGATGGATTCGTTGTTGTGTTCGGCAATAACCAGACTACTCATTCGATCACCTTCGCTTCATTCTTCAGTTTGTCAATAAGTTCTTCGGCAGTTTCAACGATCACGCCCGCCGCTCTTTCGGATGGTGGTTCGACCTTTAGAGTGGTCAGTCGCGGCGCGACATCCACACCCAATTCCTCCGGCGTATAGCTGTCGACGGGTTTCTTCTTGGCTTTCATAATATTGGGCAACGATGCATATCTCGGTTCGTTTAGTCTGAGATCTGTAGTGATGACAGCCGGCAGGGGAACAGAAATGGTTTCCATGCCACCGTCGATTTCACGGGTAACCACCGCTTTGCCATCTTCAATAGTCAACTCAGACGCGAAGGTCGCCTGCGAGAGCCCGGCAAGGGCAGCCAACATGGGTCCCGTCTGGCTGTTGTCGCCATCGATTGCCTGTTTACCCAAAATGATGATACCGGGTGATTCCTTATCGACGATCGCCTTCAAGATCTTGGCGACTGCCAAAGGTTGCAGGTCACCATCGGCCTCCACAAATATGCCGCGATCGGCACCCAATGCTAAGGCGGTCCTAATCTGTTCCTGGCAATTTGTGATGCCGATGGAAACAACGACCACCTCTTCTGCTGATCCAGCTTCTCTCAAGCGAACAGCTTCCTCGATAGCGATCTCATCGAACGGATTAACGGCCATCTTGACATTATTCAAATCGACGCCGCTGTTATCGCTCTGCACGCGAATACTCACATTGGCATCTACGACTCTTTTGGCAGTAACCAGAACTTTCATGAAATTCCTCTGCTAGTCATGTGTTTAAAAAAACAGTTATAAGTGGCATGGCGTTTACGATTTGTGAACACCGTTTGGCTCCATTGGTTTGTATTCAAAAAACGGGATAGACCCTTTGATTTGTCAACAATCAGGGAGCGTCAATGATGACCTCTTATCCATTCCCGGTCAATAGCGACCGTCTGATCTGCGCCCTTAAATTATGGGATTTCAAGTACTTACAATTGACCTGTGTCAATGAATAGGATGCTAGCTGAATTCTCATTTCCATGCCGGTGTGGTTTTCATACAATATCTTTTTTGTCCATCCCGTTGCGTTCAAGGAGTTAGGCTGTGGAACGAGAATCTATGCAATTCGATGTCGTCGTGGTTGGTGGTGGACCATCCGGTCTTGCCGCCGCAATCAAATTCAAGCAGCTATGCCAGGATGGCGGTGATGACTTCAGCGTCTGTCTGGTAGAGAAGGGTTCTGAGATCGGCGCCCACATCCTCTCCGGGGCAGTGCTGGAACCCATCGCTCTCGACGAACTTTTTCCCACCTGGAAAGAGATGGGTGCGCCCCTTGACAATCCGGTCACCGAAGATGACGTGTATTACCTGGTGAGCGCGAACCAAGCCATCAAAGTTCCCGGCATCTTCGTTCCTCAAAAGACCCATAACCACGGGAACTACGTTACCAGCCTGGCAAATCTGTGCCGTTGGCTGGGTGAGCAGGCAGAACAGTTGGGTGTGGAAATCTTTCCCGGCTTCCCGGCAGCGGAAGTACTCTACAACGATGAAGGTGCCGTCATTGGCATCGCCACCGGCGATATGGGCATCAGTGCAGCCGGAGAGCAGAAGGCCACCTACCAACCAGGATATGAACTGCGCGCAAAATACACGGTGTTTGCCGAGGGCTGCCGTGGCAATCTGGGTAAGCAGTTGATGGCCAAGTATGATCTGCAGAAGGATGTCGGAACTCAGCATTATGGCCTGGGAATGAAGGAAATCTGGGACGTGGATCCCGGCAAACACGTGCCGGGCAAGGTCGTTCATACCGTCGGGTGGCCACTGGATCACCTGCCGGGAACGGTAGGTGGTTCGTTTATCTATCATCTCGAAAACAATCAGATAGCCATCGGCTTGATAGTCGACTTAGGATACAAGAACCCGCACCTCAGTCCGTTTGACGAATTCCAGCGGTTCAAACATCACCCGGTCGTCCAACAGTTCCTCGAAGGCGGGAACCGAGTTGCCTATGGTGCGCGCGCTGTTACCAAAGGTGGATATCAGGCAGTTCCCAAGCTGACATTTCCCGGTGGACTTCTGGCAGGAGACAATGCCGGTTTCTTCAATTTCCTCAAGATCAAGGGTACCCACACGGCCATGAAAACAGGCATGCTGGCAGCCGAAGCGATCTTCAACAGCGTCAAACAAGGATCGAACGGGCAGGAGGAACTAGCTGCCTATACGGATGCCTATAAGCAATCCTGGGTTAACCAAGAATTGTACTCCTCCAGGAATACCAATCCCGCCACGCATAAGTTTGGCATGTTGCTGGGCGCCGCCTTTACCTGGGTAGATCAAACGATTTTTCGGGGAAACATGCCCCTCACTCTCCAGGATGAAACGCCGCCCCATGAATCCCTCAAGCCGGCTGCCGAATGTGCAAAGATAGACTATCCAAAACCGGATGGCGTCATCAGTTTCGATAAGCTCTCCTCGGTATACCTGTCGAGTACCAACCATGAGGAGGATCAGCCCTGTCATCTACAGCTGGCAGACCCGGATATTCCCATTCAGAAGAATCTGCCCATGTATGATGAGCCGGCCCAACGATATTGCCCGGCCGGAGTCTACGAAGTGATCGAGGAGCAAGACGGCAGCAAGCAGTTTCAGATCAACAGCCAGAACTGCGTCCACTGCAAGACCTGCGATATCAAGGATCCGGCCCAGAATATCAACTGGGTCACACCGGAAGGTGGCGGCGGGCCTAACTATCCGAATATGTGAGGAGGCAGTACGCCTTCTTCACGCGATAGGACAATACTAAGGATTCGACGATTTGACAGGTCTAGCGAACACCTCTTCCATGCGCCTGGACTGTAAGAGTTAGCCTGATTCCAAACGCACGCATTCGTCGTGATAACGACCCACCCGGACCGGTTGATCGTCGATTGGTACAACGCCGCTTCCTACTTCGGTACGGTACAGGACGAAGTGTGAGTCAACGATGGCCAGATTCCGCGATATGATCTCGACTTGATGGTTGCTAACAAGATGAATTGTCCGGCGCGTTTTCGGACGCCCAGCAAAGGCGATCTTGATATTTTCGGGGCCAACTAATTTAGCCGACCCGCCTTGCCAAGTCCCCTGTTCAGCAAAGAGGTCGGCAACTCTGTCACCCCGCCCTGTGTCGAGGTAATGGGCGTACTTCGTACCGAGTTCGATGCATTGCTCTCGGATCGCGCGGGATTCATCGGGAGAGTAGGGATTATCGGCCTGGATATGCCCGGACAGCATGACAAGGAGACCCAGTGCTATAGATCTTGTGATCATTTACAGCACCTCAAGGATTATCGGTCCACGTGTATTATGCTGCCAAATCGTCGGTAGAGGAAGCGCAATTACACCGATTTGCCCTTTCCCTCGGGTACTGGCTATCATGATCAACCGGTAGCAATCCAGATTCTCCTGCCGGATGCTGGCGACAGGGCGGACACAAGCTGCAATCGTCGTTACCAGATTGTTGAGTGCGCAATCATGTATAAGAAAGGTGATCGATTTCAATATCAGTCGGTGGTCGATAGATATCGCTTCCGTCCTGATTATCCGGATGAGATATACGATCAATTGCGCTCCTTCGTGGACAATGACAGCATCGTTCTCGACATCGGATGTGGGCCGGGGAAGCTGAGCTATCACATGGCACCCCATGTCAAGCGTATTGATGGCGTCGATCTTTCCACGGCCATGATCGAGGCTGCAAAGGCCGACCAAAGAGACGATACCAACATCAATTAGTTCGTTGGAGATATCCATACCACACAACTCGATAGCAGTTATGACTTGATGATGGCGGGAGCCAGTATTCACTGGATGAATTGGGACTCCCTATTCCTCATCCTGGGACCACTACAGAGCTCTCGAGGAAACGTGGTTTTCTTGGAAGGTGATGGCGCTGTCAATCATGCCTGGGGGTACGATGAACTTGAAGTGTTGAAAACGTTGCAGCTGGACATCAATGAGGAGCGCCCCGAGTGGGTGGACCGCGTCAGTTTCCCAGCCAAAGCTAAAGAAAGCCTGGTGACTCATCCGCTGTTCACGAGGGAGGGATTTGTCGCTGTGATACACTGGACTAATAAGTCCATACATGACTACATTGAGATTAATTTCTCGAGGCAATCTTGCGCACTTGACTGTATGAATCTTGTGCGCGCTGACAGATTTCGAAACGACATGAGAGAGCTGTTAGCGCCTCACGCTAAGGACGGCATGCTCAGTTACGATGTGAGCGTGATTTGTGAGTGGGGACGGCTTGAGCGATTCCCCCATCGATCCGAACAATAAAACGGTAGAATCTTGCCCGGCAGCCATATGGAGAAGTCTGTGCGCGTTCACCATCTACAGCATGTTCCTTTTGAAGGCCTGGGGAGTATGAATGAATACTTCTCTGCGCCCAGCCATCAACTCTCTTCGACGCATCTGTACATGGGTCAAGCGCTTCCACCACTGGAAAGTTTCGACTGGCTGATAGTGATGGGTGGTCCGATGGGCGTCTCCGACCACGCAGAATTCCCCTGGCTCGAAGACGCGCGGTCTTTCATCAGGGACGCCATTGATTCCGGCAAAACCGTGTTAGGCATCTGTCTTGGCGCGCAGTTGATTGCCGCAGCGCTTGGAGCCAACGTCACCAGGGGCCGGAAAGAGATTGGCTGGTTTCCTATCGAAACCACTGCCGGAATCCGCAACACTATCTTGAGTTCCGTGTTGCCGGATACCACACTCGCGTTTCATTGGCACGCGGACACCTTTGAGCTTCCGTCAGGGGCAGAATTATTGGCGTCGAGTGATGCCTGCATCAATCAGGCGTTCTCAATGTCAAACCGGATCTTTGGATTCCAGTTTCATCTTGAGACGACACTTGAATCTGCACAGGCACTCATCAGCAATTGCTCGCAAGATCTGGATGGCTCCCAATTTGTGCAAACAGCATCTGAGATGATTGGCGACAGACAAAGATTCAGCCAAATAAACAGTATTATGGCGTCGGCCCTGGCTGCAATTGAAGAGCATTGCAGCTAGTGCCTGTCCAGATTTAGAATCCGTGCCACAGCTGCTCATCCGAATGCGGCCCGCTCAAGTTATTGTTTTATCAGCAAACATTTCTACCCTGTCGCATTACTTACGTCAATTTGTGCCTATTTATGGATGGACCCTCGCTAGCGAGACGGAAACCAGCATGCGGCCTTGCCTTTCTTGTCGGCACCTGAACGCCCGGCCGGTCAATTCGGGCTCAGCTACTCCCCACAATATTGTCCAGCAGATGACTGCCGAACAGAACTGACCCATGACCTGGATGGACCGATGCCGGATTAAGGTTTCTGAGCTCGGCGATACTCCGTTGCAGCTTACTGCGGCTGTTGTAGATGGCGGGCAATACCAGCCTTTTATCCTTCCCACTTGCCAATAGCGTGTCGCCACTGATGAGGCTTTTGGAGGGAAGATGAAAGTAGCAGTAACTGTCCGCCGTGTGACCGGGTGTATGTATCGTTATCCAGTTGTCAAAGCCGCGCAAGCTGTCAGCTGGTTCCAGCTTGATGACGGGTGGATCGAAATACGGTTCAGGCTGTATTGACGAGCCGGACTCTTTCCGGAAGACAAGTGAGGTCGAGCGTCTGACCAGCCAGCCTGCCAGTAACGGCAAGAAGAGTAGCGAACTCAACCGCTCTTGCCACAAGGACGTTGAAGATGGGATTCCGATCTCGGCCTGACAGTGGCGAGCCAGCCTTCTCACCCCACCCATATGATCTGTGTGCCCATGGGTGCAGAGCACCAGATCTACCTCTTGAAGATTGCGGTTCATGGTGTCGGTGACATATGCCATCACGCTTTTTTCAGCCATGAAGGCAACATCGATGACCATCAGCCGGTCATGCTCGTCGATGACATAAGAGTTCGCGCCCCTGCTCTTTACTCTATGGATTTGCATGGGTCAGGATATGCATTGCTGGTTGACCTTGGAGGTGATTAGGGTGGCACGGGAGATGAACTTGCCAAGCTTCTGTCTCTGTCAGCGACGTTAGCATACATGTCTCAGATTTGAGTTGCTAATTGGGCTATTAATGCTTTAGATGGTTGCAAAGTGACAGGAAGTCCAACCAATTCGACAGTTTTACAGCAGTTTCTGCCTCTATCACGGGTACAAGCCTTTGATCCCAGTCAGATCAGAGCATCCAGGAACACGGGAATAGCACATTGATCACTGCGATCAGATTCAAGTGATGCAACGATGAGTTCTTCACTATTCAGACGACCACTGCGGGCGGTTGTCGATCACGAAGCTGACCTGGAGTTGGCAGCGGCCGTGCTCTCGGGCGATGAAACTGCGCTGCTAAAGTTTATGGATTACTATTTTCCCAGACTATATCGATTCGCACTGGCTAGAGTGAATCGTGATGCTTCCCTGACCGAAGAGATCGTTCAGGACACCCTTGCCATTGCAGCGAGACGAATGGGTACCTACCGGGGAGAGGCGGCTTTACTGACCTGGTTAACACAGATCTGTCGTAGAGAGTTGACCCGCAAAGTGAAGCGGGAGACAAAAAGGAAAGAGGTGATCCTGCTGCTGGAAGACGATCCCGTCGTGCGTGCCGTGGTTGAGACCATCGAGAGTTCCGGGGCAGACGAGCCGCTCAAGAATTGTGCCAGAGATGATGTGATTAGATTGGTGCAGCTCTCTCTGGATCACCTGCCAGCGAAATATGCGGACGCGTTGGAGTGGAAGTATGTTGAGGGATTGAGTACCAAGGAGATCGCTGCAAGACTAGAATTGGGCAGTGAGGCCGCCGAATCTCTACTGGCACGCGCACGCCGGGCGTTCAAGAACGATTTCCAGGAGATATTCGAGTCCATCGGGTCATTGGAGGCACTCACGGGCGTATAGCCAAGAGGGTAATATGAAAGAGGAAGATGGCAGTAGTCAGACCTCACAGGACGACAGTATCGTATCGCTGATGCGATTAGCTGGTCCACGAGAGAGCCTGCCAAAGGATGTGCACGCGCGCCTGGAAGAGTCCTTTAGGGAAGCGTTGCGCGACGCACAGCGGCGTCGAAGAATGAGGAACATCGGTGCATTCTCCGCTGTCGCTGCCGTGTTGGTGGTAGCACTGATGCTGTCTCTGCAACCTGAACAACAGCCGCAAACAATGGCTGCCACAGTCGTCCGTATGACGGGTGCCGTCCTGCTGAATAGCGATGGATCAAGCGGCGACATCCGCAGCGGCATCGCCGTTGGTACGCGGGTGCACACAGGCAGCGGTGGGCGCGTACTGCTCAGCTTGGTAGCAAGCAGCACGACAGTCCGGTTGGACCACGCCACAGAGCTCGAATTACGGTCGGAAACGGAGCTGTTTCTAAAAAGTGGATCGATCTACATCGACACGGGTGGCGTCTCTCAGGCCCTCTCCTCGCTGACGGTATCAACAGAATTTGCGGATATCACGGATGTCGGCACTCAGTATCTCATCACCGCCGCAAGCACAGGCACCACCGTCGCTGTCCGCGAGGGAATCGTTCGCATCGTCACAGATGGCCAGCAAATTGAAGGCCATGCCATGCAAGACGCAGCAGAACAATTGAGTATTTCCAATACCCGGCAGATCAACACGCGCACCATTCAGAAACACGGAGGTAACTGGTCGTGGATTCATTCCATTGCACCCGGGTTCGATACCCACAACCGACCTGTGATCGAATGCCTGAACTGGATATCCAGAGAGACTGGTAGATCGCTACAGTTTGCCTCCCCTGCAATTGAAGAGGCCGCTCACAAGGTAAAGTTACAAGGTTCTCTGCCACAGATGGCACCTGAAGAATTGCTGACGGAAATACAGAGAGCCACAGGATTTGTTACGATGGATTCAGAAGAAGGCGTCATCTTGATACATCGTGCAAGTGACGCTGAGTGAGCAACGATGGCTCAGAATCGCCAGATCAGGCCGATTGAAGTAGTCAGGGGAATAACCGGTTCCACGTCCCGTTCCAGCAGGATTAGTTCATCAGTCTCGTCCTCCACCTCGTAATCAACTCCCCCTTCATTCGTCCTGTTCACGATGTTGGTGATCTCGAGAAAGGTAGTCAGCTGCGACTGTGAGAACTCGTAATCACGGCTCAACCTGAGATTGATGGTGCCAAAGTTTCGGTATCTGCCGTTGCTGCGTATCTGATTCACGCTGACTTCTTCGTCCAGTGGCAGTAACGGCGGCAATCTGCTGGCTGCCCAGCCTGAGTGCCACGCTGCAGCGGTGGATAGGTTCCAGCGAGTGAACTGCCAGTTCATACCGGCATTGACGGTGTGCCGCTGGTCCCATCGACGCGGGATCCAGTGTCCGGCGACGCTATCTTCCACTTTGGCATAGGCGTAGTTGATCCACCAGTAAGGCTGTGCATCCGTGGCATTAGCCAATGCAATCTCGACGCCCTTCGCATAAGCCCGATCCGCATCTATGCGGATGCGATCCTGTGCAATTTCCGGCAATACCACAAAGGGGTTGAAGATGTTCTCAAATCTTGGCTTGGTGATTTTGATCCGCTTGTAGAATATCTCTACCTTGAACTCTATCTGTGTTCTGACGGTATCCTGGTAACTCAAGATAACGTGATCGGATCGCTGTGGTTTGAAAAAGCGACCTATGTTGTCGCTGATCTGCAGTTCGTGTATGCCCTGCGGTTGATAGAAGCGGCCCAGACTGACGCGCAGCTTCCGCAACTCATCGAACTCGTACAGCAAACTGAATCTGGGGCTAAACTGTCGCTGTGAGCCCCTCCGCAGATACGTCTGCAGGTCGAATCGGACAACCACTCTGTAGTGTCGTCTGGGCCGACAGGACGATTGTTGTGGAGAGATACAAACCGGCTGTCAACCCATCCGGATGCGCATCGAGTTGTTGATCAATGTCAGTTTCCATACCCAATATCGATGCTATTTCACCGACTTCGGCAATGGCATGGAAGCGGTAATTCGCTTTCTGTCGATTCACATACAGACCACCATCGAGGAGTAAATCCTGGTTTAGTTTCCACTCGATCTGCTGCTTTATTCCGTAAAACGAAAAATCGCGATGATCGCTGAGCGTACCGATAGACTTGTCAGGGTCATCAGCAATTCCCACTCTGTCATGTTCAATTCTTCCGGCGGACAATATGGTGGTTGCAATCAAGTCCGGCACCCATTCATCCTCCCACTTCAACCACTGGTAGTTGTTGCTGATTTCGGAATCTGCGGACAGGTCGTTCAGGTTTAATTCGATATTGTCGGTATAATTGAGCGCACTGAACTCCAGTCTTGCGCCGGATCTGAAATCCCGACCGAGACGAACCAGGGCATCGTAATAGGATGGATCACCAACCGCCGGGTTTACGATGTCGGTAATAATGTCCAGCGTGCCCCTTCGTGCAGCCACCAGCCAATCACTGGATGTACTGCGTCCAAAGCCCAGCATCGAGGCCGAAAAGGTACTGATGGTGATTTCACCACCGAATTCCTGGCCGACATTCTGCGTGGTGATGTCCAGCACTGCACTCATTCGATTCCCATAACGGGCAGGATAGCCGCCGGTATAGAAGTCCACACTTCGGATGGTCCCTGGATTAAACGTACTGAACAGACTTTGGAAGTCCTTCAAATGAAACGGCTCAATCAACTCAACGCCGTCAAACAGCACCAGGATTTCATCGTCGACCCCACCTCTCACACGGGGACGGGATGAAAAGCCGATGTTGGCCGAACCGGGCAGTGTGTTGATCGCTCTAATGGCATCATCACCGAGCGTCGGCGCATTTTGAATCTGTGCTGTTGTCAACTGGTGTTGAGATGCGGATAGTGCGTTGGAGAGTTCATATCGACTGGCCGTCACGATAACGTCTTCTATCCCCTCTGAAGCCCCCAGCAGCAACTGCAGGCGCTGTTCCGGTTGGTTCCTCACCTGGATCCTTTGCGAGGATTCCTGGTAACCTTCCGCCACTATATGCACCAGGTAGTTACCGGGTTTGAGTTGAAACTGAAATATCCCGCGAGGGTCACTGCGCTTTACCGACCCCGCTATTTCCACCCTGGCATCCACTACCGGGATCTGGAATCTATCCACCACCACACCCATCAACCTGGCTGTGAGGTCGTCGCCCCTGATAACCAGCCAGTTGTTCTCGCTTAGTTTCTCGAGCTGTAAGCCGAAGGAATCCAGAATTCCCTGCAGACGATCATAGGGTATCCCGCTCGGAGGAGAAGTGGTTAACTGCCAACCTGGTTTTACCAGATCGGAACTATAGACAATTTCAAAGCCTTCGGCGCGATAGCGTTCGATCAATTCGACCAAAGATCTGCCCTTGAAGTCCAAGCTCTGCAAATCTTCTGCGTGCAGACAAGGCGAAGCGAGCAGAGCCAGAGCAGTCGTTGCAGCGGCGATTTTCCTGGTGAACTCTCTGCCGAACATACAATCATCCGGATTGCCGGTTAGTGGCAATACGATTTAGGAAAGTACCCCGCGAGCAAAATGATTCGTAGCTGACGGTCAGGAGTATCAGTGTACCCTAAAAAATGAATAGACATGGCAAATATCAAAGTGGTGACGATCAAGACAGGACGTCGTGGTCTGATGCTCAACTAGCACGATTATCTCAGTGCCAATGCCAAGGACGAGGTAGTCTAACATTTCTACAGAGTGGATAGCCATTGTTCCTGAGGGGACCACAGCGAACCTTTTCGTAACTTCTATTCCAGATCACTATTTCACCAGCTAAAATGTCCGACGGATCTGCACACATTGAGAATAACACTATGAACGCATATGTAGAGTCTGCTCATAAGTAACTTCTCAATAAGTCAGTGCAACGTACTGGACTCCCAGAGCAGCATGGGGTATATTTCAACCCATGCAAGCTACCCAGTTTCTCCAAGGTCGAACAATTACGTCGGATGATGTCGTTTATATT
>Ga0187827_10000960_pt1 | contig 43656 bp, 45 predicted proteins | sample ETNtaG_39_FD_167969 | JGI IMG/M metagenome (GOLD analysis project Ga0187827, IMG submission 167969) | Marine microbial and viral communities from oxygen minimum zone, Eastern Pacific Ocean - ETNP2014_SV_150_PacBio MetaG (Illumina Assembly) | ecosystem: Environmental > Aquatic > Marine > Hypoxic...
TTTAGACAATGACATTGTCATGGCCGCGGTGAGGGTCGTCTTACCGTGATCTACGTGACCGATGGTGCCCACGTTAAGGTGGGGCTTAGTCCTGTCAAATTTCTCCTTTGCCATGAGAAAATCTCCTATGTTGACTGACAGATCATTACTGAGCCTACGACCGGGATTGAACCGGTGACCTCGTCCTTACCAAGGACGTGCTCTACCGACTGAGCTACGTAGGCAACTTGTAAGGTGTTTGCCCAAGTGCTACAGCCAGACGAATCTGAGCGGCGGACGGGGATCGAACCCGCGACCCTCAGCTTGGAAGGCTGATGCTCTACCAACTGAGCTACCACCGCATAGTTGTTACCATCATGAATCATCCGGTTGTTCTGGCTGCTTTCGCTAGCTGTGGGGAGAGATGGATTTGAACCACCGAAGGCTTTCGCCGCCAGATTTACAGTCTGGTGCATTAGACCACTCTGCCATCTCCCCAGATATCCATGAGGGTCTCTCATATTACGATTTTGACTATTATTAACAACTTGAACAGATGGTTTTGAACCCACGATCTCGCTCCAGGTGAACCCTATTACTGACTCTCGTGCCGAAGATATCCTACTCGAAACAATACGAGCCACCGGAGGGACTTGAACCCCCGACCGGCTGATTACAAATCAGCTGCTCTACCAACTGAGCTACGGTGGCTAAATCTTGAGGCACACCTGCATAATACAGCTCCGCCACCTGAACCACATCAGATGGGCAGTTGGAGGTAAGTAATCTTCGATGGTTCACATTTCGCACAGCTTCGAAAATTAACTTGAAAATATTTTAAATCAAATATATTTGTAGAAGAGAAAGTGAAAATTTTTACAACTTATCTGATCCCTCTTTTGAACGCTTTAAAATGGTCCCATCAGGCGTATCTTCAAGCTCAAAACCACTGGATCGAAAATAGTCTCTGATCTCATCAGCCCTAGACCAGTTCTTCTCTTGTCGGGCCTTTTCCCTCTCGTCGATCATTGTCGCCTCCTCGTCAGTGATTTCCGGTTTGTCATCACTAACGACAGCGATTACACTATCAATTTTGTCTAACACCTCAATATAACTACCGGCTTCCTCAGTTGTCAGTTCATTTGAATCAATTTTTCTATTTACTTCTCTTATCCAGTCGAAAACTTTTCCCATTGCTTCAGCTATATTCAGATCGTTATTCATCGCTTTCCTAAATTCATCCAACACAGGAAGATCAGCCTCATGTCTAGAAGAACTCGTTGCAAGCTTTTCCAGTCTGCGTCTGAAATCCTGAAATCGGTTAACAGCCTGACTTGCCGCCAGAAGATGCTCTTCTGTGAGATCTACCTTATGTCTGTAGTGTGAAGAAGTAAGCAGGTATCGAATGGCCGAAGCGGTGTATCCCCTGTTTATCAGATCAGTGATAGTATAATAATTCTGAAGCGATTTGCTCATTTTTGCTCCGTTCACTAATAGGTGTTCACAATGCAGCCAAAAGTTGACAAACAATTTGTCAGTAGCACAGACACTTTGGGCAATCTCATTCTCATGGTGAGGAAAAATGAGATCAACACCACCGCAATGAATATCGAATTCCTCACCAAGATATTTCATGGACATGGCTGAACACTCAATGTGCCAACCGGGCCTGCCGCGCCCCCAAGGTGACTCCCATTCGATCTCTCCGTCCTCCTCCTTCCATGCCTTCCAAAGGGCAAAGTCCTGAGGATTTTCCTTGCCGTATTCATCGTCCGTTACCCGCTCAGTGCTGGAGAGTTGCGAGGTATCAACATGGGAAAGCCTACCATAATTCGGGAACGAGCCAATCTTGAAAAAGACAGACCCATCATCTGTAAGGTATGCGTAATCTTTGTCAATAAGCTGCTTGATGAGATCAATCATTTCATCAATGTGATCGGTAGCTGAAGGGAGGGTATCAGGTAACTCTATACGGAGAGATACGGCATCTTTTTCAAAAGTTTCGCGGTACTCATTTGTCAGTTCAGAAAGAGATTTCCCCTCCTCACTGCACCTTGCAATAATCTTGTCATCTATATCCGTAATGTTCATTACATGATTGACTTCGTAACCTAGGAAACGGAGGTAGCGCTTCACGAGATCGAAAAAAAGGAAGGCACGGAAGTTCCCTATATGAGGGACATCATAAACGGTAGGCCCACACGAATAAATCCGAACAGTATTGCCATCCAGTGGTTTGAAAGATTCAGGCTTCCCGGAAAGTGTATTAAATAGTTTGAGGCTCAAAACGGCTTAACAGGTTTAAGCATATCGGCATCGATGTGGACTGAGATGGCTTGCTGAATACCATCCACGCGGATTACAAAGCGAGTTTCGCCCGCTTTCCTCGAAAGAATTCCCCGCATGCCCACCAAGGGACCACCACCGATCTCAACTTCATCACCGATATCAAAATAGTCGTGGGCGTCCGGAACATAGCCCCCCTCCAGCATTTTCCTCACAGCTTCCACTTGCTCATCCGGAACAACGGCATACTTACCCCCAATTTTTACTATGTGATGAACACCATAAGTCTGAAGTACATACAGCGTCTCCCTCAACGGAATGTGGGCAAAGAGATAGCTTCTAAAAAGGGGCATCCAGACCCACTTTTTTCGGTCTTTCCAGAATCTCCGGCGTTTCACAAGCGGAAGATAACATTCGATTCCTTTCTTCATAAGCTCGCTGTCAGCTGTCTTTTCATGCCGTGGCTTGGTATAGACTGCCAACCAATGTTTTTCTCTACCGTTATCTTCCATGGAGTGCCATTGTACAAAGTTTCAGAACAAGATCTTTAAAAGATATCTCCACAACTGCTGCCGCTTTTGGCACAAGGCTTGTGTCTGTCAGCCCGGGGAGAGTGTTGACTTCCAGACAGAAGAAACTGCCCTCCGGAGAGAGCCTGAAATCGACACGGCTGTAATGGCGGCAGCCTAGGAGGTTGTGAATGGCAAGAGAAGACTTAGCTAATTGACTGGCCAGGGCTGCAGATATTTCCGCCGGGCAAATGTAATTAGACATTCCCGCTGTATACTTGCACTCATAATCATAATGATCGTGTAATGGAAGGATTTCAATGCACGGAAGCGCTTCTTCGCCCAATATGCCTACGGTGAGTTCCCGGCCGGGAATATACTCTTCCAATAAAATACCACTGTCGCACTTTTCGGCTGTCTGCACAGCTGGCAACAGTTCAGCTTCTGATTTCACAATTGTGAGTCCCACGGTACTCCCCTCACCGTTGGGTTTTACGATCAAAGGATAGTTACGGTTCTTTTCACCAGAAGCTTCAAAGTCTTCACAACTAGTAAAAAATTCCCAGTCCGGAGTGGGAAGTTCATTCTCAACCATCAGCTTTTTTGAAGCCACTTTGTCCATTGCCAGGGCGGATGCATCAGGCCCTGAGCCGGTGTATACAATGTTCTCTTCTTCGAGAACACCCTGAACAGTTCCATTTTCACCTTCTCCACCGTGAAGGGCCATAAAAACAACGTCAGCCTCGGCAAGCTTCGAAAGGAAATTCCGGATGTCGCCTTCATAATCACAGGCGAACACATCTGTCCCACTCCGCTGAAGAGCCTCGACCACAGCCTCACCACTATGAAGAGAAACTTCTCGTTCGGCAGAGTTTCCGCCCATAAGGACAGCAATCTTCACCGCTTCGCCTCAAAATTAACAATGTATTCAGCACACTCACTCAAATTGTCACCAACAAAATCGGCCGACAGTTTTCCATTTAAGATTTCTTTTTCAGTCCTCTTGCCGTTGCCTGTCTTGACTAATATTGATTTCGAACCAACAGCATTTGCCGCTAACACATCCGCTACCGAATCGCCAATCACGTAGGAAGATGTGAGGTCAACCCCTTGTTCATCTGCTGCCTGTGTAAACATGCCGGTGGACGGCTTTCGGCAATTACACCCTTCCTCAGGTGTGTGCGGGCAGTAGTATATGCCAAGTAGCACCAGTCCGTGCTGATTGAGCAAAGTGTCAAGCTTATTGTGGATTGCTTCCAGAGCCGTCTCTTCAATCAAACCTCTGCCGATACCCGACTGATTGGTTACAAGAATAAAAGGCAGTCCGGTGGTGGACAGGTTCTTTAGCGCGCGGACAGTCTCAGGATAAAGTTCATAATTGTCTGGTGAATCAATGTAACCGGGATCCGGGTTTAAGGTTCCATCTCTGTCAAGAAAAATAGCCCCCTTTTTCTCTGAATCATGCATTCGTAGGCGCTTTCATAGATTTCACATCGCTGAGATTGAGAGAACTTTTCAGAAAATAGTAGGCACCTACCACAACAAGAGGAACAAAACCGACAGCATGGTTAATTATGGCCAATGCCTGTGCAGGAGCTTGTGCCACAGAAAAAACTTCCACCAGCACCAAAACTGCACCGGCATGGTATGTCCCTATAAAACCGGGGGCTGAAGGAAGTGTAATTACCATTGTTACCGAAACCATAAGAATCCCCAACTGAAGCCAAGACAGATCAACACCTATAGATCTCGCACAAAGCCAAGCCATTCCCCAGTACATTACCCATAAAGAAACTGAATAGAAAACCAGAGATACAGGTTGCTTGATTCTTCTGAGCGTCACCAATCCCCCTACAAATGAATGAAACATCTGCTTCAGGCGAATCCCAACACCATGCTGAAGAAAAGCAATATTTTCTATTTTCTCCACCCAATCGTGGTGTGAGGCAGAAATCCAAAAGAGAACAGCCGACACAATGATCACAACCGCCGAAAGGGAGAGACCGCTGTTTGTCAGCCACTGTGGAATATCATAAGATGAAAATAACGCAAGTATCAAAATCATGATGCCCAGCATGTCTACAACACGCTCAACAACAATGGTACCAAAAGCTGTGGAGAAGGTTACAGCACGTTCGTTACGGTTAAGAGCATAAGCTCTTAAAAACTCCCCCAACCTTAATGGAAGAACGGAGTTGCCAAAATAGCCGATCATAGTAGCGGCAAAGAGTGGGTGTGTCTTCACATCTTTTATAGGAGAAAGGATAATGCGCCACCTGAGAGCCCTTACCCAGACACTAAAGATCATCACTACAACAGCAATAAGAATCAATATCCAGTCGACAGACCTTAAGACTGTCTTAATGCTTCCAAAATCCATCTGACGAAAAGCGAGATAGAGGCCTCCCACGCTGAACAAGATTCCGATTATTACTTTTTTCACGCTACTCCCGCAAATCTATAATTTCACTAGCAGTCAGTTTTCCCATGATAAGATCATCCGGATTTACAAGAGGCCCCACTGACAGAACATCCACATTGATCTCCATCTCTTTTCCCGAAACTGCCTTTATGGTTTTGGGAATCCACTCGTTTTCCTTTACTGTCATCCAGAGGTGGTCAAAACCGACAAGCGATTCAGGAACAAGGCTCAGACTAATCTGCTCATTATTGGCATCTATATTTTCTACTATGAAGCCGTTGAACTCACTTAACAGTACGGCGAAAAGGTTTGATGGATCACGGCGGTTGAAATAATCGATGAGTACCTGATCCTCTTCCGGATACTTCACACTCATAACAGACTTCTGTATTAGTACATTCATAAAAGGAAGGTCAAGGCTGAGATAATCTTTACCAAATATTGTTAATGTCCCCTTCCCTTTCCAAGACTCCTCATCTAGACGGTAGAACCAGAACACCTCAAAGGTATGACCCTTTTTATCAAGCACAGTGGCTGAGATTTGGTACAGGATTTCTTCATCAACCTGAAAAGCTGCGGTACTGTTTACAAGGAAAAAGCCCACAATGAAAACGAGAAAATATTTCAGAAAAAACAAGTTTTTCTTAGGAAGATTCATCGTCATCCAGCACCTGAAGATAAGATTCGTCAACAAGAACCTCTCTCGCTTTGCTGCCGGTAAAAGGACCCACAATACCGAGCTGTTCCATCTGATCAATAAGACGAGCTGCCCGAGAATATCCAACCCTGAAACGCCGCTGAATGAGTGAAATGGATCCCTGCTGATGAGTGATCACAAGTCGAATAGCTTCTGTGAGCAATTCATCCTGACTCTCTTCAGGTCCGCCAAGGCCTCCTTCTACACCTAACTGTGTCTTTGTACCTTCCAGTTTAATTTCATCGGCTGTAGGCTGTGACTCAATATGCTTAACGATCCTGTTAATCTCTTCAAGTGTAACAAAAGAATTGTGAAGCCGGATTGCATCAGATGTGCCGGGTGGTAGGAAAAGCATATCACCTCTGCCCAGCAGTTTTTCAGCGCCATTAATATCAATAATTGTTCGAGAGTCAATTTTTGTCGCAACCTGAAACGCGATCCGAGCCGGAAAGTTTGCCTTAATAACACCGGTAATGACATCCACAGAGGGACGCTGTGTTGCCAGTACAAGATGAATACCTACAGCACGAGCCATCTGAGCCAAACGGGCAATGGACTGCTCAACCTCTTTCGGCGCCCTCAGCATCAGGTCAGCCAATTCATCGATTATCACCACAATGTAGGGCATGTTTTCCAAGCTGTCGTCTTTTTCCGCCTTGTCTCGGTATTCCTGTATATTTCTCACTACAGCGTCAGCCAGAACATCATACCTTCGACCCATCTCTTTTTCAGCAGCACGAAGAGCAAGGACAGCATTTTCAGGGGTAGTAACCACATATTCATCAATGTCTTCCGCTGTAATGAGGTGATGTTTTTCAAGCGATCTGTAAGCCGCCATTTCCAACTTTTTTGGATCGATCAGGATGAATCGTACTTCCTGAGGCGTTGAGCGGTAAAGTAAAGATGAAACAATTGTATTGATGCAGACCGACTTACCCGAGCCAGTAGTCCCCGCTATAAGCAAATGTGGAAGTTTATCCAGTTCAATAATAAAATTCTCCCCGCTGGTCGTTTTGCCAAGAGCTACGGTCAATATGGAGGCTGATGAGATAAACTTTTCAGAATTGACAACGGAACGCAAATAGACAATGGAAGGATTTTCATTAGGGATTTCGATGCCGACTGAAGATTTGCCGGGGATGGGAGCAATCACGCGCACTCTCGGTGCTTTCATGACCCGAGCTAAATCATCTGAAAGCTGAACAAATTTATTGACGCGAACACCTTCAGCCGGTTCAACCTCAAACAGGGTAATAACCGGGCCTGGAGCAATGTTTACCACATGGCCTTCAACGCCAAAAGTCGCCAGAGACTGTGTGAGAAATTCAGCCTTATCAACAAGTTCGCTATCGGAGGCGCTGGGGGCAATCTCTTCGTAATGATCAAGATAATCGACAGAAGGAAGCTGATAAGCTCTTTTCGGTACATCTTCTACGGTAGCGTCAAAATCGACTTCCTCCTCAATTACTTCCTGTCCGATTGTATAGTCTCCCCCATGCTCCTCGCCCGTTGCTGACACCGACGGTTCTTCATAAACCTTTTCTTCTTTCTCAATTTCCGTCTCCGACTCACTCTCACCAAAAGGTGTCTCCTCTCTCACCGGCAGAGTGGTTTCAGTCTCTTCTATTTCGGCAATAGTCTCTTCTTCTGGTTCTTCCGAGACTTCTGTCTTTTCTACCACTTGCTCATCAGGCTGAGCGAAGGCTTCATTTTCGAATTCCCGTCTTTCCTGCAAACGACCTAAAAGTTTCTCCGTGTGTTCTCTTTTTTGGGCCTCTACGCTTTTTTTAGCCTTAATCTTCTGCTCCCGTTTAACAACACCTGATAAAAGAATGCCAACTTTTTCCATTTGATCGTAGAAATTCCAGTTAAAGTATCCCCGGATAACCACAAATGAGCTGGCCAGCAAAAGTATTGCAGTACCGATGGTGCCAAGAAAATCGTGAAACAGTTTTGCCAGCGTGGCACCAACAAGTCCGGAAGCCTGGTAGCTTTCTGCATCCCTAGTAACTGCCATCAATCCCAATAATACTGAGACAATGAGCCCCATGAGGAGCGTATGAACAGTCAATTTTCCAAGAAATTGGGGTATCTTTCTGCTAAACAAAACCCATCCCCAAGCAATGCCGATAATAGGTAATATAAAAGAAACATAACCGACAGCCATCTTGATGAAGAAATGACCAATATAAACACCAAAGATCCCCGCCCGGTTTGAAATGGCAATGTTAGGCGAAATAGTAGGCTCTTCCGCTGTATCATAGGTTATCAAACTGAGCAAAACAAAAAGCGATACCAGAATAAGCAGTATCCCTATTATTTCTCTCTTTCGGTCCATATTGCCCCTTAAACTTTTTTCGTGGCTGTACCTTTCGTCCAAAAAGGGGTCTTCACCACAGTTGCCAGCATTACTTTTCCACGGATATCTATTCCCAGTTCCGTACCGGTTGACGCATGGAAACTGTCCACATAGGCCATTCCAATGGACTTACCCAAGGTTGGAGAATGTGTCCCGCTGGTGACAATGCCGATTGTGTTCCCATTACATATGGCGGAATAACCGTGGCGAGCGATGCCTCGGTCCAAAAGCTCAAAACCGATGAGCTTACGTTCAGGCCCATCTGACTGCGCTTTGGCTATGGCAGCTTTGCCAACGAAGTCACCTTTTTCCAGTTTGGTGATCCATCCAAGCCCCGCTTCAATGGGGTTTGTTTTTTCATCAATGTCGTTACCATAAAGACAGTACTTCATCTCAAGGCGGAGTGTATCCCTGGCACCAAGACCGACAGGTTTGACGCCCAGAGAAGCACCTTCTTCAAGCAAAATATTCCATACTGGCTCCGCTTCTTCCCCGTTAATGTAGATCTCGTAACCAAGCTCTCCAGTGTATCCTGTTCTGGCACAGATTACATGAGCGCCAGCGACATCAGATTCACAGTGCCAGTAGAACGGTAGAGATTTCACCTCTTCCGGGTTACTCACTACCTGACACATAAGATCCAATGAATAAGGTCCCTGGATAGCCACCAGGGAAAAATCATCAGATCTGTCTTTCAGTAATACTTCGCCCTGGATATTGCTCTCCAGCCATCCAAAATCCTTCTCAATATTGAATGCGTTCACTACCAAAAGGTAGTGGTCGCTAAACCGGTACAAAACACAATCGTCTATAATTCCACCATTTTCATTACAAATCGCTGTGTACTGAGCCTGACCGATCTGAACAGCATTAATATCATTGGTTGTCATTCGTTGTAAGAAAGAGGCCGCTCTGCTCCCGCTGATAACAAATTCGCCCATATGCGATAGATCAAAAAGACCCACTGCTTCCCTCACAGAGATATGTTCATCTATGATGCCAGAGTACTGTACAGGCATCTCAAACCCGCCAAAAGGGACCATCTTTGCACCTAGGGACAGATGGTAGTCATAGAGGGAAGTTCTTTTTCCAGTTTCACCCACAAGATCAAGCCTCACAATAGGCCTTAAAGCGGGCCATTCCCTCGCGAATGTCATCCAGTCCGATACCGGCATAAGCGAACCTGACGTAATGCTCTTTCTCATCAAGTAACGGTGTACAGAAGTAGCTCCTTGGGCAGAATGCCACACCTGTATCTTTTAGAACAACTTCCTGCCATTCGGTGCAGTTTCGTAAACCTTTATTTTCTAAAACTTCCGTCACTTTCGGGAAAAGATAAAATGTTGATGAAGGAGATCCCACAGACACACCTTTAATACCGTTTAGCAAATCGCGGGCGACATCTCTCCGAACGCGAAGTTCATCAGTAATAGGTTTACACATTTCCGTTCCACCTTCCAAGGCTTCGATCATGGCCCACTGGGCAAAGTGATTTGTACACGATTCGTCATTCACGTTTAGTTGACCAATAATCTTCATCACTTCTGGTGGTCCGATTGATGCACCAACGCGCCATCCTGTCATGGCGAACCGCTTGGAAAAGGTATATAATATGACGGTACGTTCTGCCATTCCAGGAATTGAAGCTATGGACTCTGACTCACCTTCATATCTTGTTTCGAAATAGGCTTCATCGGAGAGAACCCACAGGTCATTCTCTATGCAAATTTCAGCCAGCGCCTCCAGTTCGTCGTGAGGAGATTCTGCCGCTGTAGGATTGTGGTGATTATTAAATATCAGTATGGAAGTTTTCGATGTGATGTTCGACTTAAGCTGATCCAAATCCAGCAAAAACTTTCCTCCATTATCAATATAAGTATACGGTACAGCCTTGCCCCCGTGGAACTCAATCATCGATTCATAAATGGGAAAACCGGGGCTGGGATAGAGCACTTCATCTCCTGGCTCCATAACAGCAAGAATGAATTTGCCTATAGTGGGTTTCCCGCCGGGTTGGACAATGACATTATCCATGGCATAATTGATGTCTCTCAGTTTACCCACATCATCGGCTAGCGCTTCCCGGAGTTCGGGAATGCCGGGCGGAGGGCAGTACCCGGTCTTTCCATTTTCAATTGCACGGTTCATAGCGTCAACTACCCGCTGCGGTGTCGGTATGTTGAAATCACCGATATGGAACGGGAAAACTTCATTCCCCGCCGCCTTCCATTCAGCTGCCTGTCGTGCCACTTCAAAGGCTGATTCGGTTCCCAAACTTTCCAGTCTCGCAGCAAATTGCATTTCAGCTCCTACAGTTTAGTCAACGCTATCTTCACAATCTCTTCAACGTTCCCGCTAAGCTGACCTTTCCTCTGCATATCAGAAAGAACGCGAAAACCGTCCGAACGGTGGAAACCGAGAGCAGTGAGCGTAGCCAGGGCATCAGCAAACTGATCAGGCACTTCTCCGTCAAGCATCATCACATCGTCATCCCCGGTTACCACAAATTTATCTTTCAACTCTACGATAATCCGTTTGGCTGTTTTGGGTCCGATACCCGGTAACGCCGTCAGGGCCGCCACATCCCCAGCTACTATTCGCTTCTTGAATTCACCAGGATTAGTACCGGACAGTATTCCCATGGCCACTTTGGGTCCGATCTTGGAAATACCGATAAGCATTTTGAACAGAGTCAGTTCTTCTTCGTCTTCGAAACCGTAAAGTTCCATGGCGTCTTCTCTGACATTGAGGTAGGTACGGATTTCCACCTCTTCACCTACCTTTGGAAGGTGATCAGCAGTGGGAACGGAGAGTACCACGTAAAAGGCAACACCGCTAACATCCACCACAACCTCTGTAGCAGATTTTGACTTCACTTTCCCTCGCAAAGAATGTATCATGCGGCAATAGCCTCCGGTTGATGGAGATGGCAAAGGGCCGTGGCTAAAGCGTCGGTGACGTCGTGCTTTTCCGGAGTTTTTTCCATTTCTAAAATAGAGGCTACCATATACTGGACCTGCTCTTTGGATGCATTGCCGTTTCCCACAACGGACATTTTGATTTTCCGCGGTGAATATTCGTAACACGGCAGACCCTGATGAGCCGCCGCTAGCATCACAACACCTCGTGCTTGTCCCAACACTAGTACTGTCTTGGCGTTATTTCTATAGAACGCTTCCTCGATAGCAAATTCAGTAGGATTGTAACGATCAATAATATCTTTAATACCGTCATAAAGAACACTCAGTCGAACATGTATTGTTTTCTTTGATGGAGGAGAGATGGCTCCCCATGTAATCATACTGATAGCATCACCGTCTGATTCTATGACACCATAACCGGTGGTAGAAATACCCGGGTCCACACCGATGATACGTCTCATTCAGCTCACCTCTTCTATTTCAGCATCATCAAAATCAAAATTGGCTGAAACCTTTTGAACATCATCGTGATCGTCAAGCGCTTCCAACAGTTGAATCACCCTTTTCGCGGTCTCACCCTCAACGCTCACACTATTTTGAGGTGTCAGCATTATCTCTGATAATATCACTGAAAATCCATCAGCTTCCAGCTGTTCACGGACTGATATCATCTGATCGGGAACCGATTCAACCACATAAACATCATCTTCATCTGAAAAGTCATCACCACCACCAGTAAGGATGGAATCCAGAAGTGATTCGTCGTTGACACCGTTTTTCTCAACAGTGATTAACCCTTTTTTATTGAACATCCACGCCACGCATCCTGTTTCACCCAAATTGCCCCCGTGCTTGGTAATGAGGTGTCTCAGTTCGGCCACTGTCCGCTTCCTGTTATCGGTTGTCACTTCCACCATAATGGCAACGCCACCGGGACCGTAACCTTCAAACAGTGCCTCCTTGTAGGAAATACCAGGAAGTTCACCAGTTCCCTTTTGGACGGCGCGCTTAACATTATCGGCCGGCATGTTGGCTGCTTTCGCAGAAAGGACGGCCTGTCTCAACCGGGGATTGGCATCTTCATCCCCACCACCTAACCTTGCGGCAACTGTGATCTCCTTGATGATCTTTGTGAACACTTGTCCGCGCTTTGCATCCACAACGGCTTTCTTGCGCTTGATCTGTGCCCATTTGGAATGCCCGGCCACGATTAATCTGCCCTGATGAAAGGAGTGACGAGAAAATCAGGCGGAAAGGTATATAAGGCCATACACCGCTCCGAGGTCGATGTTTCCAAGTACAAGACAGCAGAAATTTATCCAGGTGACGATTGGAGGACAACTCTTTTTCCGCATCTTATCGACGACCGGGCGGTTGGTTTTTCCTCACTTTCGAACGAATGATCCACGCTGCACGGTGACCCAGATCGACTATTCGCTGCCGGGCCTTTTCAGCGTTACCCCGAGATCTGAAATTCCCCACTCTCACCTTATAATTGGGCGAATCAAAAATAATATATACCTCATTTCCGAAAAGGGAGGATAGTTCCATCATCAAACGATTTGCTTCATTTAAATCCTGCGTGGAGATCACCTGAACACGAAAACCGTCAAATACAGTGTCCGTTTCCGCCGGGGAAAACTGAGGTGGAAGCGGCTCGTCCGGCTTTAGCATAACAGGTAATTTGATCTTCGGCTCTTTCAGGGTGGCAGGATCAAAACTTTCATCAAATCTGATCTTCTTTTTCTGAGCAGAAAGAAGTGAAATGACGGCCAGAAGTGTGATGATTCGTTTCATTCTACAGCGGCCTCAACAAATTGGAGTCGAGCCACCCTTTCTTTCCGTCAATGAGTTCAATTTCAATCCACGGATATTGACGGCTTGAAATTTCCGCCTTCGTCCCTTCGTGGATAACAAACAGAAGGTTGCTACTTTTGGATGGAGCCGCGTGTACCCGTCCCTCATGGGCAATCACAACACCTGCTTCTGTGTCCGAAATATCAAAGTAGATATCGGCAAAAACAGCTGAAAATAGTATCACCAGCATCAATCCAGCTGAAGAGACCGTCATCAAAATCTTTGAAAGACGATTTTCCCATAATTTCGCAACTGTGGACAGCGCGGCACTGCCGAGCAGAACTGAGCTGATGGCCATCAGCCACTGAGACGGTGAAAAGGATTGTTTCAGGACACCGTACCATTTCAGCAAAAAGAAAGGTTCCGGCACACGTACTCTATCCACAATCCTGGCATTGGCAACAGTGAGATTAAACTTAAGGTCGCTATCCCTGGGATTCAGTTCCAAACCTTTCTCATAGGCCCATATAGCATTCCCCAAGTGTCCTTGCTGGTAATAGGCATTACCGAGGTTGTAATAAAGATTTATATGACCGTATCCCTGATTAATCAATTGATCGTATAGGTCTGCAGCCTCGCTGTAATACTGATTACTATAGAAATGATTGGCTTCCAAAAAAAGCGAGTCAGCATAAGAATTTGCCCGAATTACTGTGGTGAGAGTCAAAAAACATATGATCCTCACGACAGTTTTCACCATTGCCTCTCTATTTCCCGCAATAAGTCCGCTGCCCGATGAGCAAGCTCTGAAGCAGAAGTGTCAGAAACTGACGGTGAAAACTGTCCCATATCGCAAATATCTAGAAGTGCTGATAGCTTTTCCACTGTCGACTGATCTACCGCACCTTGAAGTTTCTGTTCCAGAATTCGTCCATCGAGGCCCACACCCGACAGCCCCATCCGATCCGAGAAATAACTATAGATGGCCTGTTCCACCTTCTCATAATCGTCGTCCCCCACTTTCAAAAGAATCTTCTTTGCCCGCCGCAGAGTGCCCCGCACGCGAATAGCTCCCTGCCGCTCCACCCGATTACTCTGAACCAACTCCACAACATTAGGGGCAAAAAACATGGCAACAGCCAGCAGATTCATAAGCCAGAAAGTCCGGGGCACAATTCGGTTAGAGATACTTCGTATCCGAACTGGCTCTTGACGGATGTAACGAATATCCTGGCTCAAAAGGGCAATTTCTTCTTTCGTCAAACCACTGCTTTCGGTAATGGCGCTCACAGCAGGGGTCACAAGAACGGGGATAGGATCGGTCTCCGTGGTAAGCCATTTTCCGGTTTTCGGCTCTAAATAGATAAGTCCTACTGAAGGGAGTATGACTTGACCTTCCCGTCGGGGAATGAGAATATATTCCCACGACCGTTTTCCCGAAATCTCATCTCTGAACGGATCCTTGTCCATGGATGTTTTAGGACTGAAAACTTCCAGTCCACCGGGAAATTCGGGCTCAGGTAGCTGAAAGAGACCAAGATTACCTGTACCGGAAAGTTCAACAGTGAATGCCAGCGCCTGATTTGCAGCCACAGAAGCTGTATCCACACTTGATGTAAGACGAAAATCACCAACGGCACCTGTATAATCAGCCGATTTACCAACTTCTGGCACCGGCTTCACATTAAATGTTAACTTGTCTGATCGGACGATCTGCTGTTTTGTCCTTGAAAAGAATGGATCTGAAAAGAAATCGTCAAACAGCGAAAACTTCCGATTACGTGACGGAATTTCCACGGAACAGTTCAGGACCATCGGCTCAAGGGTGAGATTTCCATGCGTTGTGGGAAAAAGGGCAACTTTGTAGAGCGTAGCGATACGATAACGAACACCGTCAACACTAGTCTCTCTCAATGTAGGCTGCTTGGGCGCATACAACTCCTCTTGCCAAAAGCCAACTCCCTGTGGTTTTGACTCTACGGCGTATTGCCTCAAGTTCACGCGCGTGTATAGTTTATAGTGAATCGTTACTTGCTCGCCCTGAAAGACCTCCTTCTTGTCAGGCTCAGCAAGAAGGAAAATGAGTGGTGCCTGTGGTTCTTTCTGGGAAGGTTGGTCTCCAGAATTTAGTGTAGAACGATTGTTTGACTGTAACACCGTCACAACAATAGGTTCTGTTTGCATCAGTTTACCGTCTATTTCAACCGTTAGAGCAGGAATGGTCAACGATCCTGGTTTGTTTGGAATAAGAGTCCAGGAAAGTGTTTTGGAACTGGACATCTTACCATTCACCCATTGAAAACTGCTGGACTGCCCCGGTCCTGAGATAACGGTAAAATCTTTGATAGCGCTGATATCAAGTTTTGGAAAATCATTCGATTCTTCTGCCGTCACTTTCAGCGAAAGAGTTTCGTTGAGAACAATTCTGTTTTGGTCCGTAGTAGCGTAAACCTTCATCTCCGCCCATGCGGATTGAGCAAATAGAAATGAAAAGATTACCAACCGGTATATCATCTACCAGTCCTTTGTAAGTTTTTTAGAGCGGACATGACCCAGCTTCCGTTTCATCAAATTTTCTTCGTCAGCCTTTAGAGCATCCAAGATTGATTCTGCATTGGGTTTATCCTGTTGGGGTTGTTGCTGTTCTTGTTGATCCTCAGGGATTTGGTTTTGATCCTGTTGCTTTTGGTCCGGAGGAGGCTGAGGCTGTTGTTGATCCTGTTTTTTATTTTCATCATTCTGATCCTGATCCGATTGCTGAGGTTTGGATTGTTGCTGGCTTTGCATCTGCCGAAGCATTTGCTGGGTCAGTTCATAATTGTACTTCGCATCCAAATCTGAGGGGTCAAGCTGTATAGCCTTCCGAAAGGCCATAAGACTTTCTTCAAGGCGACCTTGCTGGTGGAGTGTGTTGCCTAGGTTGTAGTGTGATTTTGACTGAAGATCTTTTCGTTCCGATTGAGAAGAAGTTTTGAACTCTTGTTGCGCCCGCTCGTAGTTTTCAATTGAATAGGCGGAGTGACCCGCCCCGAAATGGGCTTCCGGAAGATCCGGATTTTTTCGCAAAATATTCTCATAGTAAGATAAACCACGACTTACTTCTTCACGCGGAGGTTTCAGCAATAGAGGCTCACCATCAGGAATTTGCTGCCCTATAAGAAAGATTGATAAACTTAATATAAACGGTACACACTTAAACAAAACGACCCCTCCACTCTTCTTCTCCTTTCCGGCGTGTTGGCATGAAAAAATCAGCTGCAAAGAGAAAAAATGCACAAGCGAGGAATAGTTCATACCGATCCTCAAACTGAGAATATTCGTGCGTTTTCAATGTTTTTTTCTCCATGGCCTGAACAACATTCATTACATCATCCATACTTCCGGACCGCCCGTCAAACCGGACGGAAATGCCGCCGCCAGCCGTAGCAATTTCTCTTAGCATAGCATCATTCAGGATGGACGTCACCAGTTTCCCACTCCTGTCTTTTTTGTAATCGGTTCTGCGACCCTGGTCATCGAAAATTGGAATAAGCGAGCCGGCTGCTGTTCCCACTCCCACTGAATGAATGACAACGCCTTGAGCTTCCAACTCCCTAGCAACGTCAACAGCTTCACCTTCATGATCCTCTCCATCACTCATAATAATGAGAACCCGATGTTTCTGATCTTCTTTCGGAAAAGCGCCCAAGGCGGTTTTTAGCGCATCACTCATGGCTGTACCCTGAGTTCGTATCATTTCACTGTCAACAGCATTTACGAACAGCTGGGCTGCACCGTAATCACCTGTGAGTGGCAAATAGAGGTGGCTACTCCCTGCGAAAACAACGAGACCGATCCTGTCGCCCTGAAGCTGGGAGATGAGGCGCCCAATTTCAAATTTCGCTTTTTCCAGTCGACTTGGTTTTACATCCTCTGCTTCCATACTGGAGGAGACATCCAGCGCCACCAAGATGTCTACCCCTCTCCTTTCCACTTCTTGAAGCGATGTACCTATTTGCGGCCCGGTAGCGGCAAAGATCAATAGGGCAACACCCCACCACTGAAAGAGTGATTTCCTTTTTAGCCATTTGAAATCAACTCTGGAGAAGAGACGTTTTCTCACTTTTTCATCGCCCCAGCGGGAAGATTCAGCTACTTTCGCGGCACTCTTTAATCTTTTGTAAATCATAAGACCCAGCAGCAGACCGTAAGCCAGAAAAACAAAGGGGTATCTGAAATCGATCATTCAGACCCGCTTCCTGAATATGCTTTCATTCACAAACATCATACTGAGCATTATGACAACAGACGGGATAAGCATCCATCCAAAAAGTTCCCTATATTCCCTGAACTGCTTCACGCTGATTTCTGACCGCTCCAACGAATTGATTTCATCATAAATTTCTGACAGGCGTTCTTCATCCGTGGCTCGAAAATACTGGCCGTTTGTAGTCTCAGCCAATTGTTGAAGTGTCTTCTCATCCATCTCCACATCCACTTGAACATACCGCTTACCAAAAACAGGATCGTCAACCGGGAAAGGGGCCTTGCCTCTAGATCCAACACCAATTGCATAAATCTTGATATCATACTCCGCTGCAAAACCGGCGGCAGTGATGGGATCCAGTTCGCCAGCATTATTGCTTCCGTCGGATAGAAGGACCATGATTCTGCTTTTAGCATCGCTACTACGAAGGCGGTTAATACCGTGTGCAATAGCCATGCCGATGGCAGTTCCATCGTGAGCTTCATCTACAATTTCTACCTGATCAAGAAGATCGAGCAAAACATCGTAGTCAATAGTGAGCGGACACTGGATGTAACTCTCACCAGCAAAAACGAGCAGTCCAATCCTGTCACCTTCCCGATCCTCTATGAATTTTCGTGCCGTCGCTTTTGCTGCTTCCAAACGGTTGGGTTTAAAATCTTCCGCCCGCATACTGCTACTGATATCAAGAACAAGATTGATGTCCACTACATTAACGGACGTCTCCATGAGATCGCGAACAGCCCGAGGGCGTGCCATGGCCATAATCAAAAGTGAAAGAACAATCATTTGAATTGTCCTGACGAGTTTCAATTTCCACTCTCCCGAAAGCCCGGCCACACTTTTTACGGCTTGAACAGAGGAGAGCTGAATGGTCCCTTCCCGTCTGTTACCCCACTGCTTTTGCCACCAGACAGCGAGGGGAATCAATACGGCAAGAACAAGAACCCAAGGATTAGCAAATTCAAACATTTAATCTGTTGAGAAGTTTTGTTCAATGAAATGACTGAGCCGGAGAATTGTTTCCTCCTGAAAAAAATTTGCCACAAGCTGAAGGCCGATTGGAAGGTCGGCTGATGTTTGTCCGACAGGGATACTCATGGCAGGCACACCAGCAAGGCTGATGGGGGTCGTAAAAATATCCGAAAGATACATGCTGATTGGATCATCTATGTGCTCGCCAAGGCGGAAAGCCGGAGTAGGCGACGTGGGAAGAAGAATGATGTCTACATCATTAAAAACGTCGATGAAGTCATCTCTGATGAGCCGCCGCACTTGCTGCCCCTTCCGAAAATAAGCGTCGTAGTAGCCTGAAGAGAGAACGTAGGTGCCCAACATAATCCGCCGTTTCACTTCATCCCCAAAGCCATCCGACCGACTGTCATTATACATGGACTGCAAATTATCACAGCGGTTACTGAGGCCGTAACGGACACCATCGTAACGAGCAAGGTTGGATGACGCCTCAGCATTGGTGAGAACATAATAAGAGGCGATAGAGTACTTTGCATGGGGCAATTGAATTTCTTCAACCTGACAACCATTGTCACGTAGGAAAGATTCCAGCTGTTTCATCTTTTCTATGATCTCAGGATCAACCCCTTCCTTGAGAAAGCTCCAAGGTACACCGATCCGCTTTGGAAGCTTTTCGTCAAGACGTTCACTGTACTTCGGTATCGGTTTTTCAGCGGATGTGGTATCCTTGGGGTCATGCCCGGCAATAACCTGCAGACATTTTGCAATGCCAGCAGTGTTCCGAGCAAAAGGACCAATCTGATCGAAAGATGAGGCAAAGGCAACCAGTCCGTACCGGGACACCCTGCCGTAAGTGGGCTTCAGTCCATAAACACCGCAAAATGCCGCCGGTTGGCGAACTGAACCGCCGGTGTCCGAACCGAGAGAAAATTCAGTGATACCCAAGGCAACGGACGTTGCCGAGCCACCACTGGAGCCGCCAGGAACTCTCTCCGGATCAAAAGGGTGCTTCGCAGCACCAAACACCGAGTGCTCACTGGAGGAACCCATGGCAAATTCATCGTGGTTGGTTTTCGCCACAATGACACCCCCTTCATTCAGTATCCGGCTAACTACAGTAGAATGATATGGTGAATGGAAGTTATCTAAAACATGGGAGGCACAGGAAAGGGGCCACCCTTTGATAGCAATGTTGTCTTTAATGGCAACTGTAGCCCCATTCAGCAGGCCGCATTCGAGCCGATCCTCAAGATAGAGCGCACTACCCTGATGGACAATCGCATTGCGGTCCTTGAACAGATCCGCGATATCGTTGAAACTTGTTAGATCTGGTATTGGAGTAGCCGGTTCAGGCACCGGAGGAGTGATCGGGCTCCTGCGTTTTTTCCACTGAATCGACTGCTTCATCGAGTTCTTTTTCTATTCCCTCGACGGCACCCTTGAATTCCCGCAGTCCCTTTCCTAAGCCTTTTGCAAGTTCCGGCAGTCGTTTTGCACCGAACAGAAGAAGTACAACAAGAAAAATTAGGAGTACTTCCCAGCCGCCAATACCGACCATAAAAGGAAGATTCATTATTTGAAACATTTCAACCTCCAAAGTTGACTATCGAAAATACCTCAAAAAATAGTATGATACAGCAAGACCAAAGATTGTAGCAAAGTTAAGTCGAAATTTAAGACCAAGGATCAGCACAATAGCACCAATGTCCAGCGAAATAGCATCGTTCGGTGCGCCTATAAGTCCGCCCAAAGAAAATTCCGTGCTTTGAAGAAAAAATTGTTTCACTACCCCCTCCGGTAGAACAAAACCGACTAAGTTACCGAAAAGGGTACCGATTATAGCGCCGACAAAGAGAACCAGAATCACAACCTTTAAGTCTCGTCTACTGACCATGGCGACCCCTTCCTTTTCTTCCAATCCACATGAGACGTGGACGTGGCTCAGTATCATCGTAATGTATAAGTAATCTGATGAAACCGCCAACCACGTACATCATGGTGAGGGGAAAAAGCACAAGACCACGCCACCAGGTGAGTGCTGCGAGGCTCAGCAGGAAGAAAATGACCCTAATTCTTGAATGCCACCCTTTACCGATGTAGGTCAGTTTAGGATAAGCGAGGTGACTCACCATAAGCAAAGAAAGCAAAAGTACGAGCGGAAGGGCGATCTTCGGATCTCCGGTAATGCCAAGCAGCCGACTGTTAAATATAACGAAAGAGCTGAGGGTTACTGCAAATGCGGTTGACGGCAAACCCGAATAAAATGGTGACGGCGTCTCTGTGGCGTCTTGGTTAAAGCGGGCCAGTCGAAATGCACCGGCAAACAGAGGCACGAAGCTGACGGCGGCTGCCAGAAGTGGATGAAAATCCTGCACAAACGAGAAATAGATTAGTACCGCCGGAGCGGTACAAAAAGAAACCACATCGGCAATAGAATCAAATTCAATACCGAAAGGTGTGGTCACTTTAAGGGCGCGGGCCATGGGGCCGTCCAAGGCGTCAAAGAGAGCTGCAGCCAAGATGAGCCAGCAGGCATTTTCAATTCGCCCCTGAGAAGCCTGAATAATGGCCAGGAAACCGAAGAACAGGTTGAAGAATGTGAAAACACCAGGAACTGCCTGTTTTTTTACCCTTATATTGGGCGTCATGATAACTCTCCTATGATTGATGAACCGCTTTTAACTCGATCACCAACTTTTACATTAATACTGGTTCCAGGCGGTACCACAAGATCGGTACGCGAACCAAATCGGATAAACCCGAGTGACTCACCACCAGAAACTTGTTGCCCTTCCTTGAGGTGGCAAATTATCCGTCTCGCCAGAATGCCAGCAATTTGTCTCACCCTCACAATTCCACCAGGCGATTGAATTTCCACATCAGTATGTTCATTAATTTCGGAAGCATCAGGATTAAAAGCAGCAAGGAACTGACCTTTTGAATAGTTCACCCGCGTCACTATGCCGTCTACCGGTGTTCGATTCCTATGCACATCAAAAACAGAGAGGAAAATGGACACTTTCTTTTCACCGTTCTCAGACTGAGAGACGTCTACCACTTTCCCGTCTGCCGGGGCCAGAACAATCTTATCTCCAACAGGAATTATTCTGGATGGATCCCTGAAAAAGATGAAACAAAAGCCAAGGAATACTATTAGAACCAGTGAAATCAACCGGAAAATTACAATGCCAATGCCCCAGGCAAGACTTGCCGATATAAATGTCACAACCGCCACTGTTGAAATGAACGATTTTCCTTCTGGTGCTACCATGCTCAAGCCTTCTTCGCCAGTCTCAGTGATGTCTCATTCATTTCCCCTTCACGATAATATTCAATCTTCAACCTATCGCCAGGACGGAGGAAATTTTCTTCGATGATCTCGACAATATCTCCGCCCGAATTCACTTTTTCCTTATTAATGTAATAAACCACATCCCCAACAAGTAATCCCGCTTTATCCGCTGGGCCGCGCTGGGAAACTTCAGTAATAATAAGTCCCCCCACACGAGGTAACTGGAGATATCTTGCCAGTGCCCTGTCAACACGCTGAAAACGAAATCCGACAGCCACATTCCTGTCAATCCGACCATATTTCTTAAGCTCTTCGGCAATCTCTCTTGCCCTATCAATGGGGATGGCAAAACCGATGCCGATAGAACCTTCACTGTACCCGCTACCTGTAAAGATGAACGTATTGATTCCAATCACTTCTCCAATGGCATTGCAAAGCGGTCCCCCACTGTTCCCCCGGTTGATAGCTGCGTCGGTCTGAATCATACCCTGATAGACGCGACCGGAATGTTCCCGTCCAAAATCGAGATTGGTTGAGCTGACCACACCAACCGTGGCTGTTGGCTGCTTGTTCACATCGAAAAGACCAAAAGGATTGCCCAGTGCAATGACCCATTCACCAATGAGGATATCCGTTGAATTCCCGAACTTTGCATAAGGAAGATTTTGACCATCGATTTTAAGAACAGCAATGTCGGTGGTCAAATCCTCACCGATGAGTTCACCATCATACTCTTCTCCGCCCGGGAGCGTAACTAGAATCTGGGCCGCATCTTCCACCACATGCTGGTTTGTGATGATGTATCCATCGGGACTGATGACAACACCTGAGCCAAGGTTAGGCACACGCTGCCTGTATGGCTCTTCAGGAAAGAGAAATCTGAACAGCGGGTCATCGATAAATGGGGAATTTCTGTATTGTTTCACCTGGATGACATTGATGCTGGCCACAGCAGGGCCCACCTTTTGAATGGCCCGGGTAATGGCATTCTCTCGGCTGCTGGTAACGTCCGAAGCCGCTAACGAAAGCGAGGCAAGCACCAGGAAATTTAGAATCGGTCTCATCTGCTTGATAATCATGCGTAAGTCACTTTTTCCAGGCGGAGTCCATGGGCAGGGGCCCGGAAAACTTTTGCCTCTGGATTTCTCTCTTCCAATATGTTTGAAAATTGTTCAACAGTCATTCTGCCTATTGCAACTTCCACCATGGTCCCCACAAGACACCGAACAAGGTGCTGCAAGAACCGATTTGCCTCTATTTTGAAAATTACGAAAGAGCCGTCGTTTATCCATTCAGATTGATAGACTGTGCACCGACGGTTTTCCTGCTGCGGGATATGTTTACAGAATGAGGTAAAATCAATCTCACCCATTAATGTTTTTGCACATTGATGCAAAGAGTCTACAGGTATAGATTCAGAAATCTCCCAAGAAAATCTTCTCTCCAGGGGCGATCTCCCCAAAAAACATTTATAATTGTATAACCTTCTCACAGCGCTGAAACGGGCATGGAACTCGTCAGGAGCCAGTTCACAGGAATGGACCATCAAATCCTTTTCGCTGTTTCCATTGATGGCATCTACCAGCTTTTCAGACTCCCACGTTTTTTCAAGGGTAAAATTTGCCACCTGCCCACGAGCATGCACGCCGGCGTCAGTACGCCCCGCACCGTGGATCCGAACCGGAGAATTTCCGTTCAAAAGAGAGAGGGCCCGCTCCAGTTCACCTTGAACCGTCCTTTTATCAGGTTGGAGCTGCCATCCTGAAAAGTCTGTACCATCATACTCTATAACGATCTTGTAATTAGACAATGAATGTTCGACCGGTTATAAAAAAGAGAGCCACCATCAAAATAATACCATCCCAAAGTCCAAAGTGGACAGGCCAGGCCACGGTTCTCGGTAAAACTTTACCGTATCCCCTTCCTTCCATGGCCAATCCGATCTGTTCGGCCCTATGGATGCAGATAACCACAAGAGTCGGGAGGTGCTCAGCAACTTTCTTGATCTGGGTCCATCTCGATCTTGAAGTTTCAATACCGAGCGCCTTCTCCATCCCCATGAGCGCTTTAACTTCCTCCATCACCATAGGAAAAAATCTCAGTGTCAGATCGAAAAGCTGAAATAAGTCTTCTACGGGGCGCCATTTCAGTTTCAGCCGGAACCAGAGGGTTCTGAGAGCATCAATCAGTTCGGCGGAAGAAACAAGTTCGAGAAAGATGGATGTCCCCACCACCATAAGCACAATCTTTGCCAAGGCCAGAAGCGCCAGCTGAAAAATAACTATAAGTGGGTCGGGTGTGATAACCAAAGAGACCAAGCAATAGATAGCAGTCATAACAGGGAGAAAGGTGATTATGGGACGAATCCTTAAAATGACCGATACGTAAGGTACTCGAAGAAACAATCCGGCAAGAATGATTGAAAAGAAGTGCAGGCCATAACCGGTGCCCGTTTCAGTAGAAAAAAGTGAGAATAGATAAACCATCAGCAGAAAGAGCAGTGTCAATGGATTGAGTCGCCGGTTCACAGTTTCAAAAAGGGAGTGTTATAACCATCTCCGCCCCAGCGGAAGCAACCTCCCCAGACAAGGGCCGGAAATTCAGCGACAGCTCAGAATCTTTCAGTTTTGTCAGATAGGAAACATCGATGGCAGACGAAATTCGATTCACAATCATCCCCCCTACGGCAAAGAGAGTAATTTTTTCCGCCAATGCACGGCTGCGAAGAAAGGTCCAGTAATGCTCCCGATGGTCTTCACTGGTCCACATCCAGTCGTAACCTTCCGCCGGGTAAACCCGGCTTGGGAGCCGCCGCCGCTGCTGCTGCTCGTTGAATTCATCAAAGCTCATATAGTTTGCTACATCAACGGCAAATTGGTGTTCTTTTCCATCAAGATCGGCGCCGGCGTGAACGGCTGCATAAGAGACCATCTTCGATCGGCTCCGGTGCATAACCACATTGGATTCAATGACTGTTAGCCAGAGACCAAGTTCGATACCACCAAAAAATTTTGCCCTCCGATTTTCACCCAGCTTCAATTCACCGAAGCCGGGAACCAAAGCTGAGCTAATAATGAGTGAATTGGCCTTTTTCTCACTTTTCGCCGGTGGGTCAGTGGCTGACAGGTGAGTAGATACAATTATAAGTATGGGAATTACAGTTCTCATTCTCTGGTTCGCTTCCACCCCACACCGACCATGACAACACTGAAAAGTAGCGACCACGGTAAAATCCAGTTGCCGTGGCGCCGATAAAAAGTGTGCTCTTTCACCGGCATAATGGAAGCTGTTATGACACCGGTTTCACCGATACCCATGGATTTCACTTCACGCCCCCGCCTGTCGATGACCGCTGAGATACCTGTATTCGCTGAGCGAACTACTGGATACCTGTTCTCAATGGCTCGAAGTCTTGCGATAGCCTCATGCTGATAAGGCTCAGCGGATGTACCGTACCAGCCATCGTTTACCACAATGACCAGGAACTGGGCACCTCGGCGGTTAAGCCCGTTGACAATAGTGGGAAAGACTGATTCAAAACATATAATTGATGCAAAAGAGACTTCATTCACCTGAAATATGGTTTCTTCCGTTCCTTTGGTGTAGTGACCGAGATTAAGTTCTTCTGAGGCAGGAAGCTGACGGGCAAAGGGGTTGAACTCCGCCAACGGCACCAGCTGCTGCTTATGGTAAACGGGAATTGATCCGTCTTCACGGATGAGTGCAGCACTGTTGTGATAGGCTCGCCTTCCTTTCACGCTGGACCAGTCCACGGTCCCTGTGAGGAGTGGAATACCCGTCTGCCGGATTCTTTGCTTTAATTGATATAATCTCCGGAAATTTTTTGTAATAAAGGCCGGCGTTGCTGCTTCTGGCCAAATGATCAAATCGGGCTCCGATTCCGCCGCCACCATATAGAGTGAATCGAGACGGTCGAAAACCCAATCGCGCTTGTCCGGCTGCCATTTTTCATGAGGACCAACATTGGGCTGCACAACAGCTACATCTACCCTTTTCGTTTCATCTGTTTCAGGCAGAATGACTAACCTACCATAACCGGTGAGCCAGACGATTACAATTACCACGATGGCAGTCCGGACCACCCGGGGCATCCACGCCGTCCGGGGGAACGTCAGTAGGCCGTAAAGAATCACATTCACGGTAACTAGCCAAAATGAGATTCCATAGATGCCGGTCCACTCAGCCATCTGGATAACAGGAAGATAATCGGTCTGTGTAGTGGCCAGCGAAACCCATGGAAACCCCATGGGTCCAAGAGACATTCCATATTCGAGTGTCACCCAGAGAAAAGGCATGAGCACAAGGCCGGCCCCACTCTGGAGGTGAATCCACGAAAACAAAAAGGAAAAGATGGCCCAAAAGATGGCGAGATAGATTGCCGCAGCCATCATGGCTGTGAACACCACGGGAAATGAGGCACCGATGTTAAATGAGAGCCAGTGAAGTGCCAAAACATTGGTGACAAAACCGGTAAGGTAGCCCACACCAGCCGCTTTCCAGGGAGTCAGGCGAAAAACAGCCCTGATGAATGGGATCAGACCAATCCAAGCGAGAAACCCGAGCTTGAACGGCGGGAATGAAGCGCCAATGAGAAAGCCCGATAGAATGGCAAGCTGCCAGCTTTTTAATTTTTCCAGATGTTTTATCACTGTTTCTTACCGTCCAAATAACTTTGAAGAATGATCGCCGCCGCTGTTGAATCGACCATGCCTTTGTTACGGCTTGGCTGATGCCCCTGTTCCCGAAGGATGCGGCCGGCTTCCACAGAACTGAGCCTCTCATCTGCGGAGTCAACAGAAATAGACAGTTGACCACGAAGTTCGGTTATGAATTGTTGCACCGTCTCAGTCTGTGCTGTCACCTGACCTTTCATCCCGAAAGGCATCCCTACTACCACACCTGCTATATCTTCTGATACAACTCGCTCTTTCAACTGTTGAAAAAGGTCCTTTTTTGATTTGAATAGGATGGTATCAAGGGCGGAAGCGATAGTTCCGGTGGGATCAGAGATGGCTAGGCCCACTCTCTTTTCACCGTAATCGATGCCCAGGAGTCTTCCCATATTGGGCCCAAATCTTATTTAGAGCGGTTTCCTGAGGGAGGATTTGAGCAGTTTGCCCGGCTTAAAGTGTGACTTTCGGTGAGGCGGTACATAAACCTCCTCGTTGGTCCTGGGATTCCTCGCCCGCGGTTTTGCTTTTGCCGGTTTAACAGAGAAAGTTCCAAAGTTTCGAAGCTCAATCCGGGTAATGTCCCGATCTTCGCTCATCATTTCGCGCATTACATTAAATGTTTCAGCCACAACTTCATGTGTTTTCGATGTCGGCAGATCAAGACGACCCGCCACCTGCTTAGCTATTTCTTTCTTGGTATAATTCTTTTTTTTCACGTTGCCCTCTGAACGCTAACAGTACCGGGAATGTTCTCGATCTTTTTGATCACCATATTGAGTCTTCGGACGTTAGGAACCAAAATAACAATCATACACATAGCCACTGCATCTTCCACCTTAACGTCAACACTAGTGATATTTACACTAAGTCCCGAGATGGCTTCCGTCATATCCTTAAGGTACGCTTTTCTATCTTCAGCCATCACCTTAAGCTGAGAAAGGAATTCTGTCTTCCGCGTCACATCCCAATCAACTTCCAGAAATCGGTCAGAGGATTCGCTCATTATGGGCAAGTTTTGACATTCGGCCCGGTGGACCGTAACACCGCGACCACGAGTGACAAAGCCGATAATCTCATCACCGGGTATAGGGTTGCAGCATTTGCCGAAATTGATGAGAATGTTGTCAATACCCTGAACCCTCACACCTCTGGCACTTCGGCGCGCAATATCTAAAAAGGACCGTTTTTCTTTTACTTCTTTAATGTCCGCTTCTGAAACCTGGGGAAACGCTTTACGAATGATTTCTCTTACGGTAGCCTGCCCACTGCCCAGTGCCACCAGCATGGACTCTTCATCTCCATAGCCGGCTGCTGCGGGATCAGACATTAGCTCCTTCAATCTATCAATCTGCTTCATGCGTCGTAGCGTCTTTTCAAGAATCTCCTTGCCGAGTTTGGCACTTTCTTCTTTCTGTGAGTGGCGGTGCCAGCGCCGTATGTGGGTTCGCGCTTTGGTTGTTATAACAAATTTCAGCCAAGCGGCACTGGGAGTTTGAGAATCGGAGGCTATTATCTCCACTGTCTGACCACTCTTTAGCTCAGTATTCAGGGGGACGATTCGCCCGTCTACTTTTGCGCTGAGACAATGATGCCCCACTTCGGTGTGGACGTCGTAGGCGAAATCGATGGGCGTTGAACCTGAGGGTAGCTGAACAAGATCGCCAGCAGGGGTGAAAACAAAAACCTCATTTTGGAACAGATCAATTTTTAGAAGATTCATGAATTCACCAGGATCGGCGGACTCGTCACTCAGGATGGACACAAGATCCCTCAGCCATTGGACATGTTTATCCATATCACCTTTCTTCTTCCCATTTTCCTTATATCTCCAATGGGCTGCCACACCAATCTCGGCGGTGCGATCCATCTCTTCAGTTCTGATCTGAATCTCAACCATCTTCCCGGACGGTCCTATCACTGTTGTATGAAGCGACTGATAACCGTTGATCTTAGGCCTGGCAAGGAAGTCCTTAAACCTTTCATGGACCGGTGTATAAAGCTGATGGATTAGTCCCAGAGCTGAGTAGCACTCCGGTACATCACTAACGATAATTCTCAGGGCAAAGAGGTCATAAATTTCATCAAAAAGTTTTTCCCGAGACACCATTTTGTTATGGATGGACGCGTGGGATTTCAGCCGGGTCTTGAGGTTATAGGTGATGTTGTGGTCTCCGAGTTGCTGCTTAATAGGTTCTGTGATCTCCTTCAGCGTTTTCTTTCGCTTGCCACCAGTGGATTTGAGGAGTTTCTCTATCTCTTTATAGGCATCCGGCTCCAATGTATTAAGCACAAGATCATCAAGTTTGCTTTTGATCTGGAACATACCGAGACGGTGCGCCAGGGGCGAATAGACGTCCCTCGTTTCAACAGCAATACGCCGCTGATTAATGAGCGGCAGATACTCTATTGTGCGCATATTGTGGAGGCGGTCAGCAAACTTGATAATGACAACCCGAAGATCTTTTGCCATAGAGAGAAACATTTTCATAAGGTTCTCCGCCTGCTTCTCTTTCCTGCTGTCAAACTCCACTCCGCCCAACTTGGTAACGCCATCCACGAGTTCGGCAACTTCTTCACCGAATTCTTTTGTAATCTCATCGTAAGAGGCGTTGGTATCCTCTATACAGTCATGTAGCATACCGCCAACAATTGTGTGCATGTCCATATTCCACTCAGCAAGCAACTGCGCTACAGAGATACAGTGTTCGAAATAGGGTCGGCCCGATTTTCTCAGCTGCCCTTCGTGGCTATTCTTGCTGTACTGATAGGCAGGCCAAAGTTGTATCACGAGATCCTCACCGTTATTCTTCTGATGAACATCCACCAGTTTAACCAACTGAAGAAAATCCTTTGGGTAGGAGCCAGTAACAGTAGGGATGAGATCAGCTACACGCATCAGGCCGGTTCCTCAACCATCTGATCAAAAATAGTGGCACTTTCAAATTTGGCGTAGCTGTCAACAAAAATTGCCGAAACTGTACCTGTAGGACCGTTACGTTGTTTTGATACAATTATTTCGGCCTTTCGGCGATCCTCCTCATCACGGGTGTAGACCCATTTTCTGTAAAGAAACATCACCACGTCAGCATCTTGTTCAATAGCACCGCTTTCCCGGAGGTCTGACAGCTGAGGCCGGTGATCGCTCCTCCCTTCCGGTGCGCGGGAGAGCTGAGACATCGCCACAACCGGAACCGATATCTCTTTCGAGAGCGCTTTAAGTGATCGTGATATTTGAGAAATCTCCTGTTGCCTACTCTCGGCGGATGCGGGACCACGCATCATCTGTAAATAGTCCACCATAATGAGCTGCACATCACTCTCCGCCTTTAGGCGGCGAGCCTTTGCCCTCAGCTCGGTAATACCGATGGCAGGCGTATCGTCAAGAAAGATTGGTGCTTCCGCCAGCGTACCCACGGACATTGAAAGATTTCTCCACTGTTCTGTGGGAAGTTTTCCCGTTCTCACCAAGTGGCTATCTACCCGGGCTTCAGATGTGAGCAGCCTCATGGCAAGTTGACTATTGGACATTTCGAGACTGAAAATACCCACAGGGATGTTGTGCTCAATGGCAGCGTTCCTAGCGAAGGTGAGGGCCAGAGCTGTCTTTCCCATACTGGGCCTTCCAGCCACAATAATCAACTCTCCTTCCTGAAAACCGGAAGTTATTTCATCCAGATCAGCCAGGCCCGAAGGAACCCCGGTCACTGAGCCAGGCCTCTGATGAATCTTATCCAGCCGTTCAAATGTCTCCTGGAGAACCGGATTGAGCTGGTGAAACTTTCCTTTAAGTCGGCCTTGAGAGATTGCAAAAATTCTCTGCTCTGCCTGGTCCAGGATATCCTCAAGGTGTAGCTGATCATTGAACGCTTCGCTAGACATTTCAGCCGCCGCTTCAATCAGGTTTCGAAGAGAAGCTTTTTCTAGAACAATCTTGGCATAGTGCTCAACATTGGCCGATGTAGGGACACTGTCTGAAAGACCAGTGATAAAATAGGCACCACCACTGGAATCCAGCTGTTTCCGCTTTTTCAATTCATTAATGATCGACACGGCATCCACCGGCTCGCCCTGATTAAAGAGATCCTTCATAGCCTGAAAAATTCTCTGATGAGCGTCTTTGTAAAAGTAGTCAGGGGTAAGAATCTCAAGTGCCCGGCTCACGGCGTCCTTTGAGGTGAGCATAGAACCGAGGACAGCTTCTTCCGCTTCCAACGACTGAGGCGGTGTTTTAAGATGGAGTTCCTGAGAGTTTTCCGCCACGGTTATGCCTCAGCAATCAGTTTGTCGATCCATTGAAAATCTTCCCACGCCGGGCGCTTGAAGGCGGGGTTACGCAGAAGGGCTGCCGGATGGTAAGTAACCACAAGGTCAAAATTTTTCCACTTCCATTTTTGAGATCTCAGTTTTCCCAGCGGTGTTTTCACCTTAAGAAGTGCATGAGCGGAAGTTGCGCCCAGAGCCACAATCAGTTTTGGTTTGATGATATTAAGTTGCTGTTCCAGAAAAGGCATGCACGACTCAATCTCATCCTGGTGCGGCGTTCGGTTGTCCGGCGGCCGACACTTGAGAATGTTGCAGATGTACACATCATCCCGGGATCGTTTTATAGCTTCGAGAATTTTATCCAGCAACTGCCCCGCCCTGCCTACAAAAGGTTCACCTTGAAGATCTTCGTCCCGGCCTGGTGCCTCGCCAACAAAGACCAGGTCAGCATGAGGATCACCCACGCCAAAAACAAACTTGATTCGGGTGTGACCAAGCGGACACTTTACGCACTTACAGATTTGCTCTCGGAAACTGTCCAAGGTGAGGGAGCCATCTTGATCAGACAAGTCTGGAACACTGTCCAGATAGAGATTATTTCCGAACAACTCCGCCGTTTGACGGAAATACCTTTTCGCCAGGCCTGAAGCCGAAGATGAGTCGTCTACAGTCACACTACTCCTCCGCCGATTTTTCTCCCTCTTTATTACCGTAAGTCCACTCTAACTCATCATCGAGAAATTCTCCCAGTGCTTCCGTTGTGGCTTTTGGCATTTCAACGTAATTGATATCGGGTTCCAATTCCTCCAAATCTTCACCGTCCTCGAATTCGGCATTACTGTCGAATGTACGGATTTCGTTCCTGGCGATCCTCTCTCTGATTATCTGTCGGGCACGCTTGCCGATAACAAGAGTTGCCTCGAAGATATCTTCAGATTTTTGATTCATATCCCTGAAATGGGTTGTTTTAATTGACACGGTTTGGTCCTCCATTCATTTGTTCAAGTTTTATTGCAATCTCGTTAACGGCCTGATCGATATCACTGTTTATAACCTCAATATCAAAACCGGGACTTTTTTCTATCTCCATTGCCGCACGTTTAAGTCTTTCTTCAATCCGCTCTTCGGAATCAGCCCCCCGTTTCCGTAACCTATTCTTCAACACATCCAAACTGGGTGGATGAATAAAGACAGTAGCTGATTCATCCGGATACACTTTTTTAATAGCCAGGGCACCGTTCACATCAACCTCAAGAATGAGAACTGTGCCATTTTGGAGAGCCGAGTCCACCACCGTCCGGGATGTCCCATACATGTATCCATGTACTTCCTCATATTCCAACAGTTCCCTATTCTCAATACGCTTTGAGAACTCTTCGGCTGTAATGAATTCATAATCGTCGGCAGCCTTCTCATAATCCCGTTTTGGCCGGGTAGTACAGGAGACGGAAAACTGCCAGCCAGGATGTAGCTCCTGCAGTTTTCTGACAATGGTTGTCTTCCCTGCTCCCGACGGGGCAGAGATGACGATCAATTTGGCGTTCATAAAATATTTTGCGCCTGCTCTTTAATTTTTTCAGCTTCTTCTTTCAAATCCACTACGTAGTTAATAACGGAAAGATCAGCTGATTTGGAACCTATTGTATTGATCTCCCGAACAACCTCCTGAAGAAGAAAATTGAGCCGTTTTCCAGCGGGCTCATCACCTTCAACGAGATTCCTGATTTGCTCAAAATGACTGGCACACCGGACACACTCCTCCGTCACGTCAGCTTTTTCAGCCAACACAGCCGCCTCCATAGCGATGCGAGATTCATCCATTGAAGCACTGTTCAACAGAGCTTCAATTTTTTCTCTATATTTCTGGTTCAGATTTTTGCTTTTCTTTTCTACCGTTTGTCGAACTTTTTCCAATATTTTATCCATCTTAGCAACTCTCGACTGGATATCGGTTGCCAGCGTACCTCCCTCTTTCTCACGCATCTCGTTGAGTTGAGAAAGTGCCTCATCAAGAACTGATAGTACAGCATCGTCGGAGATTTCAACAGGTTCCTGAGAGACCAGCAGATCACGCATGTCCATCAAATCCGTCAGTTTTAGGTCAAAACTGTACTCTTTCGAAATTTGGTCTGTCAGATCTTTGTAAGACTCGAACCGTTCTCGATCCAGTTTGGGCGCTCCGTTGACGGAGCCGTTGGAAGGCTCCAGTGAAACAGCCACTGTAATCCTTCCCCGCTCGCACGATTGGCGCAACCGGCTGTTCATCTGGTCTTCCAGCCCTTCCAGCTGTTTCGGTAGCCGGAGACGGAAATCGAGAAAACGGTTGTTAAGGGAGCGAATCTCCACAGAGACAGTAACACCACCATCGGTGACGGAAGCACTGCCGAACCCTGTCATGCTACGAATCATTCAACACTCTGTTTATAAACATCATGGAATTTACTTTAATCCTGGCACTTAATGACACTTTCAGTTGGCTGTTTAAGAAGCTAATAATCAAGAAGTTATCAACAGTTACCGGCCGAGTCTTGATTGAAGAGAACTTAGAGCATCAAGTTTGAGATTCAAAGAAACGTAGTGGCTGCTACCAAGAACGGTACCCAAGGGCGACGGTACGAAAGCGTAATCAATGTGGCCAAAATCGAAACCGAGGCCCAGGCCCATAGAGTAGCCAGAGAGAGGGTTTCTGCCTAATCTAACTCGGAGGTTTTCACCATAGACGATCTCCGCTCCTGCTCGAAAGTGGGTTCCAATATTGCCGATGGCAAAATCGTCGTTTCGTGTTTTACCACCTAACGACATAACCGCCGTCGCCATAACATTGATCCTAACGGGCACGTTCTGAAGGATCACCGAATGGGCATCTCCCACCCTTACTTCAGGAGCAATTCGCTCTACTGTACCGGAATCCCAAACAATCCACGATGTGGTAACGTCCCGAACTGAGAGACCAAAAACATTGTCGGGGGAAAAGTTCCGGGTGGCACCGAAGTCAAAGCCCATACCCCAGCCAGAATACTCCCCAAGCTGGTGCATGAGAACTTTTGCATTACCCCCCAACTGCCAATCATTCCTCTGTGTGGCAAACCCCACCATACCGGCCCACTGCGACTGGTTGAAAAAAGTGACATTGGAAGAAAGAACACGTTCCGTGGGATCATCCAGAGAACCCGTTTCGTAAAGTAGCGCATCGGTGGTTCGGGGAATTCCCTGGACTGCTTCCCTGATCACCACCAGTGACCACTTGGACGTAGGCCGCTCTTTCAGGTCTACACCAAGGATGTCGAATGTGACGGCGCCGGCGAACCGCTCCTGGTGAGCATAGACCAGGGACCGGGGGCTTTCGCCATGAAGGCGGGCCGGGTTCCAGAGAATAGCCAGAGGCCCGGTGGCAGAAGCTACTTCGGCCTCACTCAGCGCAATAGCCTTGGCATCCCCCACACCGCGGAAAACCTGGTTGCCGTACTTCACCCAGATGGACTCACCCCTCAGGGGGAAGAAAAAAGTTAAGATAATAAAGGAAAAAGTGATGAGGTGTTGAATTTTAGAGATCATGGTCTTTCTTGATCTGAGCCAGTTTGGCCAGCGCTTCCATGGGTGTCATCTGATCGGTGTTCAGTTCGGTGAGTGCTTTTCGAAGCTGGGACTCCTGAATATTAAAAAGATCCATCTGGTCAGTAGGATCAGGACTCACATCACTCTTTTGGAGTGGTTCATGGAGAATAAGCTGTTTCAGAATCTCCGATGCCCGGGAAATGACTTCAGTCGGCAGACCTGCCATCTGAGCCACATGGATACCATAACTTTTGTCGCAAGACCCTGGCTTGATCTTCCTCAGAAATATGATCTTGTCGCCGGACTCTTTCACCGCAACGTTAAAGTTTGAGACCCGGCCCAACTGATCGGCCAGTTCCGTCAATTCATGGTAGTGGGTGGCAAATACGGTCCTGGCTTGTGATTTCGGTGTGTTGTGAAGATGTTCTGTTATTGCCCACGCCAGGGAGAGGCCGTCGAAAGTGGCTGTACCGCGGCCGATCTCATCAAAGAGTACCAGGCTTCGATCCGTAGCGTTATTAATAATATTGGCCGCCTCAGTCATTTCCACCATAAAAGTAGACTCGCCGCCGGCCAGATTATCGCTGGCGCCGACGCGAGTAAAGAGCCTGTCCACCATACCGATATTCGCCTCTCGGGCAGGAACATAACTTCCCATCTGTGCCATGAGGACGATGAGTCCTATCTGCCGAAGATAGGTAGATTTTCCGGCCATATTGGGTCCTGTAATGAGGTGGATCTGACTCTCCTCCGCGGATATGGTAAGGTCGTTGGCCACAAACTTTTCACCAGCGGATAAGAGTGTTTCCACCACCGGGTGACGAGAGTCAATGAGTTTCAGCACCGTATCCCCGGTAAGATGCGGACGAACATAATTTTTTAGTTTCGCCACTTCCGCCAAGGTCGAGCTGACATCAATCTCATTCATCAGTTCACCATTCTGCTGGATGGCTGATGCGTGCCCCAAAACCCATTGGCGGAGTTCATTGAACAGTTTTGCTTCAATCTCCAGAATTTTTTCTTCGGCACCCAAAATCTTCTCTTCATACTCCTTCAGTTCGGGAGTAATGAACCTCTCTGCATTCACAAGGGTCTGCTTCCGGATATAGGTTTCGGGCACTTTGTCTTGGTGTGTTTTGGTCACTTCCAGGAAGTAACCAAACACCTTATTATATCCCACCTTCAGGGACTTGATGCCTGTCTTTTCCCGTTCCTTTAACTGCATTGAGGCTATCCACTCTTTCCCTCCTCTGGCAATCTTTCTCAACTCATCCAGTTCATCATCAACGCTATCAGCGATATAATCCCCTTTGGCCATATTGGCTGGCGGTGAATCCACCAGGATCGAAGTAATCTTCTCAGATACCTCGGTAACGTCAGTAAACCGGTCAGCCAGTTTGGAGAGAGCGTCAGATTTGGACCCTTTCATCTCCCTTTGGAAATCAGGAATGAGGTTGAGTGTTTGCTTCAGACCGTTCATGTCCCTGGGGGTCCCAACGCCGCGGCTCAGTTTGCCGAGGATCCGTTCCAGATCACCGGCCGTGGCGAGGTGGCGGCGAAAATCTGAGCGTAATTTTTCCTCGGTGAAAAATCCGTCTACCAGGTCAAGTCTATTTTCAATTTTCTCCTGATCGGTAATAGGTCTTGCCATCCTGCTCCTGAGCATGCGTGCACCGCCTGCAGTAACGGTCTCATCCAGTACAGAAAGGAGGGTACCGTGAGTCCCCTGGGTAGCCAGAGAGGTGAACAGCTCCAGGTTCCGGACAGTGAAATTGTCCAGCCCCATTTCATTTTCTGGCCTGAGGGGAACAAGACGTGTAATGTGTCCAGCGGCGGACTGGATATTTTGGGTCACGTATCGGAGAATAACACCAGCAGCTGTAACTCCGGCTGGCATTTCTTCACAGCCAAACCCCTTTAACGAAGCGACCTTGAAATGTTCAAGAAGGGCTGTTCGGGAAAGGTCATGGTCGAACGTCCATTGATCCATTTCCGTTACAAAAGGATTCACTTTCGCCACCCAGTCTGACTTCGAAACTTCTTCTCCTTCTACCACAATAATTTCACTGGGAGCAAATTTGAGAAAAAGATCCCGGACTGTATCGCCGCTCCCTTCCGCCAAAAAGAACTCACCTGTTGAGAGATCGAGGAGTGAGAGCCCCATGGTACTATCTGATCTGCAGACGGCAGAAAGAAAATTATTCTTGGTGTGCCCTTCATCGTCTGGTGACGCCGTGCCAGGCGTCACCACCTCTACCACTTCCCGCTTCACAATCCCTTTGGCCAGTTTTGGGTCTTCCACCTGCTCGCAGATGGCGATGCGCTTACCCGCCGCCACCAGTTTTGGCAGATAGGTATCCAGGGCATGGTGAGGAAATCCGGCCAGGGGTACTTGAGCCGCAGCACCATTAGCCCTTTTGGTGAGAGTGATGCCAAGAATCTTTGAAACATCCTTGGCGTCGTCATCGAATGTTTCAAAAAAGTCGCCCATGCGGAAGAGAACAAGACTTTCCTTATGCTGGTTCTTCACGGCGTAGTACTGTTTCATGAGGGGTGTCATACTGCTTTCTTTGTTCGCTTTCGTCATGAGAGAAAAACTCGCCTGTCGCCGTCCCGGTCGGTGAACCTCAGACTGTCCAGATATTCCAGCAGCGGGATGGCATGTTTCCTGGATGTGTTGGTCAGCTTTTTGAACTGGCCCACGCTAAAGCCGCCGGAATCACCGAAACTGCTTTTCAAGGCGTCCTGCAGTTTATTCATCACTTCATTGTGATACCACAGTTTGCTAGAAACCTGACACGTCTCTCCTCTGTCCTTTAAGATGTGGAGTAGCGGAACAATATCGGTGCCGTTGGCTCCCGCCTCCTCAGCCAGTTCAACGAGAACCGGTGGAGCATATCCACTGGTCTTAAGAATGTCTCTGAGCTTATGAGTGATGGCCTCATCATCTTTGGAAAGAGTAACGGTATAGCCTTTCAATGTAATATTCCCTGATTCCATCTGGACTTTGGAATCGTCCTGCAACCGGCCTGTGAGCCAGTCAAAAAGGGGTCGGCTGAACCCCAGTGATTTTCTCAAATCTTCCTGCGGCACTCCCCGGCGGGTACTCCGTTTTTTGAGTAGACCCTCTACCTGGGAAAGGTAGCTCTCCATCTGACCATCCACGACACTCTTAAGAGTAAGGTACGGATCACCGGAATTGCCGAACTGAACAGTTTTCAGATGGCTACTATCTTCCGTGAATTTTTCCGAGGACACCTGCCACCGCCTCGTCCACTCCGATAGGGTGAACGGTTCGGAAGCGGCCTGTTCAAAAAACATTTCCAGCCGTTCGTCAGACGATTTGTTGACTAATCCGGCAAGCCACGGCCGGGCCACTTTTAATCGGACTGGCGGTGCAGGATCTACAACAGTGCCACCCCCGATGGTTTCTGCCGGTGAATAGAATCTGAGAATAAATGAGTCGTCTACGGCTGAGGCCACTTTCTGTTCAAGCCTTACCAGGGCCACGGTGGTCTCACCCGCCTCACACTTTTTCCTCCCTTCTTCCACAAAAAAGATCCTTCCCAGCACCTCTTCCGTACCGATATGGAGCCTCACCCGCTGCTGGTGTTTTACCCGCCGTTCAGTCCTCTCCAATAGAGAAAACGATATTCCAAGAACCTTTGACGGCTTCAGGAACCCTTTTTCAGCAAGCTGGGATCCCCGCTTCAGGGCCCCTTTTTCGATCTGGCTCAGGTTCACCGCCGCCCGGTCCCCCAGCGCTACCTCATCCACAGACTCACCGTGGGACTGAAGACCGCGGACCTTGGCGTGAGCCAGGGCCGGCAGAAGTTCCACGTCAGCACCGGACTTAAGCAGTCCTCCCGTCACTGTGCCTGTAACCACAGATCCGAACCCTTTCATGGAAAAAGCCCGATCAGCAAAGAGTCTGAAGAAACCGCGATCCCGCCGCTCTTTGGATGCGTCTGCAATATTCAGAAGCACGCTCCTCAATTTTTCTACACCCTCACTGGTCTCTCCGGAAACACGGACGATGGGTGCACCTTCCATGAATGACCCGGCCAGGAACTCCCTGATCTCCTCCTCCAGAAGGTCGAGCCATTCCGGGTCGTCCACCAGGTCTATCTTATTCAAAGCTACCACGCCAGCCGGCACATCAAGAATAGAGAGGATATCAAAGTGCTCCCGTGTCTGAGGCATGATGCCGTCATCTGCGGCGATAGTGAGGAGGGCTGCATCGATGGCACTCACACCGGCCACCATGTTGCGGATAAATTTTTCGTGTCCCGGCACATCTATGATAGTGATCTCATCAGATAGAAAAGCAAAGCCGAGATCGATGGTCATCCCCCGCTCCTGTTCTTCCCGAAGGCGATCCGTATCGGTACCGGTGAGCGCCTTCACCAGGGTGGTCTTGCCGTGGTCGATATGACCGGCAGTGCCAATAACGGTCTGGCTCACTTTGCTACTCCCTGGATGGCGCCGGAGAGATCTTTCATCTGAGCAGGCAGAACCGCTTTCAGATCAATGGTGAATCTGTTTCCTTTAATATAACCTACCACAGGAAAATCCTGGGTTCTGAAACGCTTAGCCAGTTCTGTCGGTTTCACATTTTTCGCATTAAATCTGAGCGCAACACTTTCAATGCTTTCTACCGGCAGGGATCCGCTCCCCGCCTCCACCATGGAGTCCACAACAGTAATACCGAGCTTCCGGACAGTGGTTTTGGGTAGTGATGCCAGAAGTTTCTGTCCCTGGCGCCGAAGGACAGTGCGGGGTGTTGTGAGCAGTTTGTGGGTCAGGTTGGTGCTGTTGGGTGAACCGTCGGTATAGCTTCGGAGTGTCCGCTCTAATAACGCCAATGTGATTTTATCGCACCGGAGTGCCCGATAGATGGGATTTTTGTGGAGTTTACTGATTAATGTCTTTTTGCCGCAGATGAGTCCTGCCTGGGGACCTCCCAGCAATTTATCACCGGAGAAAGTGACCACTCCTGCCCCCGAGTTAATCACATCCCGAACCACCGGTTCAGAAGGAAGAGAAAATTTGTTCAGGTTAAACAACGCCCCACTGCCAAGATCCACAATAAGAGGGGTCCGTCTCTTTTTTGACACAGTAGCCAGTTCCGCCACAGACACCTCCTTGGTAAATCCTTCCACCCGGTAGTTGCTGGTATGGGCATAGAGTATGGCTGCCGTCTCAGGATTCACTCCCTTTTCATAATCTTTTAGATGTGTCCGGTTGGTGGTCCCCACCTCCCGCATAACAGCACCGCTTTTTTCGATCACATCTGGGATTCGGAAGGTGCCGCCGATCTCCACCAGCTGCCCCCGGGAGATAACCACTTCCTTTTTATCCGCCACAGTATTGAGCGCCAATATGAGGGCAGCGGCGTTGTTGTTCACCGCCAAGGCAGCCTCCGCCCCGGTAAGGGAAGTCAACAGTGCTGAAACGTGATCCAGTCGTTCACCCCGCTTCCCTGTCTCCAGATCAAATTCGAGTGCAGTATAAGTGGAAACTTCCCGAGCCACGTCGGTAGCCAGTTTGGATGATATAGGCGCCCGACCCAGACCGGTATGGAGAACAATACCGGTACCGTTAATAACCCGGCTGAGACCGGGCCGATTGAGCCGGTCGATCTCAGCTATAATCTTTAGAGTAATCTCTTTCTTGGTAGGGAGTTGTCGGCCGTTACGGGCACTTGAGCGAAAAGAGGCTAACTGTGCGCGAACCGTCTCCACCACCATTTGGCGCGGAAGCTGAACGCTTCTCCAGTCGATCCGATCCAGGACCGCACTCACAGAGGGAATGTCACGTAGATGCACAGGGCCACCTCATGACAGGAAAATAGAGGAAGGGTAAGTGAAAATCAAGGGAATATGAAATCATACAATTTTTCTGAGGTAGAGGGCCACCGCCACCGCCGCCGCCATGAGGAAAGCAGTAAAGAGAAACACAGACGGAACACCATAGTTGACAGCAATGATGCCACCTATTCCGGAGGCAAAGGAGCCGATGCCAAAACTTAAGAAAAAGGAGAACCCGTACCCAATTCCCCGGGAGGCTGATGAAGTAAATTCAGCAATCATAGCGTTGCCGATAGGTTGATACATAAAGTGAACCACCCCCAGTATGAGGCCGCTCAACAGCACCCACTCTCCGGGGCCGTACCGGAAGGCAAGTAAAAGGGGAACATGAACGGCAGAGATCAAAATAAGAAGGCGGCACTTGTTGTACCGATCCCCCCACTTACCGCCGATAAATTGCCCCGGCATGCCCGCAATGAGGACCAACGTGGTGGCAAAGCCGCCAGTAATAACACCATCCAGTTCTAAAAAAAGATGTCCCAGATTTTCGCTGAAAAAGACAGGCATATAAGTAATGAACCCGGTTGAGGTAAGGCCGATAAGGGCCGCCACCACATAATAGACAAAGAGCGGTTTCAGACGGGTTTGAGCCGGTGCCGGCGCCCCATGAACGTCGGTCATGCCGTGCCGAGGTGTGATGAGAACTGCCGTAGCCACCGCCAGGAAAATCCACAGTACTACCATGGTGCCGTAGGCGTATCGCCAGCCCACGGTGGTAGCGAACCAAGCCGCCAGGAACGGTCCAGCCGCCAAGCCCAAACTGCCCGCAATGCCGTGGTACCCCATCCCCCGGCTGGTTTGGCGGATCCGCCGAGATATGATAGTAAGCCCCGCCGGATGGTAGATAGAAGCGGACAAACCCATGAGCATCATACCTGCGGTCATAACAAATCTATCAGAAGCCAGTATGATAACAAGTCCGGACAGAGCGGCGCCAATCTGAAAAATAAGAAGCAGCCGCCTTCCTCCTAACCGCTGTTCAAACCACCCCGCCGGCAAGGCGCCAAGACCGAACAAAAAGCTGGAAAGCATATACATCCACCCCAGTGTATCCAGCCCCACACCGAACTCCTTCTGGAGCGTGATCATAATGGCGGGAAAGATGAGCATACTGGCATGGACGGAAAAGTGGGAGACCCCTGTGAGGGCCAGGATAATTTTTGATTCCCGTGTGAACATGCTAATCCCCTAACGGAGAGGGGGAACCAATGTGGCTAAAATAATAAGCCTGGGGAGAAACGTTAGCGCTTCTCTTTGATGCGAGACGCTTTACCCCGGAGTCCCCGGAGGTAATAGAGCTTTGCCCGGCGGACTTTCCCTTTGCGCACCACCTCGATGCTGTCAATGTTGGGTGAATGGAGGGGAAAAATCCGTTCAACACCGACGTTCGCCGAGACCTTCCTGACGGTGAATGTGGCGTTGGTACCGACGCCTCGCTTTGCGAGAACCACACCTTCAAACCGTTGAAGCCGCTCCCTGCCTCCTTCAAAAACCTTCACATTAACCCCTACAGTATCGCCGGATTTAAAATCGGGAATGTTATCCCGCTGTTGGTCTACTGAAAATTCGTGTGCCTGAGCCATTGTCCTACCTCACTTCAATAATTCTTCCTGATAATGTTCCCATAAATCAGGTCTGTTATTTTTCGTTCTCAATTCTCTCTGTTCCTGACGCCAGGCGTCAACATTGGCGTGGTGACCGCTCATAAGCACTTCCGGCACTTTCAACCCCTTCACTTCCTCCGGCCGGGTGTAGTGCGGATGATCTAAAAGATCATGCGTAAATGAATCTGTGTTGGCGGATTCTTCATCACCCAGAACGCCTGGGATAAGTCTCACCACCGAATCGAGGATCACCATGGCCGGCAGCTCACCACCCGTCACCACATAGTCGCCGATGGAAATTTCATCTGTCACCACTGTCTCTCTCACCCGTTCATCTATACCTTTATAATGACCGCAGATAAAAGCGATACCATCCGCTTCGGACAGATCCCGGGAAGTCTCCTGCGACAAAACTTTAGCCTGGGGAGACGGGAAAACGACCCTCAGTCCTTTATCACCGTTGTAAAGCTCCCGAACCCGATCCATAGCCTTCATGATAGGCTCCGCCAGCATCACCATGCCGGTGCCGCCTCCGAAAGGGTAATCATCGATCTGGCGATGCTTCCCTTCGGTAAACTCCCGGAGATCGATCATATGATAGTCCACAATCTCCTTTTCGCCGGCACGGCGGAGAATACTTTCGCCGATGACAGCTTCGGGAATAGCGGGAAACGGTGTAATGACAAAAATCTGCATCATATATCCAGAAGTCCTTCCATGGGGAAGATGGTAATGGTCTCGGAATTAAAGTCAATCTCCCGAATGATCTCCGGCACCCCCGGGATAAGAATTTCCTTCCCTCCCGAATCGATGGCGTAGACATCCTGCCCAGGCATGGGCATAATGTCGCTGAGAATCCCCACGGGTTGACCGTCTGTAGTTATCACCAGAAAGCCTACAACTTCCTTCGGCAAGATCTCATCCTCACCTACTGGGGCAAAGATCAGTTTACCCACCAGGCTCTCGGCATCTTCCCGGCTGGCGTTGCCAACTACCCTGTAGCGAATCAGTTTGCCCGATTTCGCTACCGGTGAAAGGCGGATATCCTCCGTAGCTTCGGGATGTTCTCCAATAATTAAAGAGTCCTCCTGGGCGTAATGCTCAAACCGGGAATCGAGAGGGTAAACCTTCACGTCGCCCTTTAGCCCTACTGCTTGTACAACTTTTGCTGCTGGTTTGACTCTTTTCGCCACTAGTCTTCCTCTATAATCTCCATCATGGCGCGCTTACCGCCTCCTTTGGCAGTAATGGCGGAAATAAGGGTTCGGAGCGCCGTAGCAGTTCGGCCGTGGCGGCCGATAATCTTGCCAACATCTCCATCGCCAACGCGTAATTCATAAATAACCATTCGTTCCGTTTCCACTTCGGTAACGACCACTTCATCCGGTTTATCTACCAGTTCCTTTACAAGCTGTTCCAGTAACTCCTTCATGACAGCCTCCTATTGTATGCACAGCCAGCTGCCTCACCCGCTTCCCTGTCTGACTACTTTTCTTTTTCACTCTCTTCTTCAGATTCCGGTTCTGCTTTTTCAGCTTCAGCGGTTTCCTCTTCCTCAGACTCTGTTTCGGCTTCTCCCTCTTGTTCCTCTTCTTCTCCCGCGTCCTCAGCAGTTTCTTCTTCAGCAGCCTCTTCCACGGCTTCTTCCGTTGTTTCTTCTTTAGTCTCCGTTTCTTCTGCTTCCTCCTCAGCTGGTACTTCTTCTTCTGCTACTTCTTCACTTTCAGCTTCTTCCTCCTGTTCCGCTTCAACAGTTTCCTCAGCAGCTTCCTCTTCTACTGGAGCCTCTTCAGCTTTCTCCTCTGCCTCTTCTTCCGTTTCTTCAGCAGGAGCTTCTTCCGAGGCCTCCTCCTTCACCTCTTCAGCTTCTTCTTCAGGCGCTTCCTCACCCTTTTCCTCCGCAGCATCGGCTTCAGCGTCAGGGGCCTCTTCGGCTTCCTCTTCTACCTCTTCCTCAGCTGCCGGCTCCTCTTCTGCCCCTTCCTCCGGTTTCGCTTCTGCGTCCCCAGCTTCTTCTTCTGTTACTTCTTCAGTTTCAGCTTCTTCAACGGGGGCTTCTTCATCAGCTTTTTCTTCAGCAGGCTCAGTATCGGCTTCAGCTTCTTCTTCCGGTTCCGCTTCAGCGGTTTCCTCAGCTGTCTCTTCTTCTACTGGAGCCTCTTCGGCTTTCTCTTCTCCCTCTTCTTC
>Ga0187827_10000961_pt1 | contig 43655 bp, 38 predicted proteins | sample ETNtaG_39_FD_167969 | JGI IMG/M metagenome (GOLD analysis project Ga0187827, IMG submission 167969) | Marine microbial and viral communities from oxygen minimum zone, Eastern Pacific Ocean - ETNP2014_SV_150_PacBio MetaG (Illumina Assembly) | ecosystem: Environmental > Aquatic > Marine > Hypoxic...
CGCCAATTATGCCTATTTGTGGATGGACACTAGGTGCCCATTTCAAGTTGTTGTGTTAACAGAGAACACCTGTACCCTGTCGCATTGATTTCGCCAATTGTGCCTATTTGTGGATGGACACTAGGTGCCCATTTCAAGTTGCTGTGTTAACAGCGAACACCTGTACCCTGTCGCATTGATTTCGCCAATTGTGCCTATTTGTGGATGGACACTAGCTGAGTGTTAAATCTTCTTGATGGTTCCTTTCGGCAGGGCCGTGGCAACGGCACCTTTCTGCAACTTCAGCAGAACCCTGTCAGCCGCCTCAAAGAGCAGGTAATCCTCTTCCACCTTTACGATCTTGCCGATCAATCCACCGTTGGTGACCACTTCATCACCTTTGCTCAAACTGGCAATGAGTTCACGATGCTCCTTGGTTCTCTTGCTCTGAGGCCGCCAGATAATGAAGTAAAACACCAGCGCAAAAGCGACGATAATGAATATGTCCAGACCTGGACCAGTGCCGCCGATCGGTGCATCCGCAGCCAGTGCTTCGGCGATAAAAAAACTCATACTGTTTTGCTCTCTCTAAATAGGGATTGACCACGTCACGCAACGATCAGGGCTGGCTGCCGGTGCTATTGTGATTGATTCCTCTGCAATAAACCACTCTTTGTATGGTCACTACGATTTCTCTGTCAGGAATTGGCAATCTGGCCCCGCTGCTCAAAGCCAGCGTGACACTGCTGCGCGTACTCGGCAAAAGACCCGGCTGCTAAGGCGTCACCCATCCCGACCATCAATTGAGTATAGTAGTGAAGGTTATGCAGCGTATTCAGTTGTGCAGCCAGCATTTCGCCACACTTATCCAGATGGTGAAGGTAGGCACGGCTGAAATTCTGACAGGTATAACAATCACAACCAGGATCGAGCGGCGCGGTATCCGACTTGTGGATGGCGTTCCTGATTCTTACTACGCCAAGGGACGTAAACAGGTGTCCATTCCTGGCATTGCGTGTGGGCAGCACACAGTCAAACATATCCGCTCCCGCCCTGACACACTCGATGAGATCGACCGGTGACCCCACCCCCATCAAGTATCGTGGTTGCCGGCTTGGCATCCGGGTTGCCAGATCCGCCACGATGGCAATCATCTCCTCCTTTGATTCACCGACCGATAATCCCCCTATGGCGTAACCGTCAAATCCGATCTCCTGCAAACCCTCGAGTGATTCTCTTCTGAGGTCGGGAAAAACGCCCCCTTGCACGATACCGAACAAGGACGAGCGGCTTTCACCGTGGGCCTCTTTGCTACGTTTCGCCCAAGCATGTGTAAGCTGCATGGAACGAGCGGTCTCCTCCTTCGTTGACGGGTAGGAAGTGCACTCGTCAAACACCATCACCACGTCAGAGCCAAGATCCCGCTGCACCTGCATGGATATTTCCGGATTGAGGAACACCTTGTCACCGTTAATGGGTGAACGAAACTCGACCCCTTCATCACTGACTTTTCTTAACTCGCCCAGACTGAAAACCTGGAATCCGCCGGAGTCAGTCAGTATCGGTTTCTGCCAACCCATAAAATCATGCAGATCACCATGCTCACGTATCACGTCCGTGCCCGGTCTCAGCATAAGATGGAAGGTGTTGCCGAGAAGCATTTCAACGCCCAGATCGCGCAGGTCTCTGGGTAACGCTCCTTTGACCGTTCCGTAGGTGCCACAGGGCATAAAGGCTGGCGTGTTTACCACGCCGCGATCGAAAACAAGCCGACCCTTTCTGGCAGCCCCGTCTTGTTGCAGCAATTCAAACTTCACACGAACTTACCTAATCTGTTCAATACATTAACTTAACCGTTAAACACAATAGAACTAACCGATAAACATGGCATCACCATAGCTGAAAAATCGATAACGATCCGCAATAGCTTCCCGGTACGCATTCTTCAGGTTGTCACTTCCCGCGAAGGCGCTGACCAGCAGAATCAAAGTCGAACCCGGCAGATGAAAATTGGTCAGCAGTGCGTCGACACATCTGAACTTGAAGCCAGGATAGATGAAGAGATCTGTCTCTCCCTCATAGGGTTCGATGTTGCCATGTAATGACGCTGTCTCAAGACAACGTGCACTCGTTGTACCCACGGCGACTACGCGTCCATCTCTGTTCCTGCAGGCAGTAATCTTTTCGCAGACCGTTTCCGGTATCAGGGCGTATTCAGAGTGCATGCGGTGGTCTTCGATACGATCCACCCGCAAAGGCTGAAAGGTCCCGGCACCTACGTGTAACGTGACAAAGCCACGATCTATACCCCGTTCATCGATACGATCCAGGAGCGCCTGATCGAAGTGTAACCCGGCTGTTGGTGCGGCAACAGCACCGTCATGCCGGGCATACACGGTCTGGTAGCGATCCCCGTCAAGGTCACCACTTGGCCTGTCGATGTAGGGCGGCAGGGGAACGTGTCCCATCCGTTTGAGAATGGTCATGACACCCGGCTCCGGGAATGCTATCCGGAAAAACTCATCCAGGCGGCCGAGGACTTCTACTGCGACGGCTTCAGCATCACCACCTTCAAGGAAGATCTTGGTGCCGGATCGCGACTTCTTGCTGCTGTGAATCTGTGCGCTGACGGTGGTGGAGTCGAGGACCCTCTCAACCAGTATCTCAACTTTGCCACCACTACTCTTGCGTCCATATAGCCGTGCCGGAATCACGCGCGTATCGTTGAAGATTAGCAGATCTCGATCGTCCACCAGATGCAGAATGTCCGTGAATTGATGATGACCCAATTTTCCCGACTCGCGGTGAAGATGGAGCAACCGGCTGGCTGATCTTTCCTCGCTTGGATATTTCGCGATCAGCTCTTCCGGTAAACTAAAATCAAAATCACTCAAGCGCATATTGAAAGGATGGAATTCAGGTCAGTCTGGCTGGGTTCTTGTGAAATGCCCGCGTTGCATTATCTCTCATATGGCAATCCCTTGACCATCCTGCATCGATCGGGATGCGACGCGAGTCTGAACCGAACGCCATGGCAGTCGTCCACTGGCCATGCAATTCAGACTTAGACAGTTTGTTGGCAGATTCACTGCATCTGGCGCGCGCCGGTCGTGGGATCTAGATTTATGGCGGGGCGCGGGTTCCTGTTATTCCCGATCCTGTGCGACAATATTCGCTCTTTCCAGGTTGTGAAGTGGCCATGAGTCCAACAATGCCGACAGAGCAGTTCGATGTAGCCATCGTCGGTGGGGGGTTGGTGGGCAGCGCTCTGGCGTGTGCTCTGGCTGAATCCGCTCTGCGGATCTGTGTCATTGAAGCTAACCTGTTCGATCGTGACTGGCCTCAAGATGAGTATGACGCGCGGGTATGTGCACTCACCCCGGCAACCGCGCGGTGGTTAGCTTCGCTTAATGTGTGGCCCGGAATTGAAAGTGAGAGACACGCTGCTTTTGATCAGGTGCGTGTCTGGGATGGTGACGGTACCGCTGACATTCACTTCTCGGCGGTCGAACTGGGTATTCCCCAGTTGGGCTACATCGTTGAAAATCGAGTTGCCCTCAAGTGCCTGCGGGATCAACTGAGCAACTATGACAACGTCACACTGCTCTGTCCCGAGGTGGTCGAAGAGATTGTCGAGAGCCACCCCGCTAGACTAAAACTGCAAAACGGGCCCTCCATAATGGCAAGACTATTGGTGGCCGCGGATGGTGCCTTGTCTCAGGTCAGACAACTCAGCAAATTCAAAACGGTCGAGTGGAGTTACGGTCACGCAGCGATCGTCACAACGGTTCAAGCTGAACGCCCACATGATGGTCGTGCTTTACACCGATTCAGCAGTGAGGGTCCACTGGCATTCTTACCCCTGCCGGCAACAGACGGGAGTCAGCAAAGCCATAATTATTCCATCGTCTGGTGTAAGTCACCGGAACGCGTCAGCGAACTCCTGCAATTGAACAAGGAGGATTTGTGCAGGGCTTTGGCGGAAGATTTCGAATATTATCTCGGGTCGATTGAAAACATCGCCCGCTGCGCCAGCTATCCGCTCAGACAGCGGCATGCACTTGGATATGTGAAGGAAGGCGTGGTACTGATCGGTGATGCAGCGCACACCATTCACCCGCTCGCCGGCCAGGGTGTAAACATTGGCTATCGGGACGCCGCGGTACTTGCGGAAGTTGTGCAGCAGGCGCATGGATCGAACCAGGACATCGGTGCACTGCGTGTTCTGCGGCGCTACCAACGCAGACGCCTCGGACCTAATCTGGTGATGGGTGGTCTGATGGAGGGATTCAAACAACTGTTTGCAATTCAGCAACCAAGCGTACAGTGGTTGCGAAATCTGGGCGTACGCACCTTGGATCAACAGTCTCTGCTAAAAAACGAGATCGTGCGGTCGGTGCTAGGGAGTTGAGGGGGTGAGCGGTCGCTAGTATGCTGTCCCGCAATCAAGTGGTCATTACTCGGTCGGCATAATCTGTTCCTGGCGAGGCGTGAGGACGCCGCGGGTTGGGTACCCTCGCCGGGCGCCCCTAGCCGGGCGCCCCACAACGACGAGGAACGGGGACGCCCAGTCGAAGTCCAGGGACGAAATAGGCCACTGAATAAGGCCAGTTAATTGCTGGACAGCATACTAAGTAGTGGTGGTGAAGATGGGATGGAACAAGTATGGATAAGATTGAATGGTCGGACAGTTTCAGTGTCGGCGTAAAGCTGTTCGATGATCAGCACAAGACGATAATCGGCATGATTAACAGGCTGATCGAAACGCCTAACATCGACACGAACTCCGCAATTATCACGGACTTGCTGACCGGCATGATCGAATATGCAACGGAGCACTTCGCTGATGAAGAGAATCTTCTGCAGGATCATGACTACCCTCACTACAACGACCAACGAACACGGCATAGTGAGTTCATCGCCAAGACTGCAGAGTTCTGTTCAGATGGAAGACTGCAGGTAAAGAGGATTCCCGAGTCAATACTGATTTACCTGCGCGAGTGGTGGGTCAGTCACATCCTCAAAGAAGATATGGCGTACAAATCCTTCCTTAACGATGAGGCAGGTTAGAGGGGTTCTTCCCGCGTCTGCTCCGCCTGCTTATCCATCATGACCTTGACCGTTTCTACCATGGCAGGTGCAACGTATACATAGGCAAGAACAGCTTTGACCAGGCTCTCCAACACAGCAACATCGCTACGCTTGAGACTCACCAGATCGGCGTCAGATTCGAGCTGTCTGGACTGTCGGAAGTCATCCGCCAGCTTCGCCAGCCGCTTCGATATGATGCCCTTTCCAGCTAAGTCACCAAGTGCCTGCAGCGGCGTCATGCCTCCGACATCGTGATCGACGCAAACAAGCTTCAACAGGCGCAGCAGCAATGCACAACACACAGTCGAATTGATGGACTTGACTTGAAGAGCCACTGCATAAGCAGTGGCGATGTCTGAAGGAAGCCCGCCTAAATACTCATCTTCGGCCGGCTGCAGTAATTGGTAATCATCGGCACCACCGAAATTCAGGTACTCATCGCTGTAGCCCTGTCTGAACATCACCACCGCACAAGCGGGACACTCGATGAGTTCCCAAAACAATCCCGTGTACTTTTCCTCCGACTGGTTCGTTGATTCGCCGTGCTGAGACAGTATTAGCATGGGTGTGTCGCGGTCGCACCTCCTGCAACGCATCGGTCCGGTGTATTCTGATTCACCCACAGACTCACTCCTGTCACGGCCGGGTTCAACCTGACAGAGAAATTCTACAGCAATCCATGATCGATGCACGCCAATCCAGGATCGATGCACGCTAATCTATGATCGATGCACGCTAATCCATGATCGATGCACGCTAAAGACGTAGTGTGCTGTCCCGCAAAGAAGTGGTCATTATTCGGTCGGCATACTTGAACCTGGCAAGGCGCGAGGACGCCATGAGTTGGGTACCCACGCCGGGCGCCCCTCGCCGGGCACCCCACAACGCCTGGCAACGGGGACGCCCAGTCGAAGTCCGGGGACAAATAGTCCAGCGAATAAGGCCACGTAACTGTGGGGCAGTACACTTTATGCTGCGTGGACAAGTGACATCCAAAAGGGGCACCATTGCCTGCGACTAAGCAACGTTCCCCGGAGGGAAAATGACCGAACGCAGATTGAAGGGAAAAGTCGCGCTGATTACCGGAGCGGGGAGCGGCGTTGGCAGGGCGACGGCAATATTGTTTGCCAAGGAGGGAGCACGGGTTGTCGCAGCCGGCAGAACCCTGGCCAAGTGTGAGGAGACTGCGCGGTTGGTCGAGTCGGCAGGCGGGCAATGCCATCCGATTCATTGCGATGTATCCAACTCCGAAGACGTTCAAATCATGATTGCTGGGACGCTCGAACTCTTTGATGCCCTGCACGTAATCGTCAACAACGCCGGCATCGGATACTCCGCAGAGTTCGCTGATCCGCCCGTGTCAATGCAGGACGTAGTCAATACACCGGACAAGGACTGGCACACAGTCCTCGACACGACGTTGACCAGCATCTTCCTGACCAGTAAGTACGGCATTCCACGCATCATCGAATCCGGTGGCGGCGCCGTGGTTAACATCTCATCGGTTATGGGGGTACGGTCCTCGTGGGATGGGCACGCGTACTCTGCAGCGAAAGCCGGCATGAACAATCTAACCGGTTCGCTGGCGGTCCGCTATGGTCCCAAGGGCGTTCGGGTCAACTGTGTCGCCCTGGGTGGGGTCGACACACCGATGATTCGGCCACGCATGGAAACGGGCGTTTCACCACTGTCGCCGCCAGGATCGTCACCACCTCCCCGGGGCCATGGCAATGCGTTGGCTCGTATCGCCCAACCTGAGGAGATCGCTTACCCGATCCTTTGGCTGGCATCGGATGAAGCATCGTTCGTTACCGGAGCGGTGCTGGTCGCCGATGGCGGCGCGACTGTCTGGTAGTATCCTCTGGTCATTGATTTGATTTAGCATTACCATAGCCGACTTTGGGCAATCAGCCCCAATTACAGCTTGACATTCCCACACTCAAATTAGGATAGAAATACGCGATGTTGATTGGATATTCCAGAGTTCTAGAAGATGACAAAACCCGCCGCAGGCAAACACGTGCGCTCAATGCTGCGAAATGTAAGAAGATCGTTAAAGACAAGATGAACAAAGATGGCTCGCCCGCTAACAGCCTCGATGACGTACTGAGTGAGCTGAAAAAGGGGGATACCCTGGTGGTGTGGCGATTGGATTGTCTGGCGGGCTCCCTTGAAGAACTGCTCGCGGTGGTAACCCGAATCAATCGATTAAAGGCCAATCTCAACAGCATAGTCGACGATTTCAGTGTCACACCGCGTACTGCCAAATCCATGCAACATACCCTTGCTGCACTCAATGACTTTCAATATGCCCTTATAAAACAACGCACGATTCACGGGTTGCGGGCAGCCAGGGCAAAGGGGCGTGTTGGGGGCAGGCCAAGAAAGCTAGGCCCGTCACAAATTCGAGAAGCCAAAAACTTACTCAAGAAAGCGAATGTCACCAAGGCAGAAGTGGCTGTCCGTCTTGGCGTCAGCAGGGTTACACTGAATAAGGCTCTGGTGCAGTGACGAGTGGCTGAGCATGCGCACCGCTTCAGTCAATCGTTCTAAAGCAACCATGTTTCGACATTCAATTTCTGCTTGAGCAAATCCAATCTCCATGAGCATATCGCGGCTGTGCTCACCGGTAGCCACTGCTGACGATCTGTTCATGGCTGATCAATTCACTGTCCGTCACGAGCGCTTCCTGCCGCGTGGGTGCGCATAACAACTACGAACAAAGACCATGCGTGAATGCGGTTAGCCAAGGGCGTCCGCGGATGGTATCTTCCCAGCACATGTGCGAAACCGACTCTTACCATCTAGACACGGAGACCGTTCAGTGAGTTACAGCAAACCAATTCCTCAACCAAGTAAGCTCACCAAAATCTTCTGGGAAGGTGCCAAAGCTGGTAAGTTAATGCTGCCAAAGTGCACGTCCTGCGGCCGGGTGCACTGGTATCCTCGATTTGTTTGCCCATACTGCCACGCTACCGACATCGAGTGGATTGAGGGCAGCGGGGAGGGTCAGCTCTACACCTTCGCCGTTCAGCACCGCGCCTTTGGCGGGTGGGCAGACGAGGTCCCATTTGTCACTGCCTACATCGATTTGAACGAGGGGGATCGCATGTTCACCGTGCTGCGTGGAGTGGATGCCGAGAATCCGGAGACCATCAGGATCGGTGCGAAGGTTGTGGTTGAATTTGAGCAGGCGAGCGACGACGTCCACATTCCATTTTGGCGAATGGTCGACGAAGAAGGGAAGGAGTCAGCATGAAAGCAGAAATATCCGGCGCCGCTGCCATCGTTGGCGCAGCAGAGTGCCTTGAAATCGGCTACCCCGAGGAAGCGAAGACCGCCCTGCAACTTCATCTGGAAGCGATCACTGCAGTCACGCAGCAAACCGGTATCCCCATCTCCAGCATCGATGGCGTCTTTACGACGGGAGTGTCCACGGAGTTGTCCGAGCACCTGGGTATCCACCCGCGTTATATCGATACCACCTCGGTGGGCGGGTGTTCCTTCCAGTTACACGTGCATCATGCTCTTGCCGCAATCCACGCCGGCATCATAGACGTAGCCCTCATCAGCCACGGCCAGAACGGTTATTCAGCGCGGCGTATGAGAGGCGGTGGCGGTTTCAGGGGAAGGGGTGGTTTTGGTGGCGGCGCCATGTCACCGTCGGCGGAAATGACCAGTGCCTACGGACTTTCCGGTGCCCCGTCCAGCTACTCACATGCGATGACGCGTCACAATCACGAATACGGCACAACGCCCGAGGATTTTGCCCACGTAGCGGTGGTCACGCGGCAGTGGGCAACGCTTAATCCTCGTGCCGTCATGCACTCCAAAGAGACGCACCATGAAGGCGGGCCTATCACCGTTGAGGACGTGCAGAACGCGCGCGTCATCTCCTGGCCGTTGACCCTGCTGCACTGCTGTCTGGTAACCGATCACGGCGGTGCCGTACTGATCACCAGTCGGGAGACAGCGGGCAGTGTGAAGACGAAACCGGTGTGGATCGCCGGAGCGGGAGAGAGCATGAGCCACGCCAATATGCTGGAGATGGCGGACTTCACTGCCACTTCGGCCCATGCGTCCTCGAAAGCGGCTTATGAGATGGCCGGTATGGGACCGGAAGATATGGAGATGGCGATGATCTACGACTCCTTCACCGTCACTGCCGCAATCACTGTGGAGATGCTGGGCCTGGCACCCCGTGGCGAGGGTTACCGACTGTGGAAGGACGGTCACGCTGCCCCTGGTGGACGACTGCCCATCAATACCAATGGTGGCGGACTCTCGTTCAACCACTCGGGCATGTACGGCATGCAATTGCTCATTGAAGCCTATCGGCAACTCTCCGGCACGGCCGAAGACGGCATCAACGGCCTGCCGGGCAAACAGACCGCAGCCAAAAACTGTATCGTCAACGGCACCGGCGGCAGCTTGTCTACGACAGGAACGCTTGTATTGGTAGCCGATTGACCCGGTCCCGAGTATAGACAGATCATACAAATCGCAAGGTTGTGAGCGCCCGCAGCATCACCATTTCCAGTCGCTGCGACCTGGTGTTTCCGTGGGCCGGCGGTCGCTATACCTGGACATCCAACTTGGGTTAGACTTCAGACAAACACACTTGGGGTGATAGATGAGCCAGGACAGAGATGCTGCCATCGTTGGCATTCATGAGTATCCATCCCGTGATGTCGAAGGCGTAGTGAGTCCTCTGCAGATTAAGGCGGAAAGCGCTGCCCGGGCCTTGGAGGATGCGGGTCTGACCTGGTCCGACGTCGACGCCATATACGATGCCGGTGACGGCGGCGGCATGAGTGGTCTCAATATCGCCGACTATTTCGGTCTCAGCCCGACGGTCATCAATACCACCGGAGTCGGTGGCAGTTCCTATGAATTTCACGCAGCCCATGCCAAGCGCGATCTGGCGGCAGGTAAAGCCAAAGTCGCTTTGCTGACCTATGGCTCCACCGCCCACAGTAACGCCCAGGCAATCGGCGTCGGCGGTCGCAGCGGCGGCGCCCATCCCGCAGACAATATGGACATGTTCGCAGGCATGACCCTGATCGCCAACTACGCCATGGTAGCCCAGCGACACATGCATGAATACGGCACCACCAGCGAGCAGTTGGCGGAGATTTCCGTGGCGACCCGCCTGCACGCCATGCGCAATCCCGAGGCAGTGGAGGCGATGACAGCACTCGAATTCCTCGACATACGGGAAACCAGCATCGATGACGTGGTCAATTCCAGGATGATCGCCGACCCTCTGCATCTGTTGGAGTGTTGCATGATTTCCGATGGTGGCGGAGCCGTCGTCATCGCAGCCCCTGAGGTAGCCCGCAACTGCAACAAGACACCGGTGTGGATTCTGGGTAGCGGCGAGGCCACCAAGTATCCCCAAAGCGGTGCAGATATGACCACCAGCGCAGCGGCGCAGTCGGCACCCATCGCCTACAGCGAAGCGGGCGTCAAACCCGCGGAGATCGATATCGCCATGATCTATGACTCCTTCAGCATCACCGTTCTCACCATCCTCGAAGACCTGGGATTCTGCAAGAAGGGTGAAGGTGGCGCCTGGGTGGAAGGGGGTCGTCTGCGCTTCGACCGGCCTTCGGAAGGACCGGCGCTCAATACCGACGGAGGGGGTCTGTCTTCCAATCATCCCGGGATGCGGGGGATTTTCCTTCTGATCGAAGCGGCGCGGCAATTGCGTGGTGAGTCCAATTCACAGGTGGATGGTGCCAAACTTGCGGTCGCCCACGGCAACGGTGGCATGCTGGGAAGCCGCCACTCTGCCGGCACGGTTATCCTGGGCAGGGACTGATCATGGCGGAAATCACCAGACCACTACCGAGACTGAACGAACACGACACCAGGGAATTCTGGCAGGCCACCAAGAACAGGGAACTGAAGTACCAGAAGTGTGACGACTGCGGCAGCGTCGTATTCTACCCGCGGCGGCACTGTACCGGATGCACCGGCGGCAGCCTCAGTTGGCATATTGCGAGTGGCAAAGGCACTGTCTATACCTACAGCGTCGTGCGTCAGAGTTATCACCCCTTCTTCAGGAACCTGATCCCCTATGCGGTGGCGTGGGTCGATCTGGACGAGGGACCCAGAATACTTTCCAACATCGTCAGCGTAAGTGATCCTTCGACCGATATCGAGATCGGCCAACGCGTCGAAGTGGAGTGGGAGGAACATGGTGAGCTGTGTATTCCTCTGTTCAGGCCAGCCTGAGCGAGCGAAAATTCTCACCAGCGCACCTGCAAGAAGGTGTCAGGCAGCCTGACACGGAGGAGTGTCGCCGGGACACACCCGGTGCTTACAAGGAGATTCCCATGCGTTTCAGCTTTACCGATGAACAGCATCAGTTCCGCGACGTCGTCCAGCGGTTTCTAAGGGACAAATCCCCCACCACTGAAGTCCGTCGTCTGATGGAAGGAGAGGAGGGATATGATCCCACGGTATGGAAACAACTTAGTGAGGAGCTGGGTCTGTCCGCTCTCCACATTCCGGAGACATACGGGGGACAAGGATTCAGTTTCATTGAACTTGGCATCGTCATGGAGGAGATGGGTCGTTCGCTACTGTGCGCCCCCTATTTTTCATCCACGGTGCTGGCCGCCACGGCTATTCTGAACTCCGCATCCGAACAGCAAAAGATGGAGCTGTTGCCGAAAATAGCAGCCGGCGGCTGTCTCGCCACGCTGGCTTTCACCGAACCCAACGGGCGATGGGACGCGACCAATGCTGAACTGATTGCCGCTGCCAGCAGCAGCGGATATCAGCTGGATGGTGTCAAGAGCTTCGTGCTGGATGGTCATATCGCCGACCTGATCATCGTGGTAGCCCGAACACCTGGCACCGATGGCGAAGACGGATTGTCCTTCTTCGCTGTTGAAGGTGAGGCCGCCGGACTGGAAAGATTTCCCCTGCAAACGATGGATGCCACCCGCAGACAGGCACGCCTGGATTTTCACGGCGTACAAGCTGAACTGTTGGGCGAACTCAACCGAGGCACACCAGCCTTGCTGAAGACGCTTGATCAGGCAGCGGTGGCCCTTGCTAACGAGATGGTAGGTGGCGCGCAGCAGTTGCTGGACTCGGCAGTGGCCTATTCGCAGATGCGCGTTCAATTCGGTCGCACCATCGGATCGTTTCAGGCCATAAAACACAAGTGTGCCGATCTGTTGCTGGAAGTGGAGCTAGCCAGATCAGCGGCTTACTACGCCGCAGCAGCAGCGGCAGAAGATGACGATGATCTGCCGGCGCTTGCATCCCTGGCCAAGAGTGCAGCTTCGGATACCTATATGCATGCAGCGGCAGACTGTATTCAGATTCACGGCGGCATTGGATTCACCTGGGAGCATGACAGTCACCTGTGGTTCAAACGGGCGAAGAGTTCCGAAGTGTTTCTAGGTGACCCAAGTTACCATAGGGAACTGCTGATCCAGCGTTGGCAGAGCTAGCAAATTAAGGACATAGCATGAGCGAACAGACAGAAGCATCCGTCAGAACAGAGGTGAAAGCCTGGCTGGCAGAGCATTGGGATTCGTCCCTGGGGCTGGTCGAATGGCGTAACACGCTGGCGGATTCCGGCTGGGGCATGCCCACCTGGCCGCAGCAATGGTTTGGCAGAAACCTGCCCGCAGCACTGCTTCCCATCGTCAATGAGGAATTCGTCGCCGCCAACGCGGTCAGTGTTGCCCGGAGCGGCATCCGCATGCTGGCGGCGGAAACGCTGCTGGAACACGGTACCGATACCCACAAAGAAAGATTCTTGCGCCGTATACTCACGGGCGAAGACACCTGGTGTCAGCTATTCAGTGAACCGGGCAGCGGTTCGGACCTGGCAGGTGCTACCACGCGGGCCGACTTCGACGGCAGCGACTGGATCATCAACGGCCAGAAATTATGGACCACGAGTGCCCATCATGCCCAGTATGGTCTCCTGCTGGCCCGTACCGATTGGGATGTGCCGAAGCATCAGGGTCTCTCCTATTTTGTCCTGCCCATGCAGCAAGAGGGCATCGAAGTACAGCAGGTGCGCCAGATGAACGGTCACGCTTCCTTCAATCAGGTGTTCCTGACAGATGCGAAGATTGAAGCGGACTTACAGGTCTCCGCAACCGGCAATGGCTGGCGCGTAGCCATGACCACCCTCGCCCATGAGCGGCGTGGCGCTGATGGATTGCGCGGCGCAAATCTGAATTTCAGCTTGGACGGATCCCCACTAACCGGAGCCATTTACGATGAGGAGCGCCAGGAAATAGCCACGGTGCAGGAGCCCTACAGATGGTACCCACAGAGAGCAGGTAGAGTCGATCTGGCCATGCCCCGTGCCAAGGAAACCGGACGCATAAACGATCCCGTGGTGCGACAGGAACTCGCCAAGCTCCTGGTCCTGTCAAAGTCTGCTGAGTGGACAGCGCTGCGCGCCCGGGCCGCGCAGCAACAGGGCCGTCCCCAGGGCCCGGAAGGTTCTCTCGGTAAACTGGCCTCCAGCAACGTCGCCCGAGCCGCATCGCGCGTACACACTCTGATCGCCGGTGCAGACGCGATGCTCACCGGGAGTGACAGCCCACTGAATGGCATCATCGCCGAAATCCTGGTTTCGGTCCCGGCCACATCTATCGCCGGCGGCACGGACGAGATTCAGCGCAATATCATTTCAGAGCGCGTACTCGGAATGGAAAAGGAACCACGCTCCGACACCGGACCTTTCCGCGATGTGCTGAAGAACACTACGTAAGGTGGGTCAGACTAGATCGAACGGCACTTGCTTTGGGTCTAATCAAGTCTGTTCGCAGAAGGGGCTGGCATGTCGTGCGCGACCCCGGTCCTTTCTCCGCGGCTTGCGGCTCTCCCAGCTACCCTCAATTGGTCAGGAGCCCCCTTGGGTCTCCTGCCCGCACTCGGCGCTGTCCGAACGCGGCCCGGCCTGATTGCTCCGAAAAGGAAATGCCAGCCCCTTCTGCTACGCCCCCAAAACGTGAGCCTTGAACGAATCAGAACGTCTAAGTAGTGCCATCGATCAATTTCAGTTACCAGTATCCCAGAACTTGCAGCTGGTTGGAATTATGGGGACAGTTCACTTAATTCTGAATTCACCGTATTGGAATTATGGGGACACTTCACTTAGTTCTGAATTCACCGTATTGCCATCAGGCAATTAGGCAAACTGTCTCCGTAATTCTGGGTCTCGTTCCGCTCGTTCGGCGCTGCGCCTGATTGCTGGGGAAAGGAGACCCCAGCCCCTTCTGCTACCCCCCCAAAACATGCGCTCTAAACTAGTCAGAACGCATAAGGAGTGCCGTGAGGCAATCAAGTCAACTGTCCCCCGCAATTCCGATGGATTGCAGTTACCAGTATCCCCAAACGTGCAGTTGGTTGAGACATGGGATGGGGGTGTTGGTGGAGCGCCTTCGGAGCGCGGTGGAGCCATGGATGGCGGAACCGTGATCCAGGTGCCATTGGCCAGGGATGGCCGGGGGCGCCTAGCCAATGGCAAGTAGCGTAAGCAACACCCCCATCCCATGTCTCAGGGACCTGCAGACACGTCCATCAGTCGGCAACTTACTGACGCAAGTTTGCAAGAAAGGGTGATTTGCTCTTCTTATCCTTTAGGGATACCCAGGAGAGCTGTACCGAAGACGCGGGTTTCGCCTTTGGAATTTGTGACGGTCAGATCGATCTCCACTTGGGCGTCGTCTGTGTTGATATCCGTGACGACACCGTTGATCTGGTGGGGTTCGTCTACCAGTACCGGTGCTCGGAATACCGTATCGATGGAACGGATAGTTGCATCGGGTGCCCAGTTATGAATCATCGCGGCGAGCCAGCCCTGGCTCATGACGCCCGGTACCACAGCGCCCGGAAAACCCTCCTTGCGGGCTGCTTCGTGGTCTGTGAATCTGCCACCACCCCAGCCAACTGTGTTAGCGAACTCACGCACCGTATCCATTGACGTATCCGGTTCGAAGGCAGGCAGTTCTTCGCCGTATTGAACGTCCGCTATCTGGCTAATGGTCACGCCTCGCTCCTTTCCCGCATCACGATTCGGGTATCTGAATTTGCCACGTGCACACCATCCGGGTCGTAGAATTCAATGCGGGACACCATAAACACCATGCGACCGGAGCGCCCTGTCTTTTCGTAGATATCATGCAGGTGGGTGCGGCCGGTCAAGGGCACGCCAGGTCGTATGGGTTTGAGTGGTTCGATACCCTTGCCTGCGTCCATGCCGACACCGAATCTTGGGAAGTCCGCAGGGGCAGAGCGACCGCCCATCAAACTACAGATATAGGTGGGTGGTGCCTGAAAATCAGGGTGGTTCTGATCCAGGTACCGCGCTGCAGTCTCACCGCACAAGCGTGCGTATGCAATGCTCTTTACTGGATCGACCTCAAAGGGCCGTTCGTCGAAATCCTGGTTCAGATACTTTTCTCGCAACGCCTGTATATCTTCCAATTCACTACCTCACAAACTGCTTTTTCAGGTTGATGGCTTCAAACTCTTCCGCCTTGAGTGCTTCGACCAGCTCGTCTTCGCTGGTTATTCCAGCGGGAAACTTGGTGACGCAACGGCCTATATGGCTGACGATGTGAGAATCACTGCCGCCGATCCCCAGGTACCCCAACTTGTTGGTCCAGTCACTGGCGATCTGATCCTCATTGTCGCGGCTTCCGCCGTTATAGATCTCTACAATTCGTACCCCTTTCGGCACGCCGAGTTCATCGACATGGGCAAACATTCCTACCCTCTTGCGTCCGGGATGGCAAGGAATCGCCACGGCGCCGAACTCATCAGAAGCTGCCAATACGGTTGCTAGTGACACCCGAATGCTACTGAAATCAAACGCTTCCCGCAATTGCGAGGTGACCCCAAAGATGAGTACGTGCCCATACTCGGTTTCGACCTCGCTGCCTTTGAGAATGCACAGATCGAACTGCTTCGCCAGTGCTGAGTAGTCCGATTCATAATCGAACTGCCGATGCTCAGTCAGTACAAAGCCATCGACTGGGAGGTCCCTGGTGCGTATCCATTGGCAGTAATTCTCCACCTTGGCACGACCATCGTCCGATTTGATGGAGTGAGTATGCAGATCCAGTATCACATCCTCTCCCGGTTCAATGACCCTTTATACACGCTGCCACAGCACACGCTGATGTGCAAGCTTGCAGCCCAACTGACTGTCCTGAAACTACCCATAAGACGACCTTGATGCCGGCGTTCCATTGAATGTTGTTTGCCGAGGGGAGAGCGCCTTGTGGGGCTCGATACCCTCCACTGTTATCTGATGTATGGAGGCCGTAACGACTCCGTCGTCAATGTCCAGGTAGCCGATGGTACCCAATCTAACGGACTTATTGTGGGGCAAGGTGGGCGATCCTGGATTCACACAGAGCACATCACCGACCTGAGCCGCCGTTTCCATGTGAGTATGGCCATAGATCATCACCTGTGGTACATCGTCCTTGAAGTACCTATCGATGTACGTGGCTATGTGCTGATGTGATTTGCGCTCAGGAGATGGGAATCGATGAATTAACCCTACTTTGATTTCACCCAGATTCAGGAACCAGGTCTCCCTGAGACGTTCATCCTGCAAACCCCTGTCACCGTTACCGATGGACACATAGGTGGGTGCCAACTCGCAGAGACGATCGACGACATCAAGAGTGTGCAGATCACCCGCGTGCAGTATGTAATCCACGCCCTGAAAAGCACTGTAGACCTGTGGCCATAGCTGCGCCCGTGATCCAGGCATATGGGTATCTGCAATCAGACCAATTCGCATATGGGGGAAGTACCAAAAAGAATAGCTGAAGGGCAGTCAGCTTAACGATCTGTGCGTGTTTTTCAATGCCCGATTAGCTGGTGCACATCCACAAGTAGGCACAATGAATGAATCAAATGCGACAGGGTAGAAATGTTTGCTGCAAAAACAACAACTTGAGAGGCCACACTTGGTCCAAGCATAGGGAAAATGTTAGCGTGAAATTCAATAGCTTGGGACAGACACCCCAGGCACTAACCCTAACTCCATCTGTAGATTAACTGGCTGCCAGCAGTGTGAGCAAACGACAGCCGGCGGAATACTCATCAATATCTATATACTCATCGATAGTGTGGGGATTGTGTTGACCCGCACCGAGCGTGACTGTTGGCACTCCCAAGCTGTTGAGATAGTTGGCATCGAGGCCACCGTTAGCGATAGCCAACTTTGGTTCACCTCCCAACGCTTCAATTGAATCTTTCGCCCTTTGCACCGGTTCACTGCGTGCCGACATCCTAAATGCGTTGTAGTCGCGCTCAGCCAGGAATTCCACCCGGCCCGGCTCGCCGCGGTTGTTGCGAACTGTGCTGGCTGCATGCGTGAATGCCTTGCGGTAGGTGGCGGTAATCGTGCGCAGGAAGGACCTGCTGTGACTGCGGCATTCACCTGTAACAAGCACATAGTCAGTGACCTGATTGGAAGCCTCACCACCTTGAAAAGCGCCAACATTGGCGGTGCCATACTGCCCGTTTATCATCACCTGACCAAAAAAGCCCTGTTCAGCCACAGCCGAGATGGCTCGACTGGCAATCAGAGTGGCGGATATACCATGCTCTGGATGAACACCTGCATGGGAGGAACGTCCATGCACGTGGGCTTGCCAGCGATCGGCGCCGATCGCGCCAATGACCGCAAAGTCCGGATGGCCGCCATCGACATTGAATCCGATCGCGGGATGGCCCATATCTTTTAGATTGACGACCTTGCTCCCTTCAAGGCCCACTTCCTCACCTACCGTAAACAGGAAAGTCAGGGGCGGATGGGGAAGATTATTGCGTAGCAGTGACTCGACTACCGTGACCAAGGCGGCCACCGCAGTTCTGTTGTCACCACCGAGGGCAGTGGCACCCTTGGAGACGATACGGTCACCCGACAGCTCGGGTACAGCGCCCCGGCAGAGCGGAACCGTGTCCATATGTCCGGAAAACAAGCGCCGCTGCTCTCTTCGGCGAACGCCGTTACCTGGAATTCGTACGATTAGATTACCAACCTGGTAGCCACGGCCGATGCGTCGATGGGCATTGTCGTGTCTGATCCAGGAGCTCTTGCATCCTGCTCGTCCAAGGCGCTTGCGAACTTCCGCAGCGACATTTCCTTCCTGACCGCTCAGTCCTTCGATTCTCAAAAGGGCCATGAGATGCTCAAGCGCGCGGCGCTCATCTACTATATGAAGGGCAAACTCTGTCATCGATATGGGTCTCCCGGGAATTAGGCTGTCCTGATACGACAAGATATACGATTCGTAAAACGGACACCACTCTCGCCTGCTGATCCCACCAATGCCCGGTACAAGTACGGTGACCTGCCTCGACCTGTTCTATAAAACTGCCTGGGCCTGGTTTATCCTAAGACAAACAATGTGACTATGGACGTATGCATACGCTATTGGTATCGCCTGTCACATGTTATTAGTCATATGGGAGGGTAGTATCGTGCAGTCACTTGCGGACCTGGCGTCCGCCATACAGCGAATAGATGGTCGCAGTTACGCAGCCTATCGCGCACTAGCCGGCAGCTATCGTTCCGATCCGGGTTCGCTGCACCTGGACTACATACAGCGGGATCCCTTTGCTCCCCCTTCGAGACTGCGCCTGCGTTTACCAATGGCGGATGCAGCTCTTCCCCCCGAGCTGTTTGACTCACCCATTCGCTGCCTGGCACTTGAGAATTTCCTGGCCCGCAGGTTTCGCAGCCTGCTGTCTGATCAACCAGCCGAACCAAGCAGGCACAGTACCGGCAACAGCGGCGTTATCGATATCGATGCAGGTGCTCAGGAGGTACTGAAACGAACCGCGGCAAAACTCACCCGGGAGTGGGTGGAGTTACGGCTCAGTGTCGGTCTGCCCGCGAAGGGTCGCACCGTTCTGGGCGGCCAGGCCGAGGGGATACTCTGCACACTGCTACCAGATCTCGCCGTCCAGACGCTCTGCTGGCGCAATGTACCTCAGGATGCAGCCACTCACTTCGTTCACTGCATCGATAATCAGGACCATCTACGTCAACAACTGCAACAGACCGGGTTGGTTGCCTTCGTCGCAAATGGTTCGATCCTGCCTCGAGCGAGCGGCGTCAGTGACCGGCCCCTCAACTCTGATGACGCGATCCTCTTCGAGACACCCGCGCAGCTTCAGGTCAGCCTGCAGTTGCGCCATCCAATCCCTGAAAACAAGAATGATTCCGACGATTTGACGGTGACCGGTATGGGAATCCCAAAGGGAATCTCGCTGATCGTGGGAGGTGGTTACCATGGCAAGAGCACACTTCTGGCCGCATTACAGCACGCTGTGGTGCCGCACATTCCGGGCGACGGCAGGGAACTGGTGGTAACCCTGGATGACGGCGTAAAGATCCGCGCGGAAGATGGCAGAAGCGTCTCAGGTGTCGACATCAGCCCCTTCATCCACAACCTACCCAGCAACAAATCCACAACGTCTTTCTGCAGCGAAGACGCCAGTGGCAGCACCAGCCAGGCTGCAAACATATCAGAGGCACTGGAACTGGGCTGTCATCTACTGCTCCTCGATGAAGACACATCAGCGACCAATTTCATGATTCGTGATCAGTTCATGCAGGCCCTGATCCGCTCCGAAGATGAACCCATCACCACCTTTCTGCATCGAGTGCGCGCCCTCTTCGAACGATTCGATTGCTCCACTGTTTTGGTCATGGGGGGGTCCGGGGATTACTTCAGCGTTGCAGACAAGGTCATTCGCATGCAGAACTATCAAGCCCTGGATGTTACCGACGAGGCACGTGCCATAGCGCGTGCATCTCCCACAGATCTCGGAGCTGAATCCGATATCGCAGATATTGCGTCGCGAATTCCCTTGGCGCGATGTTTCGACGCCAGTAGAGGCCGACGCGATTTCAAGATCGATGCCAGGGGTAGACAGGAGCTTCTCTTTGGCAGCGACCTGATCGACTTACGGTTATGGGAACAGCTGTTCGACCGCAGCCAAACCCGTGCCGTCGGTTACGCCATCTACTGGGCTGCACAAAACGCCATGGGGGATAAACAGTCTTTGCGCAGTGTTATGCAACAACTGGATCAGCTCTTCGATCGCGCCGGGATGGACATTCTCGATCCGTTCCGAACTGACGAGGCACACCCCGGGGACTTTGCACGCCCACGTGTTTATGACGTGGCCGCTGCTATTAATCGGCTGCGATGCCTGCAGGTCCGGTGAAGGTTGCATGGTTTAGCTACGTCGTTGCGCAACCAACCGACTGACGCGGCATAAGCATGCCCACAGAGTAGACCGTCGGTCCGGCTGAAATCTGAACAGCTCCCGCTTATCAAGCTTCGAACGATCCCTCATCTGCCGCGTCTTTGCCTTCCTCGGTCTGTTCCTCGGCCTCATCCTTCCCTTCAGCGGGAGAGTATATTTCCTGCTGAATATCAGCCAGACTCTTCTCGGAGATCGGCCAGGTCCACAGGAACGGCATGGAGATGATTTTGAACAGCGCCGGCACCACCGAATAAAGGCAGGCAACCCAGATCAGTGTCGCCGCCGTATTGGTGGTGTTCTCGGGGTCGGCAAGTTGATCGAACCCTCCCCATACTGCAAGACTAGTGCCGAGGAATACTCCGAGGGCAGCTGCGCTCTTGCCGATTAGGCCGCTGATAGCGAAGTAGGCGCCCGCACGCTGCTGGCCGGAAGTTCGGGTATCCACGTCAATGATGTCCGCTGCCATCGATTGGGTCAGTGCACTCAAACCGCCCATGGCAGAACCCTTAAGGCACATGACGATGATGAAGAATAGGAATTTGCCGGTTTCGATACCCTCGAACTGAGCAACGATGGTGTCGTACCAACTCTGCGGCAGGAAAGCCAGTAGGTTGTGGATCTGAAACACGCTAAACCACTCGTTCGGTGCCCAGGCAATGATGGGAATCCCGCAGGCCCAGAAGGAGTACCAGATGATGGTTGCCATGGTGGCCCGGTGCTTGCCGATCTTGGTACTCAATTTTAGCCACAGCGGGATCGCAGCAATCTGGGAAATGAAATAGGGCGCCAGATAGAAGCCGTACAGCGCCCCGGCAACCAGTACATGTTCTACGAAGAAGAAACTCAGCGCATTGGTCATGTTCTGGCCGATGCCACCGACGGTAAAAATAAGTATATAACGGAGGTAGACCTTGTTCTGCAACACCAACGCGAGGCCCTGGATCAGCGGTATGCGTTCCTGCACCCGTTCCCGCACCGGGAATTCGGGAACCACGATCAGCAAGTTGAGAACCAGGATCGGCATCACGATCAGCATGGCTACCGACAGGAAAAACACTGCGTCGATGGGCCGGGTATAGCCCAAGAAGAAAATAATAGCCGGTGTAAATGCGGACACCAGTGAACCGGCGGTGCCAAAGGCCTCTCGCCAGCTCGTTATCGAGGTCCGCTCATTGTAGTTGGCGCTGAGTTCCGCACCCCAGGCCCGGTAGGGGAGATCCTTGATGGTGGAGCCGAGATAGACCAGTGACAACGTAAAGAAGAGGTAGGGATAGCCTGTGTTGAAAGTCATGCCCAGCCAGGTGACCTCCTCGAATTCCATCGGCCTGAGGAACAGCAGCCAGATACCGAGGGCGAAAATCGGGGTGCCAATAAGGACATAGGGTTTGCGGCGTCCCCAGCGGGTACGGGTTCTGTCGGAGATGAACCCGATAACCGGATCGGTGATGACGTCGCCAAATCGCGTCAGCATCAAAACGACGCCCACAGTTGCCAGGCTAAGGCCATAGCCATCCCTACCGGCATAGACTGCAGGCAGGTAGACCGCCATCGGCAGTCCCACCAGCGCCAACGGTAAGCCGGGTGCCCCAAAAGCAGCCATTATCCAATGCGTAAGCGGTTTTCGTCCTGCACCTGTTTGCGGACCATTCTCTGACGTCGGGGTGGTTGCATCGCTCATTCTTTGTCCCCAAAGACCCTTATAATTATGCGATTACTATATAGTAAGCAGTCGAGCAATGAACAGGGAAAGTGCAAATAATAAAGGACTCGTCTGATGGCAAGAGTATCTGGACAGAGAGAGGCCGGTTTATGCGGCCAGGGTCCGCAAGACGAAGCATGCCACCGAGATTCTTCACCGCGAGAGATTATGTGGCGCCAGTTTCGATGCGCTATGATGGGACTCATCGGCTCAACTAGAGCAGCACGGGCTAATCAACAGGGACTCCAAAATGAACCCATTTAGAAACCTGCGTGGTGCAATACTTCTCCGCGTACTCGGTGTTTTAGGTGCTGCGGCACTTACTGCAGGCGTGGTCTACTTCTTCTATTGCCCCTGCGAGCGCACGTCAGGAGGGTGGCTGCTGGGAACCGAAATTCCTGAACCTGTCAGCGACTGGTCCTTCGCCAACCAGGTGCCGCTGTGTCAGATTCAGGTATCAGGATGGCTGCCTCACTCCGTTAATTTGAACTGCATGTCTTCAAGTGGGAAGCTGTATCTCAGTTGTGCCAGCTGTGAAGGTAAGCGCTGGTCGACATTAGCACTGGCAAACCCCAACGGCCGCATTCGAATGAACGAATCGGTTTACCCCGTGACCTTGACCCGAGTGGAGGATCCTGAGGTATTGGACGAGGCCTGGCAAGCACGTGCTGCCAAGTTTAGTCGTCAGGCGCGACCGCGTCCGGAGACGTGGTGGTCGTTTAGTTTGAAATCCAGATAGGAGGAGCAGCGCTTGAAACGTGGCAACGCCCAGATCTCAATCGTTAGAACTTGTAATTGAAGTCCAGCCGGATTCTGGTTCCATCTTCTTGACTGACCGCAGTCGCTGACCGGTCCTTTATCGCATCCACAAAGTAGGCTCGAAAAATGAGGTTCATATTTTTCGCAAGGCCATAGCCGACTCGAAACTCATGTCCCTCGATGCAGAATGGCACGATAGGTTAGGTGGCGCACAGGATCTGTGAATATGCTCAGATCTTCGGGAATGCCAGTGTTGTGTGGTTTACCATCGGAAAAATAGGGGCCATTATGACACGTGACACACTGAGCTTTTCCTTCAAACAGCTTCCTGCCTTTCTTTGCCGATCGGGAGAGTTCCCCTCGATCAAATGAAGTATCTGCAATCACTAACGATTCTACAAAAGCAACCAGAGCTTTCCGCGCCATTGACGAACTACAGTCACTACCATAGTTGTCGGCACACATCTTCACGTAGACCGGATCCTGCTTCATACGTTCATGCATGATGCGCATGTCCATATTCATGATGGTGGTCTCTGTTAGCTGATCCCTCATTACGTCGTTGAGATTTGCACCGAGTCTTCCTTCCCAGCCCCAACCAACGTCCGCGAAATCCTCTTTGTAGCGAACATTGATCAAGGAGGGTGAATTTCTGAAATAATCGGTACCCGGATATGCTTCAGACAGAGCGCGAGTGGTCGTAAATCCATTTTCAGGATCATGGCAGGTGGCGCAGCTTATGGCACCGTCACCTGAAATTCTTGCATCGAAAAACAATCGTTTACCCATCTCCACTTCAGACGCATTCGGCACTTTCTTCTGTGGTAAAGGACCAATGGCCGGATAGTCCCCTGCGTCGCCGAGTACTACTTTTGTGCCCGTGAGCAGATCTACAGAACTCAGTGCTCCCACGGTGAGTAGGCAGACTGCAAGGCGAGCGAGTCGAAATTTCCTTACCAACATAAGTCCCTCCACGGAAAATGTTCTATGGCTTACTCTAAAATGTGAAATTTGCCTCGGACGTACCATTTGCTGACACGTCAATCTGAGTTTCTTGCACCCCCAGAGTAGGATGCCAGGCTTTTAGCTTGTAACTGCCGGGCGGAATATCTCCAATTTCAAAATTTCCCTGGTCATCCACCACCGCTGCATATGGGTGTTCCGGTGCATACATGAATCCGAACATGAAATTATGCGCTTCGCAGTTAATCGAAATATAAGAAGATCGTCGGGGCTTGATATTCTTGTTGATATCACCTGGATCGGGCTGTCCGAAATTGAACATGGTCCGTTTGACCACTCTTCCCTTCTCAACCCCAATCATCTCCCTTGTATTGATGTTATGGAGAACCCCTTTGTCACTGTTTCTAATCACTATGGGACCCCGTTTGATGACCTGTGCCCAGGGACGGAAGCGACAGCCCTCTTGGAGAATCATATAGTGACCATCTTCAGGGGAAGCCCAGGCTTTGCCTTCAGCAATCTTGTCGATGAAGACAAAAGCACCCCTGAGCGCACCTTTGTCCACATCTATCCAGACAACTTCACGATACCCCTCTCCACACACGTCAGGGTTCTTGGTGATGGCTACTTTCTCGATTGCTGTCTCGGGCAGATCTCCCGTAAAGCTCAGATTTCCTTTGACAGTTCCGCCGTCGGTGACTTCCTTTTCAAGGTAGGCACCAAGAGCTGCTGTGTTACAAAGAACAGCCGAAGCAAGAGCGAATACGGTAGTGATCCGAAATTTCATGTAAGCACCTTCTCTATTTGCCTTGTCATCATGAATTACCAATCACGGTAATTCCGTTTCTTGAGCAGCTTTGCATAGCACCACTTGGCCCCTACCGCCGCAAGAAACGGGCCAATCAAGCAGCTGTACATAAATCTGTTTTATTTCAAAGGGCTAGCTCGGGAAGTTGACTTTTTGCGGAGTTCGGCACCGATTGAGTTGAATAGTCTGTTCAAATTACCGCCCGATCATAGGATATTCTGTTCAAAGGAACTGTCTGCACTGGGTGCCGCGCCGGGCGATGTCGCGCAGGTCGGCCTGGCGCTGGATGGACGGGGTGTTGGGCGCACGCCCGAATGTAGGCACTCTTTTGAAGTCAATCGCGAGCGGCAGAATTTGCCGGGGGGCCGCGCCGCAAAGTGAATATGTGTGGTACCATCGAAACCTTGGCGATTGGGAGCGAGTTCGGAAAATGACCGATGCAGAAACTGGCGTAGACGAAGCCGGGGCACCCTCAGAGAGCACCGGACGTAAACCGCTGTCAACTTGGATCAAGATATCTTATGCCGCGCCCGCAACTCCCCTTGCGCTTGCCGGCCTTCCGATTGCCGTCTACCTTCCCGCCCTGTATGCCGACCCGGATGGATTTGGCCTGTCGTTAGCCGCCGTTGCTCTGCTGATCACCCTGTCGCGATTTACCGATGTGGTCACGGACCCGATCATTGGATTTCTGTCGGACAAGCTGCGTACCAGGTGGGGACGCCGCAAGCCGTTTGTACTGATAGGTACTCCTATCTATGCCCTCGGGATGTATCTGTTGTTCGTCGCGCCGGACGAATTCCGTGAGACGACGTTCCTTGGCTGGACGTTCTCGACGGGATATCCGTGGATGTTTACCATGATGGTGATTCTCTATCTCGGTTCGACCATCAAGGATCTGCCTTACAGCGCCTGGGGTGCGGAGTTGGCGGACAACTACAACGAACGAACCCTGATCATGAGTTGGCGAGAGGGCTTCAGTGTTGCCGGCGCCCTCATCTCCGCCTTTATCCCAGCTTTCCTCCTGTTGTTTGGTCTTAGCAAACCAATCGATGTCGTGTACGTGCTGGTTGTTGGCATGTGCATCGTGATGCCGGTGGTGGTCGCTAACGCGCTCATTTCCGTGCCGGAATGGCCGGTAGTTGAACGCTCCACCGAGAAAGTGCCGTTGATCGATGGCCTCAAGGTCGTGATGAGTAACCGTCCCTATGTGTTGCTCGTCATAATCTTTGCGTTCTCGAGTATGGGCGCTGCGATGACCAACAGTCTTTCCTTCTTCTTCGTCAAACACGTGCTTGTGGCCGGCGAATTGTATGGACTCTATCTCGCACCTTACTTTCTTTGTCAGATCGCCGCCATTCCACTTTGGTTCAAACTGTCCCGAAAGATCGGCAAGCACCGGGCGACCATGGTAGCCATTGGCTGGTATGCATTCTGGGCATCCCTGCTGCCGATTATCGCCATATCACCCAGTAGCTGGTTTACCGCGTTCGAGATTCCACGCTTGTTGGCGTTCTTACCGGCGGACACACACAAGGAATTGGTCGAATACTTCGCGGGGATTGATACCGGCAAGTTCCTGTTCTTCATTATCGTCATGTGTTTCAAAGGCTCGTCGATCGGTGCACTTTCTGCGTTACCCTCGGCCATGTGTGCCGACGTCATCGATGTGGATACTGCCACGACAGGCATGCGGCGAGCAGGCGCCTACTTTGCAATCTGGTCCATGGTGCGCAAAGGCACCTATGCGCTGGGTGTCACCATTGGACTGTCACTGGTCGTCTGGTTCGGTTTTGACTCTCTGGCGGATCCACGCAACACCACCAACAGCGAGTTTTCACTGCTGATGGTAGCCTGCGTTTATTCGGTGATTCCCGCCCTCTTCAAATTTGTGGGAATGCCACTGCTGTGGTCATACCCTTTGACTGAAGAAAAGGTAAAAGAAGTGCAGGCCAAAATCGCAGCCACGCAACAGTCTGGCGCCACGTCATAACAGTTCTGGTTTCGTGCAGAATTCAGCGGCACCTATCGCGCCCCACTGACACGGTTAGCCGATGGCGTGCAACAAATGCGCTGTCTAGCGAACGTCGTATCGGACGAAAGCGAGAAATGCTCCGGCAAAAGCCAATACTGTAAACACCGACAGCAAGCCGAAGTCGAGGATGGAAGCTTTTATGGCGGTACCCACTGGCTCACGGGATGCGATGAACTTCGGCATATCATTGGCATCCACCGCTTCATTGCCACTTCCCGTCATCCTGAACATCCGGGAATTACGACTTTTCTGCGCCGCCTCCTGTCGAGCTTTCTTCTCCTGCTGGGATTTCTTCGCCACATAGGAGTTATACGTCTCCCGATAGGCGAACATCTGGTCTTCGTAGCGCTTCTTTATGGAGGTATTGGTACCGCCGAGGTTCATGGCCGTCAGTTTGTACGCCGATGCCGGCGAAAACCGCGACAGTAGAAATGCCAGGCGCTCCTGTTCCGACTTGGCGTTGCGCAGACCCTCATTCACCTGTCGATTGTGCTCGGCTATCTCCTCTTCCATTGCTGTTTGCAGGTCCTCGGCTAACTCCCGGAAAGCGGACCTGTTTGCTTGATAGAACGCGCGTCGCTCCTCCCGCGGCAAGCCTTCTGCAGGAGCCATCACCTGCTCCCAGAGGTTATGTCTTTGTTCGTCTGTGTCCTGTTGCATGTCCGTCCGGTAACGGTCCTTTTGACTCTCGATTTCGGCCACGGTCGGCACATTGACAAGCTGTCCCGCTGCCATGGTCGCACCGCGCGGCACGATCAGCACCAGCGTGATCCAGGCGACGAGCAGCAGAAGGAAGGAGACCGAAGAAGTACGCGTCAACGAGGAGACCAGCAGTCCCAGGGCGATGAAAAACGTGAAATAGAGTATGGATACACCGATCAACGTCGTCAGCTTCAGCCAGTCCGAACCGGTCATGGGAACCTTGAACAGGAACAGCAGCAGCAGTCCCAGCAGAATGGGAATGAGCAGGGGAATGGTCAGTCCGAGCCAGGCCCCCGTCATCTTGGCGATAAGGTATTTGGCACGGGGAACAGCGTTTGAGAGGACCAGTTTCAGCGTGCCACTCTCTCGTTCGCCATTGATGGCATCGTAGGTGAACACGATAGCGAAGAGGGACAGCACGACCTGAACGATGAATGCGAAGTCGATATATCTGAAGACGGCAAAGAGAGGATCTTCTGAATAGGCGCTCTGCTCCAGCTTGACGTCCTGTTTAGATTGGATCTGTGACAGGCGGCCAACGTCGTAATTCACACCGGACATGAAGATCTGCATCGGATCGGGTTCGCGATACACCTTCGTTTGCATATTGCGGAAGGAAGTCGCTTCCGCCACTTTCTGATCTACCAAACTGGTCGCGATCTCATATTGAGCCAGCGAGGCCCGGTATTCCCGTACACCGATGAAGATGCTGAGCATGATTAGAATCGAGCAGACGCCGAACGTCGCGATGAACTTGGGACTCTGCAGGATGGCTTTAAGTTCTTTCTCAATCAGTAGCTGCAGCACAATCTATCTCCTTGGGAAGCACTATCCTCTATCGACGTTGGTGGCGCATCTATCAAAGGTCGTAGCGCAGAAATCTCACAAAAGCACCGGAGAAGAAGATGGCGTTGAACATGAAGAGTAGACCGAGGTCAGGAAGTGATGCTTTGATCGCCTCACTGATGGGCGGCTGCTGATACGAAAAGACCGGCAGCTCTCTTGTGTCTATCGGGTCCGGTTCTTCTACATCATCATTGCCGCCGTGTCTTCTGTATCTGCCCCAGTAATCGACGTTCTTGCTCTGCATGAACGCGGAATACTCCTGCTGGTATGCATTGGCGCTTTCGACGTAAGAAGATCGGAGTTCCATCGAGGTGTATGCCAAATCAGACGCAGCCAGTGAGAATGAAGCCGTCGGCGAGATGCGTGCCAATGATAGGGCAACGCCGGTTCGCAGATCCGATTTGTTGGCGCGCTGTTCATTTAGCTGCTCGACGAATGTATTCATCTTCTCGTCCTGCAGTGCCTGCTGTTCCGTCGAGAAAGTGCGCATGCCGTCCCTCATCTGGCGGTGATCATCATTGTAGTTTGCCTTCATCCACTTCTGCATGGCGGTCATACGCTCGTTCCACAACTGAGCAGCGAACCTGCTCTTTTCGTAATCGATCTGGTCGACGCTGGGCACGTCTACTGATCGGCCGGCTACCAGAACCGATGTTCTGGGAATGATCAGGACCGCGAAGATCCACACCACCAGCAACGCCATCAACGAAGCGGATGAGCTCTGCAGCAATGTCGACATGAACACAGAGAGCGTCAGAAACACGCCGAAATACAAGATTCCGGCAAGAATCACCATGGCGAGCCGCAGCCAGGAATCCATGTCCATAGGTACACCCAGTACGGGAAGCATCAGACATCCAATCAGGATGGGAATCATCAGTGGAACGATCAGTGCCACGAAGGACCCAACGATCTTGCCGAGAATATACTGATCGCGGGGAACGGGATTGGCAAAGGTGAGGCCCAGAGTGCCACGTTCCTTTTCACCGTTCACCGCGTCGTATCCAAACAGGATCGCGAACAGAGACAGGATGATAGCGAATATGTATTCCAGATCCAGATAGCGGAACACTGCGAACAGCGGATCTTCATTGAAGCGGCTACCTTCCGTTCGCAGCTCGCCGCGGCTCTGCATGTTGACCGTTCGACCGATATCGTTGGACACGCCCGACACCAGGGTGGCCAGTGGCTGTGGCGGCAGGAATATACGGTGATCGATACTGCCCCAGTCCGTTAGCCCTTCCATTTGTTGAATGTTCTCCGCGACGGCCGCCTCGTATTCCTGGCGACTGACCTGATAGTTGCGTGCGCCAACGTAAAACGCCAACAGAATCAGAACGGCGCAAACGCCAAAGGTCACTGCAAACTTCGTCGTCCCTATAATTTCCCGTAATTCCTTATCCAGTATGATATTGAACATAACTCAGACTCCACTCAGGTTCGCGTCAGTCGTTCGTTTCGACTCGTTGTTCCGAGTCTGGGACCGATTCCGGGACCGATGCCAGTTCCGATCCCTCATATCCAGCCATGTATTGTACGTAGAGTTGTTCCAGATTCTCGCCTTCAAGTTCTGCAGCGCTTCGTTCCATAACCAGGACGCCTTCATTCATGATACCGATGGTATCGGACACATCCTTGGCCCGGAAGATGTCATGGGTGGACATCAGGATCGCCTTGCCTTCACCGCGAAGGTCCTTTAAGAGCTGAATGAACTCAAGGCCCGCATGGGGATCAAGACCGGATGTGGGCTCATCCAGCAGAATCGCCGGCGCATCTTTCAATATGGCAATCGCGATTCCGCATTTCTGGCGCATACCCTTGGAATACCCTTTCAGTCGGCGACCATGGGCGACTTCCTCGAGCCCGACCCGCAACAGCACATCGCGATAGTCATCCTTGGAATAGTCGTGCTTGCCACCCAATCTAGCGAAGAAATCCAGGTTCTGAATTGCCGTAAAATTGGGATACAACATCACGTTTTCCGAGACGTAAGCGATGCGCTCCTTGGCTTTCAAAGGCTCCTTGTGCGTCACGATGCCGTCAACCAGGGCTTCCCCGGAGGTCGGTTCGATGAAATTGAGAAACAGGTTGATGGTAGTGGTCTTGCCGGCACCGTTGCCACCAAGCATGGCAAAGATCGAGCCTGGATTTATCCCGAACGAGACGTTATCGAGCGCCAACGTGCCGTCTTCGTACCGTTTGGTGAGATTGACGGCCTCGATGCGTGGTTGGCTCGCGGCCATCGAATCTGACTGTATGTCGATCCCTGACTTGGTTTCATCGTTCATCTGTTTTCAATCCCTTCATTCCGCTCCGATACTAAAGAAGTATGCAACCGGGTAGTTTGATACGAAATTAACGACGTGACAACCTAATTCCGAAGATAACGATGCCGACAACCAGCCCGACGATCAGCAAGACGATGAAAAGCGTCCCAAAGACGTTGGCTTCCTGCGTTATCTGGACCGTAATGGTCTTGTCTTCCCCGCGAATCGGTAAATCATCCGAAAGCGAATTCGTCTTTACCCGCACTTCATAACGACCCGGGGTGATATTTGCGGGAGGCGTAATGAATAGCCGAACCTTGGCCTCCTCATTGATTTCCAGCTTGGAAACCGTGGTCGGCTCGACGCGCTCGTCCCAGTTGAATGGCGGATCGACTTCTACCCGGACATTGTCGAGCCTTCTGGTACCTTCGTTGACCACTTCGAGTATGACCTCGACCGTGTCACCTGCTTCGATCGCGTGAAACAGCTGCGGGGCCCTTACCAGAATCTCGCCGACGCCTCTTGGTACGAGCTCCAGGGCGGAAAAACCAACGCTCAATGACTCCAGTTCCTCCAGGGGCACGCTTCGATTCTTCAGATCGCCGATCTCCTCAGCGCGCTCCCGCGGCAGCGCAACAGCGTAAAATGGAATCTGTTGCTCCATTTTGACCTGATCGGTGGGCTTTTCGGGCAGGAATACGCGCAAGGCAATCTGCCGCGTATTGACGCCCTCCTTAAACTGAAACTGGCTAAGCCGACTGCCCGAAGCTGAATCAAGGAAGTAGCGGTTAATCTCAGAGGGCAGATTGACCACCTCGAGCTTGAATGTGTCCGACTCGCCGCTGAATAGTTCTATGGACAGGCCATAGTCCGTGGAACCACCCAATTCCACTTCCTGTGAGAATTGTTCCGACTGAATAACCGCCTTGTTGACGGTCGCGTCCTTCTGCAGGAACACCTTCAGGCGCCGGGACGCACCATTGCCGTAAATAATGTTCACTGAAACGGCGTCGGCGTCCACCAGCAATGAGAAGTCAAGCTCGACCGGACTGCCGTAGTGCAACTCATCCACTTTTGCTTCATAGGGAATGGCGATGATCGCGTCGCTATCGTCGAGCAGTGAGACGTAGACGTCGTGAATGATATCCGGCTGTAAGCTCTTCCACAGTTCGTCTTCGAATTCAATCAGCTGCTGAAATTCGGACCCACCGGCCGCGGCGTTTGCGATGACCAGCCGCACCTGCTTTGTGGTGCTTGAACCCTGATACTTGATCGCACTGTGAACCGTCACGTACTGGGCTTCGAAGAGCACGGACAGCATCTGCTGCTGGTAATTCACCTCTGACTCAGTGTACTTGACCCTGGCCTTATCGAGGTCGGTCTGTGAGATCAGCTTTTCGGCAAAGAGACCTTTCTGACGCTCATATTCAGCCTTTTCGACCTCATACGTCGTCTTTGCCCGTTTCAGGCCCAACAGTAGGTATTGATCGTCACGTTCATTGAAAAACGCGCTTTGTGCGACAACGACACACGGCAGTACTAGCCCGTTGATCGTTATGAAGATCAGAACTATCCGGTACAGCTTCTCATGCATGGCCAGAATAAAGCACATTTTTGCCTGTAGCGCAATAAAGCGAGGGAGTGCAATAATGTTATACGAGCCGAAGTTCTATATCCGTCGTAACTAAGGATGGGACAGTTGCTTCGCATAGGGAGGTCCTGTCAATGGGAAGGATGTACCGTTTAGCACTGTTCACACAAACGTAGGGAATCATGCCTGATTGGGACCTACATCGCTTATTGCTGGTCGTTGTTGTCGTTTTCGCACCGAGAGTGCTTGCAGATGAATCTGTCAGCTCTTTGATTTCCCGGGCGTCAGCATATGAAGTTGATCAGCAATTTGAATTGGCCGCAGAGCTTTACGAAGCAGCGATATCCCAGACGATAGACACAAGGGGCGAGTCTTCTATCGATCTAATTGAGCCCCTTCTCGGAGTGGGTCGAAGCCTTATTGCCCAGGGGTATTTTGACAAGGCAAAAGAGACTCTCCGTCATGCCCAAGTGGTAGCACACCGGAACGAGGGAGTCTACTCACTCAGACAACTGGAAGTGATCGATCATATGACGGACATTGCACTCAAGTCTGACGATGTCTTGGAGGCGAACAGGGAGCAGACGTTTTCATTCTTTGTCAGTGAGCATTACTACGGAGATACCAGCCTTGATCTGCTCCCCGCTTACTACAAACTTGCCCAGTGGTACCTGGATACCGGACGATACTATTGGGTAAAAAAAGAACTCGATAATGCCATGAATCTGATTCGGGAACAGGCCGGAGATCTCGATCCAAGGCTCATAGAGTTTCTGCGATTCGGTGCAAAATCCAGGTGGCTGTACGGGTCCTGCTGCGGTGAAAAATTGCTGGCGGAGGCCCTCGAGATAGTTGCAGGCAATCCGCAACTGGCCCAGGATGTCAAATCCACCGTTTACCTTGACCTCGGCGACGCCCATACCCTCCGCGGGAAAACAAGTAAAGCCGCAGAATACTATTCCCTGGGCTATCTACCCCCGCCAGGTGATCGATCGAGATCGCAACCCACTATGATTGCCATGTCCGACTATTTGCCGGGGTATTCTCTGCTGTTCCAGATTCCGTTGTCGCAGCGCGTCTCCAACATCAGAATATCTGACGGCCCAATCGAACTTCGCCACTTGCGAAGCGAGGAGAGAAGCCGGATTGCAATCGGCAGTCCCATCCAGTTCATGCACTATCAACTCGAAGAGGTCTTGCCATTTAGATTCAGGCACTTGGAAAATTTCAGTGGTATTGCGATAACTTCGGAATTCACCGTTACCAGTGAAGGAACACTGCGCGATGTGCAATTCGTAGAGACCAATGCTCCGTTGAAACTGAACCAGTTGATGCGTCGCGCATTAGCAAAAACTCGCTATCGTCCTGCCCTGGCGAACGGCATACCGGTAGACACGGAGCACGTCCGCTTGATTCAGACCTTTGACGTAGACGATCACGAGACCAACGAAACGGAAAACTGATGCTTTCCGCAATTCCACCTTCAGATGTAACCTGATGGGTGTCGTTAGAGCAGATGCCGAGTGCCCACCCGGGCTCCAGAATGCCAAGACCGGCCATCTGCACATGACAGATGGTTACCGGTACACAGCTATGCGAAGACCAGACGAGATTACCGTATTCAATCCAAATACCAGGTCGCTGTGGTAGCCCTGATAAGGCCCTGGGTGCCCTTCTTTTATGTGCCTGTTGCCAAGCAGCTTCGATGGCTTGACATCAACCAGACCCATCAACATACTGGATACTTCAACACCTTCCACCGGCCGATGCCATGGACCGGACAGATGTACCTGACCAGAGACTGTTCTGTATTACTTGTCTCATTCTTTGAACCATTCAGTAGGAGATTATTCCCATGAATGCAGATGAATCTTATGCCTACCTCATGAAGCAATTGGGTTACCCGGCGTCCGACCGCTTCCGGGCCGTTCTAGAGCACCTGATGACCCCGGATCAGGCACGCATAGCGGCGGCGCTGCCGGGCACAGCCCAGGACGTGGCTGAAAAGACCGGTCTTGACCCGAAGGACATTCAGAACGAACTCGAATACCTGTTCGTCCGGGGCGCAGCGTTCCCCAAAGGCGACTACGGCAAGCGTGAATTCTTCAGATTCGCCAGGAGCATGGGCCAGTTTCACGACTGCACTCAGGCGACAGCAGTCCTGGACGTTGAGAAGGACCACAGATTCTACAGCCTGTGGCAGGATTTCGTCATGAATGAGTGGTACCCGGATCAAGGGCAACGCTTCAAGAAGGCGCCGAATCCACCCCAGAGAATCGTAGCGGCTTACAATTCCATCAAGCACCTGCCCAACCTTCTGCCGCAGGATGATTTTCGAGAACTGTTGCAGGCACAGGAAAAGATCGCTGTCGTGCCTTGTTCCTGCAGATACCGTACCACATCGGTTGACGAACACTGTGAGCATGCCGCAGAAGAGGATCGCTGGAATTGCATCCAATTCGGCCGCAGCGCCGACTACGTTGAAGCACGCCACTCAGGCAACATAATCTCAACCGAGGAAGCGCTGGAATTGAACGAGCGGGTCGAAGAGGACGGACTCCTGCACCTGTGGGCAAACAACAGCAGTATGACCGGCGTTCAAACGAGTTGCCAGTGCTGCCGTGATTGCTGCATGACTTACATCCCCGCTGATATGGCAGAGATTCCAATCAGCAAGATGTGGGAGAAGAGCCGCTTCCAGGCGACCATAGAAGCAAGTGACTGCATCGGCTGCCAGGACTGTATCGAACGCTGCATGTTCGACGCCATCGAGATGGTGAAACCTGTAGCTGTGAAAGGCGTGAAAGGAAGCAAGAAGATGAAAGCGGAGATCATTGCGGATAATTGCTATGGTTGCGGCGTATGTGTTTTTGCCTGTGAGGAGATAGATCAGGACGCCATCACCATGATGGAGGTCCGCCCGCCAGAGCACATACCCGGTCCCATGTAGTGGTGGTGATGCCATTCGACAGATGAGGGCCTAATGGCAAGGGGCTGGGCAGACATTACTCAACGAATGTCATCAAACAGTATCGCCAACGAGAAGCGTTTGTTACCTGTCTTACGTTTTGAACAGGTCGGCAACCCGGAAATCTCTGGGACGCGTTTGCTGTTTGAACTGAATTTCAAACTGATCGGATGAGACAGTGTCATCACATTCTGAGCCAATCGGTGACGTGACCAACTCATCCGTGCTTCCCGTATACCAGTGTGCAAATACTACGTCAACCTGGTACTCATCATCCGGCAAGTATCCCGAATCGCGCAAGGCGACCAGCTTACGCATCATTGGCTTGATGTGCAGCCTGAAGGTCGCCTTGGACCTGCCGAATTCATCCAGCAATCCCCTCTGAAAAGCCGTTTGCACATCCCGGTCCTTCTCCCGCAAAAGACGATCAGATCGATATCCTTCTTTCAGCGTTAAGCACACACAGACAGCACCCTTGGAATAGTAGATTTGTTCTCTGTCCCTGATATGAATATCGTAGGCGTAACCGCTGTCAGATACATGGAGCATGTGCTCTCTAAAGAGCCGAGGTGCCAAAGCAGGTGGCTGTGGCAATCTATCGAGATCGCTGCATTGGATATCCAGCAACGTCAACTGCAGATACTTGTGGCATCGAGTGGACTCTGGAACTGCGGGTCCGCCCTGATTCACAATCACGACACCGGTGAGTGCTTGCAGAACGCTGTTACGAAACTGCCTCTCACTGGATTGGATGAATGAACCGTCTCTTAGGCGAACTGACGAACCATGGAATAGGCCATCAAATGGGTACCACGTATCTGGAATCAGCTCCATATTCAAGTGAACCTGACCGTATGGTTTCAAAATCCATCGTATCACTCTTGTCCTGCTAAAACCGGAATCGTTGTACCCACAAATCCTGGCCAGGTGCTATTGTCAGGCATCGTCCATTGCGTGTTGCTGATGGAAAACAGCCAACCATACTAACCAAACGAGAATGCAGCTTGCTGCAAGTCTCTGAGCGGGTACACAATCGAGCGCACAACGCTGGATGGCTGCAAGGTGAGGAACGTCTGAATCGACGGCCCGCCACTCCGGCCGACACTCCCGCGCAGAGATCGGATTATGGAACTGCGTATGCAAGGCAACGAAAATAGAGCAGAACAATCAGCATGAATTCAGACTACACCACTAAGGGGCTGCCAGGTTGCTTCAAGGATGGGTCCATTTTCACGCACGTAACTGAATAGCGCGAGTTGATAGCTCTAGCAGGCGCCTGTTCAGAGAACCCTTGCCACGACAAAAAGGACCCCATCGGTCATTTACACGCCATGCTCGGTTCGCGCGATAATGGTGTCCTGCAAAGGTCTGTGCAGGTCGACAAACCTGGCATTGTATCCGGCAACCTTCACCACCAGGTCCTTGTATTCTTCCGGCGCCTTCTGGGCCGCTCTCAGGGTGTCTGCGGAAACGACATTGAACTGAACCTGATCCACTTTCTGGTCGACGAACACGCGGATTAGGTCTGCAAGTCTCTTAAAGCCGTCGTCCGACTTAAAGACCGCCGGGTCGATCTTCATATTGAGGGTTGATCCCTGGGCGACCTCAGCATTATTCACCTTGCCCACTGACTTCAGAACCGCCGTAGGCCCGTTGACATCGGTGCCCGCGTTGGCTGACAGTGCATCGGCCAGTGGCTCGCCGGACAGTCTGCCGGAGGGTAGTGCGCGCACTGCCTGACCGGCAGGCACAAACATGGACAGGGGGGTCAGCGTAGGCGTTCTTCGGCCACCGTATGTAGTTATATACTTGCCTGCCTCGCTTGCCACCAAATGCGTCACCCAGACTACTTGCTCGTCGGCATCGTCATCATCGTTGCCGAACTTGGGGGCCTCCAGACACATCTTGCGGATATGCTCATGACCCTCGAAGTTGCGATCCAGAGCCTGGATCAGCTGGTCCATGGATATCCTCTTCTCTTCGAATACGAGCTGCTTGATAGCAGCCAGGGAATTGCCGATATCGACAGAGCCAAGTAGATTGCCGCCGATGCCTACGCTGTAGCGGGCGCCTCCCTGCTCTCTGGGCAGCCCCTTTTCAATGCAATCTTCGGTCAAAGCGGAGGTGAAAAGAGTCGGTGGCAGCCCTGCCATTTCGCCGATATTGCTGACGACACACGAGAGCTTCACGAGCCGGGCGACTTGCTTCTCAAAGGCAGCTTTGAAGTCCGCAAAGGTGCTGATCTGCCTTGGGTCACCTGTCTTCAGTCCGCTTTCCTTCTCGTCATACTGCCGTACGCCGTTATAGAGGACGTATTCCAAGGCGGCGGGCAGCGTGGAAATGCCCATACCGGAGCCGCCACCGCCTGACCAGCCGGATTCCATGCCCTGTAGACAGGCGTGGTGGCATCCGTTAGTCGCACCGAACTCCCTGATCGTCTCCAGGGTCACCGGCGGTCCATACGGGTTTCCTCGGGAAAGAAGGGTCTCGGTCATAAGATCCGCGTTGACGAATTGCGGATAGCCTCCTCCCAGTGAGGTCAGCTGGCATGCCTTGATGAGCAAGGCTTCGGGTGTCTTGCTGTGGACCAGCAGGACCAGAGTAGGTTCCACCATCCCCGGGGTGTGCATCATCGCCTCAAGACACATATAGGTCAGATCGTTGCTGCCATCGCTGCCATCGGCTTTGAATCCGCCAATGGTGACGTCATGCCCCGACGTGTGATTGGACATGTGGCGGGCCGTGTTTGCGCCCTGCAGCGAGAACATTTGGGAATAGCGCATAAACCAACTATCCAGCAGTTCCTGGGCGAATTCTCTGGTCAGTCTGCCTTCCCTGATATCCGCTTCGTAATAGGGATACAGATACCGGTCGACTTTCCCCGGGCTTGCGCCGCCGTGAAAATAGACCTCCCACCCCAGCATCATGTGAACGAACCAGACCGACTGCAGCGCTTCGTAGAACGTCCTCGCTGGCCGGGCCGGAACCTGATCACAGTTCTCGGCCATCGTCAGCAGTTCCGCTTTCCGCTCTGCGTTCTTTTCGCTGTCCGCCAGCTCCCGTGCCTTTGCAGCAAACCGGCCCCCTAGCTCCGCGGCCCCCTCCATGGCCGTAATCACACCCTCGAGGAAGGGCAGCTTCTTGACATCATCGGCCTGGGTAAGATCGAGCCTTGCCAGCCTGTCTTCGGCATCCTGCTTTACCCCCAACAACCCTTTCTTCAGGACCTTCTCATAGTTGACGGTATAGTGGGCCAGAAAGCCCACGCCCCCGATTCCGGTAATCCCCTCTTTTTGGAGTTCCGGCGGAACAGGTATGGCATGGCCCTGTGTCTTCCAGTAGGGAAAGATCTCCTCTCTCAATTCCCGCTTGTCTGCTTCGCTGATGAGGAAAGGGGTGTATTCCCTGGTGCTGAGTGTGTCCAGTTCCGCCGCCAGACCAACTCCTCGATGCCCCACTTCGGAAGCGCGTGGTTCGTGGAACAGCCAGCCCACGAAGAGCTCATCAGGGTAGATATTGATCGGTACCCCTCGAACCGTGGCCGCAAAGGCCTTCGCCCGGCGAGCCATCAACGGTTCTCCTTCCGTCTCCTTCCAGACCTGGGTAACGATGCGACCGAGATCTATAACGGCCTTATTCGGGGTATCCAGATAGTGCTGCCGAAGTCTCTCGACTCGCGGCGTCGGCGCCATGGCGTATACCTTTTCCCGTGCATTTTCTTCCTTCGTTGGTGTCTGCAGCGTTGCTTGCCGTCGTGTTTTCGCCTTCTCTAGTGTCTGCAGCATTTTTCATTCCTCGTTTGGTGGTCGAGATGATCATACGATGGGCCAAATTGCGGTCAATTGTCAATAGATCGGCGATGGGCTGGATTACTCCCGCAGCGTAGGATGCTATGGTGAGAAGACGAAGGTGCTCGTTCCAAATCACTGACCAGATAGACGGAACAGTGCTCGAGACGGTTTGATGATGACCGGTATGAGCCTAAAGTGTACAACGACGTAGCATTAATCAATCAAATGAAGGCTGGGAGAGAGGCATGAACATTACAGAAGTAAGGAATGAAGTATATATGTGGGAAAGACCAACTCCTAAGGTCGTCACCCCCGAATATCCATACCCAGTTGGGCAGGCCCCGCTGGACGTGCTCAGGATTATTGCCGACGACGGATCGGAAGGACTATTCTTCCGCACCGATATCAACCTCAGTGAGTCGAACGTTGATGACATCAAGCGACTGCTGGTTGGCAAGGACCCGCTTGACCGGGAACGTCACTGGCATGACTTCTGGCGTTTAGCGAGAAGGAAGATACGTCGAGACGGCTATATGAAAGTCCTGTCGTATGTGGATATGGCACTGTGGGATCTCGCAGGGAAAAAGTTCGGTGTGCCGGTCTATAAGCTGATGGGTGCCTACCGTGACAAAATAAAGATATACGCAAGTTCCAACGCCCGGACGTTCCAGGGATACCTGGATGAAATCGACTCCTGTAAGCAACATGGCGTCATGGCATACAAAATACATCCCGGTGGTCGAAATGCAAAGGAAACGATTGCCCTGTGTACCGCCGCCAGAGAAACAGGTGGCGATGATATGGTCCTGATGCTGGACAATGCCGGCAGTCGGATCTATACCCGTGAAGACGCGCTTCGTGTTGGCAGGGCACTCGACAGGCTCGACTACTTCTGGTACGAGGAACCCATTCCGGATTACGACATCGAAGGACTGATCATGCTTCGTGAAAAGCTTGACGTTCCCATCTGTGCCGTGGAGAACATCCTGACCGGTATGTACGATGTCCCCGAGTATATCTTGCGAAGGGCGGTAGACATTGTCCGTTGTGACACCCGTTTGTATGGCGGCATTACCCCCTGCAAGAAAATCGCCGATCTGTGTCAGGTCTTTGGTATGCAATGCGAGATACACGCCGCAACCTCAATGTGCGAGGTGGCCAATCTTCATCTTGAGTGCGCGATGAAGAACTCTGATTACCACGAGCTGTTCTGGCCTGCACCGACCACGCCACGGGGACTTCCCATCATCGAGCTTCCCTACCACCTCGACAACGAAGGCTATCTCCACATTTCACAGAAACCCGGACTGGGTTTCGAGATGGACTGGGCCGCACTGGGCGAGCCCGTGAGAATAATGTAGCGTGAACAGTACCAAGGCATCGAGGTGGCAGGATCAGCACATCGACATGGCAGGATCAGCACATGGACATGGCAGGATCAGCAGATACAGATCTATCGGAGAACTCATTTAGATTGAGGAGGGAAACATAATGTACATGGGTCCGTGGGTGATGGTTCGCAAGCCACCGAGTTCAAAGGAGACGATTGCTAGGGGCGTCAAGCCCCGCACGCTCATCCACGATGATGACGCCGCACGGGCTTTGGGCTTCAAGTCAGGAATTGTCGGCGGATTGACGCTGATGAGTGTCACGACCGGCGCTATCCCGGCCGGTCTCGGCCACAGGTGGTTCGAGGGTGGAGCGTATAGTGTCAGGCACCGCAATGTCAGCTACGAGGGCGAAGTACGTGTCATCTGGGATATGGTGCCGGGGGAACTTTCAGATTACCGGAGAATAACCTTTCACCTTGAAAACCGTCGCGGCGAGACTTCCACACACGGCTGGGCGGCTACGGCCGAGCCTGGTGGGCAACTCGTTGCGCCGTGGGAGACGCCACGCACGGTCATCGGCAATGACGCGTCCCCAGACGTGGTCATAGGAACGACGAGGGATCCATTCGAGATAATTGTCCGTCGCGAAGACGTCATGGAAAAAGACCAGCAGTGGTGGTATCACATTGCTTCGCCATTTGGAGATCCAATTCTCTCACCCCTGGATATTGCTTCAGTCTTCTATCACGGGAGGAGGATCAATCCGGCATTCGTCGAACCGAAAGGGCCGGTTCAGGTAAGTGCAGGCATGGATGCAGGCACTGACCTCGTTGTGTACGAACCCTTGTTTCTGGATCGCAACTATGTGATTGAGACGAGGACTGCCGACAAATGGCAGACTAAGAAGACTGTGTTTACCAGCACCGAATATGCTTTTACAGACAAGAAGTCGGGCAGGCTTGTCGCCATATCGCGAAACTATGGGGCTCGCATGATTGGTAACCCCGTGCCCGTCGCGCCAAAGAAGTAATCAATCCGGTTAGGATAAGCTGTGATGTGGGTCCAGGGACCAATCGAGCGTTGACACTCATGTGCACATGACACGACGGTGTAGGAATCTGAACCAGAACAAGCTGTGCAATGCAGCAGGATAGAGGTGGTACCGAAGGTCGGAATCGATGGTCCTGCACACCGGCCGAACTCTACTTCGACAGAGCTGGTAGCGTTAATGACAACACATCTGATAGATTTCCAGCCCATTTTTTGCTTCCCAGCTAGCAGCCACATAGATTTTCGACATTATGCTACAACACATGAAGAACCGCCGCAGTTGGCCGGTTGCTCGCATTTCTCTGACGATGCTTTCGGAGACCTTTTTAGCCGGTGTAGAGCAGTAAGCCGACCGTGAGAAGGTTCGACAGATTCGTCCTTGAATCGGAGCTTCCGACCCGAAACGAACACTTAGTGCGAGCTGCGAGATGGCAAGGTGCTGATTACTGCGTCTTTCTGCGTGGCAGAAATGAAGGATTTCTCGCCGCGACGCACTAAGCTTCTGTATGTCGAGTATCTGAGGGTGATATGAGCAATTGCGATCAAGTCAGAGCACTGATTGATGCCGCGAAGCGGGACGATCAGTCGGAGCAAATCCTGCAGGAACATCTGAGCGACTGTGCTGAGTGCAAAGCCTATCAGGCGCTTGCTGACGCCAGCGATCGTGTACTGAGTCGGCTGCACAGCGAGTTACCTGCACCGACTTTGTCTCGGGCTTATGCATCCTTGCGGACTCGTGCCGAAAAAGAGCGCCGTACCACGTTGACAGCCATCGTTGGTATGGTTGTTTCTTTGTTGGCAGCGCTATGGTTCCTCCGTCAGGGTTGGCAACCGGGGGTCCTCATTCTTTTTTGCTGGTTTGGGGCTAGCGCGCTGGTCGCTTGGTGGTCATCGAGGCTGTCGCGGCGCTACTTGGCTTTGGGTGTGTCCGAGGATTTTCTGAGCGACTGGGAACATGATCTGAGACGTAAGATCCTCATCGTGAAGTCAGTGGCCGTTCTGGTTGGCGTTGAGACCTGCCTTTTGATAGCAGGCTTGCTAGTTGCAGGCTTGCCTAGCGATGGAGCGATCCTGCTGCTGGGGCTAAGCGTAATTCTCGCGGTTGGCGTGCTATACACGATGTTGATCGAATTGCCGGTGTTACGTGGTGAACTCTCACTGATTGAAAAACCGCCTGTAGGTTAAACGATGTCGCTTTCTGCGGAAGCAGTTTTTGAAGCATACTATCATCGCGTCTACCGGCTCGGCTTTAGTCTGAGCGGCGACGCCAGTGAGGCGGAGGATATTGCCCAGGAAGTGTTCGTTGCGGTGGTTCGCGGTATCAGTAGGTTCCGTGGAGATGCCGAGATCACTACCTGGTTATACCGTATCACGGTACGCGTCGCAGCACGTCACGTGGCCAAACGACAGCGCTCTGGTGTACGTTCGGTTGATCTAGATGAGGTTTCGAGTACTGAGCAGGTGGAGCGTCAAGCCTATCTGGCCAGTGTCATCGAGGCCATCTCGAAACTCTCTGTGGCGCAGCGCACGGTATTGTCGCTGGTGTCCATAGAAGGACTGTCACACCGTGAAGTAGCTCGTGTCTTGGGCGTCCCGGAAGGTACCGTATGGTCACGATTACACGCGGCGAGAAAACAACTGATGAAACAGCTGAAATAGTCTTGCGGCATGTGCAAGGTTCGGTGCGGGAAGGATATCCTACTGGTCTGGTATTGTTGCACGTACAAGCACGTACAAGAGGACACACGCCATTACTGGCTTACACCGGCGCGAGATATTGTACCTGGCGTACTAGAGGACACACGCCATTGCTGGCTTACATCGGCGGGAGATATTGCACCGACGGCTAGTCGATTATCCTACAGGGATGTAAGTCGATTTTGGTATGTGTCCTCTTCTCCTGTCTTGTATCGCACTGGTCTGGTATTGGCCGTTTCCGCCTGACTTGAGGGTAATGATCTGGCCTGCCTTTTCGGTTCGGATGCGCTCCAAAGCGGACTGCAGCCGTCTGCTGCCGTCACAACAACATCAGTGCAGTGAATTGATAGGCTTCACCCAGAACACCGAAACCGGCGATGATGATGCCAAGGGTACCAACAGCGTTAGCCCAACCACCTCTAACCGATATTCAGCAATGAGATATCGAACAGCAGATCGTGTCTCAGACTGGAGAAGCCTTATTGGTGGCAAGATAGAACATCCATTGAGATTCCTGCTAGTAGTGGCAGCGATATTTGTAACCACGGTCTTGGGCAATGAATCGGAACAAGGGCTCAGTTGAAGCACTGTATCCGTAGGTGACGTCCCGAAGGGGATATTCCAGCGCGAGTCAGTAGAACCAAGTTCTACTTCAGCGTAACTTAGAGTCTGCTCATAAAGTTGTTAAGAAGGTTAAGACCCCATCGCGCAGCCAGCCAACCCGGAAGCTGGGTTCTTCCTGCACCAACCTGACAATATAGCAAGGGTGTGTTTCAGACAATTCAGAAA
>Ga0187827_10000963_pt1 | contig 43641 bp, 29 predicted proteins | sample ETNtaG_39_FD_167969 | JGI IMG/M metagenome (GOLD analysis project Ga0187827, IMG submission 167969) | Marine microbial and viral communities from oxygen minimum zone, Eastern Pacific Ocean - ETNP2014_SV_150_PacBio MetaG (Illumina Assembly) | ecosystem: Environmental > Aquatic > Marine > Hypoxic...
CATTGGAGACCGAGTTTCGTACCGAGGCCAAGAAGCGTGCGGACGAGGAAGCCATCGGCGTCTTCAGTGACAATCTTCGCGAACTGTTGCTCGCCGCGCCGCTGGGCCAGAGGAACGTGCTGGCCGTCGACCCTGGATTTCGGACCGGCTGCAAAATCGTCTGCCTGAATCGCCAGGGCAAGCTCATCCATCACGGCACCATTTTTCCTCTCGAACCCCAACGCCGGGAAGAAGAAGCTGCCCGCGAACTGCAGGCACTCGTTAAGAGATTCAAGATCGAAGCCCTCACCATCGGCAACGGAACAGGCGGACGGGAAGCCCTGGCCTTTTGCCGCGACCTCGACCTCCCGCCGGACGTTCTCGTCGAGATGGTTAACGAGAGTGGCGCATCGGTTTACTCCGCCTCGCCAGTGGCCCGGGAGGAGTTTCCTGATCATGACCTCACGGTGCGCGGGGCCGTTTCGATTGGACGCCGTCTTATGGACCCCCTGGCGGAACTGGTCAAGATCGATCCAAAAGCGATTGGTGTGGGGCAATACCAGCACGACGTCGATCAGAAGCAGCTCAAGAAGTCCCTGGACGACACAGTGACGAGCTGCGTCAACGCGGTCGGTGTTGAAGTGAACACCGCAAGCAAACAGCTCCTCAGTTACGTGTCCGGACTGGGCCCCAAGCTGGCCGGCAGTATTGTTGATTACCGTGATGCGAACGGTCCCTTTCTTTCACGTCGCGGGCTTCTGAAGGTGCCTGGCCTGGGCGCCAAGACTTTCGAACAGGCAGTGGGCTTCCTGCGAATTCGTGCCGGCAAGAACCCTCTCGATGCTTCCGCGGTCCATCCCGAGAGCTATCCCCTGATCAAGGTCATGGCCTCCGACCTCGGGTGCGCCGTCGGGGATTTTCTGGAAAAAGAGGAGCTGCGTGCCCGGATAGACCTTGAACGTTACGTCAACGACAGGGCAGGGCTGCCAACGCTGACGGACATCCTGTCCGAACTGGCCAAACCGGGCCGCGATCCTCGGAGTCAATTTGAAGCCTTCAGCTTTTCCGAAGAGGTGCATGAGATCACCGACCTGAATCCTGGTCAGCGTCTTCCCGGCGTGGTCACAAATGTGACGAACTTCGGCGCCTTCGTGGATCTGGGTGTGCATCAGGACGGCCTCGTACACATCAGCCAACTGGCCGACCGCTATGTGGAGAAGCCATCCGATATCGTGAAGGTCCACCAGAAGGTCACGGTCACCGTGCTCGAGGTGGACGTTGAGCGCAAACGAATCGCGCTTTCAATGAGGAGTGAGCCAGAATTGCCCGGGTCATGATGGGCTCGAGTCAATCGAGGTAATGCGCCTACTCGATGACGACTGCTGCGGATTTGACCATCTCGTATTTCGTGCCCTTGGGCTCAGTCTGGTAGTTCACGGTGAGTTTGTATGCGGTGGCGTCTTTGAACTGCCCGCCATGAATCTTGAAGGTTATCGTTTCGCCCGGCTTTACTTCGAACCGGCTCGCACCCGTCCCACACCAGCCGAGTTGGCGATTCGTCCAGACGCCCGCTTTCTTCACCTGGAATGAATGAAAGGGCATCTTGCTTTCCTTGCCGGCATATCCATACATAAAGATGGGCTTGTTCGTGGTGTTCTTCAGGGTTGCGGTGGAAGATTTGACGGCCAGCTCAGGGGCAGTTGTCTTCCCCGGCTGCGTTGGGGCATCGGATGCGAATAAGCAGGCGGCGGCAGTCAGAAATGCGACACAGATTGCAGCGTTGTGGATTTTCGACATGGTCAGAAATCTCCTTCGTTATCAGTCAGTTTGAATTCTCAGGACGCTCGGGCATTGATTCGAAGGCGCACAGAGTACTATTCGGTTTCCCATGTCTGAGAAATGCTCCGACTCCTGCTTCGAAGACCCGGCTAAAGCCGTGACTCCAACTCCGGCTTCGAGTCACCGGATTCAGCTCTGCTCCGTTTCTGTCAAGCATATTCCTCGGCCAATTGCAGTGCCATCTCGGTCCATTCCGTCAGGCGGTGGGGTTGATTCCGGACTGTGTGCAGGTCCTGCAGATTGACCTCGACGATGTTCTCCCGGGTCTTCTTGAAGGCATCGCGCAATTCATCGCGCGCCATCTCCGGATGCCAGTCCTCCATGCTGACGATGGTGGGGTTTGGCTTGTGGGTGTAGACGAAATCCCTGCCAAGTTCGGCGGCCCCCACATCGATGTCTACCCAAGGGCTCATGGAAACGCGGCGCAGGTTCTTGATCTTGCGGACGTAGTGCATCTTATTGTGCAGCGGCTCGCAGCACCCGTAAGTGGCGAGGCCAAAATTTTCGAGTAGCCGTTTTTCATACCGGACGGCGAATTCGTCGTGCATTTCGGGTGAGATGCCTTCGGTGAAAATCTGCGTTGCACAGCGGGCCCACAGGTCCTTAAGCCGAACGTGCTCGCCGTCGAAATCCGGCTGAGGCAACTGATCGGTCCAGCCGTAGCCTCCGGAGCCCAGGCGCGTGTTGCCGTTGCCGGGTGAGAGGAGATTCAGTTTCTCGTGCTGCAGCACATTGTTGAGAAGCCCCTGAGTGATGCGTTCCAATGCTTCATGAACCCATTCGGGCCGGTCGACCAGGTCTGTGAACATCTGCTCGATGCCGCGCCACTGGATGAATTCGTCCATCACCGGCATCCAGAAAAAATCCCGTCCCCGCTTCTCCACCCGGTGGGTGTCACCATATAGATCGCAAAGCCGCTCGTAGCGGCGTTCGGTTTCCTCCCAGTCTACGGAGAGCGTGGGCTCGGTTTCTATTTTTTCGATATCGCTTTCTTTTTCGATGGCGTTTTTTATGGCGTACGAGCCGGGCCTCTTACCGGGGCCTTCGATATCCCTTTTCATACCGAATCCAATGCTCTTGATGTCGCCATGAATCACTATCGGACAGGCGACGACATCGTCGATGACCCGGTCATCCCGGAAATGATGCCAGCAGTAAATCTTCTTGCGGAGCTCCCTCTCCTGCGCCCGGCAGAAATCGTCGCTGCTCTGTAACTGATCGTCCGGGATCATTTCCTGCCAGATGTCACCGGCGATGGCCTGTACGTGGATCAAGGGCCGGACCCGTTCCAGACGATTGAGGCGCGTCCACAGGTCGCGCTTCTGTTCCTGCAGGGGATGGCTGGCGATTTCTGCTACTTGCCTGGCCAGGCTGCGGATGATTTCTTTGTCTTTTGCGGATGGGCTCATTTCTTATGACGTCGTGTTTAGAACCTCAACTGCCTTACCTGTTCCAGGTAATATTTGTAGTCCTCCAGTGGGACGCCCGGCGTGATGAGGTGATCGGGCATTATGATGAAGCCGCCTTCTTTCATGAGGGGGATGTGGCTTTCCAGCTCGGCATCTATTGCCGGCCGGCCCTGTTCGAGGACGAGCTTGTTGTAGCCGCCTACGATGCGGAGCTCCCGCCCGTACTTTTTCCGAAAGTCCTCCGGCCGCGCTTTCCAGGTGCCGTACTCTACCGGGAACTGAACGTTCACGCCCGCGTCCAGCCAGTTGCGCGTCATCGGTTCGATCATGCCGTCCGTATCGATTCCTAGCAGATCGATATCGTGTTCTTCGAGTTTGTCGCGCATCTTCCGATAGCCGGCGGCGACGCACTTTTCGAAAATCTGTGGGCTGACCAATGGGCCGCTCTTACCGCAGATGTCTTCCCAGCCAAAGCCCATGTCCGGCTTGCGTGACATCCTCGGAACGACCTGATCGATGAACCAGCATGTGAGGTCCGCAAGCGTCATGACCATGTCCGCGTAGCAGTCGGGATCGTCGTACATCAGGAAGGACATGTTTTCCACGCCCATCCAGTTGCGAATCCAACCCATCATTGATGCGGTGCCGAGGACAACAGGCAATCCGGATTCCTCGGCATTTCGGATGCTCTCATCCATGGTCTGCCAGATTCGCCCGGGATCGGGCTGCAGCCGCTTCTTGAATTCGGGCCAGTCTGCCGCGGTCTTCAAGGTGTAATCGATGTACTGGGGGATGCAGCTCCGATTCTTCCAGTCCTTCTGCACGACGCCATCGCCTGCGCGAAAGATGCGGTACTCCTCCGTCTCTTCGATGGTCTCGGCCTCGAAAGCGGGGAGCAGGCTGAGATTACCGCCGACCCCGGCCCAATGCGGCACCGTGTCAAAATACTCGTGGGCGTTCACGCCTTCGGGCATACCCTCCTCGTGCCACCGCTCCATCGTTTCCGTCCAGCCAGTCCAGTGGATGACCGGCATGCGGTCGAACTCGCCGTAATACATGATCTCCAGCCACAATTCGCGCGTGGTCATCCGAATACCTCCTCGGTTACCTCTCTAACAATCTGCACCCATTTGCGGACCCGTTCCGGGTCGCTCTGGACGGTCTCGACGTCCTTGAGGGTAATGTCGAAGCAGCATCCCCGGCACGATTCGAAATCGCGGCGGAGGATTCGGCGGACCCGCTCAGGATCAAAATCTGATGCGACCATGTCGGTGGGATTCGGCCGGTAGCTGAGGATGTAATCGGAACCGATCTGCTCCGCGCATTTGGCGACGTTGGCTGCGGGGGCGACTGCGATGCGCCGGAGGTTCTTGATCTGTCTCAGGACGTCAATCTTGTCGGTCAGGTCTTCGCAGCATCCATAGGCGGACATGGCGAACTGCTCGATGATCGGCCGCTGATACTGGACCATGAATTCGTCAAACATCTGCGCGCTGACACCGGTCAACTCCTGAGAGGCGCAGAAGTGCCACAACTGCTTGCGGGGGACGGTGCCGCCGTTGGCCGCGGGGTCATCCAGTTCCTCGGCGTAAGGCATGGCCTGGTTCTGATGATTGCACAGGGCCCAGTCATCCTTGTCCTCCGCTACCTGATGCGTCTGAAGAATTCCATCGCGCATGAAGGCTAGAAGTTCGTGAAGAAACGCCGGCCGGTCGAGCATGTCCCACATGATCTGTTCCAGCCCCCTCAGGTAGGCGAGGTGTGTCGAGATGTCTCCGCTGAATGTCTGATAGACGGGCCCCCTGTCCACGCTGATGGTGAGGATGTCGCCGATGGCATCGTGGAGCCGGTCTACGTTCTGGCGGGTCCGTTCTTCATCGATGACATGGTCGGATGCCACCATACGTTCCAAGTCTTCCGGCTCTTTGATGGGCGCGTCCCACACGCCGGCGCCGGTGGCCATTGCCGGACGTTCCCATTTGACGGGAAGGCCCCAGATCCCACCGGGGGGAGTGATGCGTACGGCCGAGACGGTCACCCAGGGCTCGAAAATGTAATCATCATCGACGGTATCGAGGAAGCGCATCCGGCGGAAGAAATCTTCGTATCCCCGAAAGAAGGGATCCTCACACTCGCATTTGGAATCCTCCATCTCCCGCCAGGCGAAGGCGCGGATGTAAATGGGTGGGCGGGTAAAATGGAAGCTGTTGTGACGCCGCCAGAGATCGCGCCGCTCTTTCTGCACCTCTTTCTGGCAGGCTTCAGCATACTGCTTCGCCAGGTCGCGGAGGATGGCTCTATCTCTGGTGGTCTCTTCAGTGCTCATGATGTATCGCTCCGAGAATGGTCGGCGCCGCTCTGCGATACTGCAGAGCAAGCGGCTCCTTCGGCAGTGGAAAATGTCGTTTGGCCCAGATAGTGGATAGCGCATTCCCCGTGCCAAAGCCGCTTCGGCATTGAATTTGAGGGGCTGCTATCGCAGCAGCTGCCAGCGGATAATGTTCTGAGTTTCTCATTCTTGCCATGATTGCCCTGAATCGAGAGAGCCCAGCTTACTTGGTATCTGTTACAGACATGAATCTGGGCCCGGGGCCGGCCGCAACCTTCGATGTTTCACTTGGGCACGCCGGCTCGATGAGGACAGTGGCAGGGAAATTCTTCGCACCCGCGGACGCTGCCGCACCATGATCTCTCCCGTTATGACCTTCTCTGGGAACTGGGCGTGAAAATGGACGAAAAACCTCAGGCATCCAATGCTGAAGCGCCGACCATACGTGTCAGTTGGCGGGAAAAGAGTCTCGCCCTGGCACTGGCCGCGGTCATCTTCCTGCCTTTTGCCTATGCCTCTCTTATTGGCCAATTGCCGGAACAGATTCCGTGGCAGCTTCACGGCTTCTGGGAGTTCTCTTCTCTTTTTTCCCACCGGCTCAGATCATGGCCGAGCAACCATGTGCTAGTGAAGGATTCGAGCGAGCGGTGGCGGGAAGTGCCCCACGGCCCGCCTTTTCATCACAACCTGTACGGGCGGATGACGCGACTGGACCTGCTGGTCATGAATTTCGTTATGCGGAGCGGTCCGGACGAATGGGACGACCCCGAGACATTGAAACAGAAGCGTATGGTCCTCGAAAAGGTGTGCCGGGCCTATCGAGAGTGTTACGACCACCCCGAAGCTGCCGGCGCCGCTGATACTTCCGCAAACCCAATCAAATCGCCCATCCAGGCCGTTCGCCTTTTAAGGGTGTGGCGGCCGGTCTCGAATGACGGTCCCCCAAAGGCCCCCTGGCCCGTAACGCTTCCCTCGGACTGGGATTTGGAAAACGAACTGTCATGGGATCTGGACCATGAAACTCTATTCGAGCTCTCGTGGGAGAGCTCTTCCAGACCGATCCGGCCTTTTGGCCTCTAGCGCTCTCGTAACAATGAATCGTCTGAAAGGACTACTCCGCTTTCTGGATGCCTACTGGTTTGGGCCCACTCCGGCCTGGCCTCTGGCTGCGTTTCGAGCTGCATTCGCTGCAGTGCTGACCGCCTATTTCTCGATGCGGATGTGGAACCTCCAGGAATGCCTCGGCGATTCTCCCGCCCGCGTGCCGGACCTGGATGTGACAGCGGGCTCCATTCTCAGATACGCTCAGCCTTTTTATTTTGCTCCGGTGTCCGATGCCATGATGCCCTGGGTGGTCGGATCGTTTTACTTTCTCGCCCTGGCGCTTTTTGTGGGATGTTTCACCCGGCTCGCGGCCGGGCTCCTCGCTTTCTGGGTCTCCTATGTCTCTCTCGTTGATTGGATTGGCTGCTACAGCTTCAACCGATCGGCCCTGCTGGTGCTGGTCATGCTGTCAGTCATGCCGGGGGGCAAGGTCTGGTCGGTCGACGCCAAGCTCCGCGCGTGGTGGTCCCGCCGGCGAAAAGGGACGGTGACTGAGCCGGCATCGAAGAAGAATCCTCCTGCCTTCGAGGTCCTCATTTCCGCGTGGCCGGTGAGGACCATCCAGTGGTTCCTGATCTCCTGGTATTCCTTATCGGCCATTCAGAAGATTCATGGAAGCTGGTACCTCTTCAGCAGCGACGATGTGTTCTGGTGCCAGCTTCAGTATCTCTATCACGGCCCGATCGGCTTCTGGGCGCTGCAACACATCCCGATGTTTGTCTTCGGGATTCTTCAAATGGCGGCACTCTACTTTGAGCTATTCGCCCCCCTGTGGCTCATCCCGCGGCGGACCCGGCCCTGGGGCATGATCACCGGCATCACCATGCATCTGCTCATTGCGCTCTTCATGATCAAGCTGTGGTACTTCAGCGCGGAGATGATTTCCTTCTATATTGTCTTTCTGCCGATCGGGCGAAAGAGTAACGCTTGTTAACTCTGGCCTGCGAGGCCACGGGACAAGCCCGCGGCCTCCAAGAGTTAACATTGTCAGGTCGCCCCCGCTGCAGAACCCGCGCTGGCTCTTCAGCCGTCATGCATCTGTAGCGTCGGGCTCTTCGCTGTCTCCCTTCAGCTTTTGCACTTCTTCCTTCAACAGGGTCAGTTCGCTCTGCATTGCCCGGATGTGGACCAGGGCAATGACAATCAACAGAAAGGCCACGATGGCAAGTCCTTCACCCATAATCAGTCTCCTTTTGTAGATTCGGGAAATGAAAGTCCGTTCCGCTGGATTCCTCCCGATGGGGAACCAGTGGAATCAGAAATATTCGAAAATTGCGTGATCCGTCCGCTAGTCGCACTCGATGTGCCAATTACTCGGCATTGCTTCCGATACCTCTTTCTCTGGCTGGCGCTTCGTAGATTTCGGCCGGCCCGAAAGCCTCGGGGTACCAGGGCCGCAGGAACTTGCGGACCTCCCAGCAGAGATGGCATTTCTGCGCGTACCCGGAAAGCGGCTGATAGCCTTTCTCGACAGCCAACTCCAGCAAGCCGAAGGGGCCGCGCTCGTAAACCTGCCGGACCATCTCGGTGTGGAAGCCCTTCGCCATCAGTTCCGGCAAGGGTGTCTCATGCGCGTTGCCGACGATGATACCGCAGCAGGTCTGGATGTTGCCGTAAGGGTCGATGTGGATTTCCCACATGGTTTCCGGATCGAATTCCCTGGCGCAGTTCTCTCCGCTGTGGGCGCCGTGCCAGAGAGAGTCATCGGTCAGGTCCGCCAGCGAACGGTCCGGCAGAAAGCCGGCGAGATGATTACCCGCCCGGCCGACCATTCGCGGCTGATGTTTGCGAACGTAATCCGCCAACTGGACCTGGTCACGACCGATCTGTTTCAGTTTCTGCAGTTCGACGAGTGAAATGTCGGAGGCGGCAATGTTCTCGCGCCCGAACACTTCGTCTGCTATTTGAAAGGCCCGGACGCGATTCGACGGTGAGAAGAAAACCTGGTGGTAAGGGTCCGCGCTGAAAAGCATCCCTTTGACCCCCGCTTCCTTCAGTTCCGTGAGGCGATGGCGGGTGATGGAATCGTCCTCGCACCATTTCGCGTTGCTCTCGATAAAATGAGGAGCGACGCCCTCTTCGTTGGCCGCCCGGCACAGCTTTAAGACTTCGTCGTAATGCAAAAGTGCTTCGCCGCCGGCGATGTGGATGGCGCGATCCGTCGCGTGGAGCTGACGGAGAAACTCGAGGCCGTCTTCGTGGCTGGCGTACACTTCAGGCTGGTGCGGGCCGCAATTGAACAGGCAGTGCTTGCAGGCCAGGTTGCAGCGATAGGTGTACAGAAGACTCGCCACGTACTTCAGCCCGATGGCTCGTGCCACGCCTTCAGATTCGATGACTTCGTCAACAGGTCGGGGGTCTCGCTCTGGTTGGCTCATCCTACTTTCTTTTGTGTTTCTTCAGGTGTGTGGGCCTCTTAGTTTTAATCTTGCTTTTAATCTCCACTTCGCTGCGTAAAAGAAGCACAAATCAAAAGCATGATCAAAGGTAAAGCCTGGATCCCAACGTATCACAAGGTGGCGGCCGCTTCCGGGATCGGCGGCAGGGCCTGGCCGTAGAGCTTTTCCGACCACTTGCTGAAGGCTTGGTACATGTAGGGCTTGACGCCTTCGTTGGGGATGCCGATGGCGCGGTCGTCACCGTAGTCGCTGAAGATGAAGCCGCCTTCCGGCGAGGCCCAGTGCGTCATCAGGTCTCTGGCATCCGCGTCAATGAGGGAGGTGTCACCCGTCGGGAGGGTGGCCTGAATATCGGCGAGGGCCTGGAAAGTAATGCGGCCCTGGTAACGCTCTCCCATCTCCTCGATGCCGAGAGCGCGTGGCTGTTGGAGGTTGACCACATTGACGCCCGCCTGAATGTAGCCCTCTACTATTTCGTTGACTTTGCCGCAGGAATGAACCCATACATCGCACCCGGACGCGTGCATCGTGTCGAAGATCTTCTTGTAGCGCGGGAAAAAGAAATCCATCCACATGTCGAAGCGAATGAAAGCGGCCTGCTGTGTACCCCAGTCATCGGTCATGCTCCAGCCATCGATGCGGCCGGGGAAACGCCTCGTCACCTCTTCTACGAAAGTGACGTGAGTGTCCACGATCATGTCGGCCAGGGCTTCCATGGCGGGGCGGTCATGATAGAGATCGATGAGCGTGTCCTCGAAGCCATGGAGGCAGTGCATCCGTTCCCAGAGAACCATGAAGATGCCGCAGGTTACGTATTTCCCTTCCGTTTCGGCCTGTTGAAGGGAAGCTTCGCTGTTTTCGTAACGGCTTTCGTCGGTGTAGTCGGGCGGGACAAAACTGTCGAGCCCGGAGATGTCCTCCAATGGATTCCCTGTGACCTGTCCCATGTTCGGCATCGCCGTATGGGCCCAGTGACAGGTCCACTCGTCGTCACCTTCCAGTTCAGGCTGGAATGATTCTGCGGGGCTGACGGAGAGGCCTGTGGTGTCACTTACCCCAAGAGTTCCCATCTGAACGGGCATCCTCTGGGGGCGCTCGAAATTGATTGCTCGTTTGATTATTTCTCTGGGCGTCATGGTTTACACACGAGCGGCTAGCTCGGCTTCGGCCTCTTTCGCTCTCGGGAAGAGAATGTTGTTCTCTTTGTGGATGTGCTGGTGGAGGTCGGCTTCGAGCCGGCGCAGCCCGTCTATCATGACGTGGCAGGTACTGCAGGCCCCATCGGCCGGGGTGTAGTTGTTCGTCAGCTCTGCAATGCGTGCGAGTGCCTTGCCTGCGTTGTCGTGTTCAAACTCCATGACGCTAATGGGATTGGCGATGGTTCCGCAGTGAAAAGAGGGCAGCGAGTCGGATTTTTCGAGCTGGCGCACAAAGGGAAAGAGAATCTGTTCCTCCTTCATCAGGTGCTGGCTCAGCTCGGCCTGGAGCGCATCGAAGACCGATTCCAACTCGCGGAAATTCGGGTGCGATTCGCCGTGGACCTGGCTGACCTTTCGGACAATCTCATCGAGCCGCGGCAGTTCTTCTTTCATAAAGGTGTGATGTGTCTGCTCGATGTGGTCGGCCAGCTCGGTCATGGTCATGTCGGAGCAGTTCACGGCAGCCCCCGTATCGGCCGGGCCCGATGACGCTTCGAGCACTTTGAGGACGGTTTCCGGGTCGAGACCTTTTTCCCGGCATGCTTCGGCGAGGGTGTTCTTTCCACCGCAGCAGAAGTCGATGCCCAGGTTTTCGAAAACTCCGGAAAGCCCCGGACGCTCGGAGACGACTTCGCCCACGGTGGTTTCGACGCTGAGTGCTGACATGATTGACTCCTTTCGCCTTGGCAGACTGGAAGTTTTTTGGGGACGGCTGTTTTACAATTCCTGCGCTAGCCGTGAGCGCCCGCTGTCGGCAGAATTTGCAGGGCCCGTTCATTTGGCCGTGAATCTTCTGCCTGATTTCTGGCGCGGGCCAGCAGGAAGCAAATGGATGTCCGCCGGCTGTCTTGCAGCCCTTTCCATGAAATCGTCCGATCCAGGAAGGATCAGATGGTGACGACGATGCCTGCTGAGTTGTTGGTTTCGTCTTTTTCGAGGAGACGGTCTTCAGGGTCAACCACGATCTCCAGGTAGTACTGGCCTGGGTCGAGGTGGCCGACCTCGATGGCCTGTCCGGTGACAATCATCCCGAAATGGCTTCCAGGTCGTTCGTTGGCCCAGCCAACGGAAATGCCCTGTCTCTCTGCTGCGCAGTCCTGGTAGATCCGTTTGTCAGAAGAACCGGGCACCTCGGCCTCGCTGTATCTGACTGAGTCGCTCAGGCAAAGGCCGACCTCGTGTCCGCCTGCGACGACCTCTCCGGGCTCTCCATTTTCATCCAACTGTCTCAGGCGATAGAGACCGAAATCTTCATAGTGGTAATGAGGATGCCTGGAATCATGCCATTCCATGTTGCCTGCCTCCCGCGTGGATTGAGTCCCGTCTGTGTGAAACAGGACCTGAGATGCGGCACGCCTGTCGCCTTCATTTCCCTCCCCCATCACTGTCTCCAGCGCGGCATCGCCGATGTTCGCGAAGGAGGTGGTGAAGTTCAGGATTTTCTTCTCAGTCTCAGGATCGGTGGTGACGAGGGCCCTCTCTGTCTCTGCCATCCACGGTATCAGGTCCGGGAGCAGGAGTTCGGCTTCATCCACGGCTGGACTGCTATTGTGACCGGCTTCGGAAGTTCCCTCCGGTGAAGCCGTGGCCGAAGTGCCAGCACCGGGATCGCTTTCAGTTGGACCCTCGGTCACAGGTGGCTCTTCCAGCTCGACAGTGGATCCGTTCGCGGAGGAATCGACAGTCTTCTCTACAGCCGAAAAGAGATCTTCTCTTTCCTCCCCAGTTACTTTCAACGCTCCCCACGCTCCTCTGTCTAATCTGGCGAGTGCATGATCGAGCAGGGCATAGCCTCCCGGAACATCGGGTACGAATTCAACCATCGTTGCGCCGCCTGCGGGGACCAATGTCGTCTGAACGTCCTTGTGGACATGGTCACCGAATGAAGCTTCGGGATAGACAGTATCAAATACCTCACCCATGATGTGGAAGGATGACACCTTTGAAACACCGGCATTCCCAAAGAAGATTCTTATTTTCTCTCCGGTCTCCGCGGTCAGCCCTTCAAGCCCATTCACCCGGCCGTTGAGCACCACGTATTCCGGATCTTCTGCGAGCATTTTTTCCGGGTCAAAGTTCTGGAGACCTTTTTCACCCATTTTCCCTTCCGTATAGATTTCGCCCTGCACGACATAGAATTCTTTATCCACGGGGGGAAGCCCCTCTTTGGGCTCGACCAGGATGAGACCATACATTCCCTGAGCCATGTGCAGCGGGACATTGGGTGTTCCACAGTGATAGATAAACAGTCCAGGCTTCATGGCCTTGAACTGCATCGTCTTTGACTTGCCCGGCATCACGCCTGTCAGCGATGCTCCTCCTCCCGGTCCAGCCACTGCATGCAGATCAATCGAATGGGGGTGGGTGCTTGAAGGGTGGCTATTCAAGGTCAGATGTACGGTGTCCCCTTCCTTGACACGCAGGAATGGCCCGGGAACTTCACCATCAAAGGTCCAGTAGCGATAGCTGATGCCTGGAGCAATTTCTGAAATGACTTCCTGGGCCGTCATTTCGATCTTTACAATGTCACCATCCTTACGTTCTCCGACTTTCTTTACGATTGCACTCCCTGCGATATCGTCGACCACTTCAAGAGCTGAATCATTTCGGATGTGCCAATGCGGTCCTCTTCCCGGACCAAAGGTGATCAAGGGGTCAGACTTTGGGGCGCTTTTGCCTGCCGCGCTCTGGCTCTGATCGTGGTTTCCGTGTTCATGCAATGCGACTATGGCTTCCTCACTTACAGCGGAAGAATCCGTAGCCATTGGGGCCGGTGCGATTGCGGCAGGTTGTGCTGTCTGGGCCGGGCCGGATGAGGCACCCGGCGGAGGTGTCATCGTCGTGCCGTAGTCTTGAGAGACTTTTGGTGAGGCTACCATTTGATTATTCTCCGTTTAGCCGGCTGGACAGTAAACACTTCACGAACTGCCGGTCTGGGATTCCGAAGATGCCAAGGGGAGTCTCGTAACCTGCTTCACCTGTTTAGACTTATTGTCAGTTTTTCTGTGAACTTCGTATTAACTGCGAAGATTATGCAGGGAGGGGGTGAGCGGGAGACGTAAATTTTGCATAGGCCGGCTTCTTTGACGGCTGTTGCTGTTATTTTTTCCCCGACCTCGCCTGCAGAGAGAAAGACGAAAAGTAAGGGGCCCGCCGCTCTGAAGAGTTACGTTTCTCAACGGTCTGGATTCCGGGGAACCTCATCTGCTGTCCGCCTGACAATCCGCGGTCATCCGCCATCCGCTTTCTTCTCCTCACGATATCCTCATGAAGATCACCAGCATCGAAACTCTCTGCCTGTCCCGCCCTCACGAACCGGAAAATCAATGGATCACTTCCACGGCCAGATCTGTCAAGGCCGACTGCGCTATTGTGGTCATTCACACGGACGGCGATCATCAGGGGATAGGTGAAGCCTGTGCCTACGGGGTCCCCTCTCTGATTCGGGAACAGATGGAGTGGTTCAGCCACGAACTGGTCGGCTGCGACCCGGAGGATCCTGCCATTGTTCCGCATCCCAACGGCAGCAATCGAACATACGATGCAGCCGTGGGCGGCGTAGATTCGGCCCTGTGGGACCTGCGAGGCAAAGCATCAGGAAAAACAGTGAGCCAGTTGCTTGCCGAAAAGCCCCTGGAACGGGTCAGGCTCTATGCCTCAAGCGGGTGCCGTTACGACTGGCGGGAAAGGCCTGAACAACTCATTGACGAAGCTCTGGAGTACATCGCGGATGGCTTCACCGCATTCAAATTCCGTATCGGCACTCATTGGGACTGGGACGGCGTCACGCCCGATCGCTTTCTTCAGCTCATCGAAAAACTGGTCGCCGAAGTGGACGGCCGGATGGAGCTGATCCTTGAAGGAAATATGCGCCTGTCGGAAGCCGATGCCCTCGTGATTGCAGCAGAGATCGACCGGTTGGGCTTCATCTGGTTTGAAGAACCCATCCCCGCCTCCGAGATAGACGGATACGCCCGGCTCAACGCATCAGTAAACATGCCCATCTCCGGCGGTGAGGGTTCCACTACTCTCGAACGGTTCCAGCCTTACCTGGAAAAGAAGGCATACTCCGTCGTCCAGCCGGATGCCGGCCTGTGCGGCATCAGCGAATGCCTGCGGATCGGACGAACCGCTCATCGATGGGGAGTCGACCTTGTCCCTCACAACTGGCACAACGGCCTGATGACCATGGCCAACGCGCACCTCGTCGCCGCGCTCCCCAATCCCAGATTCTGCGAGCTCTGCATGATTCAGGGCCCCCTGCAGTGGGAGATTCTCAAAGAAAAGCCCGTAATCCGCGACGGCTATCTTGAGCTGCCTGACCGGCCCGGGCTCGGCGTCGAACTCGCTGATGACCTGGAAGATCGCTTCCCTTACATCGAAGGCTCATACGCGGTCACCGATCAGAGATGAACCTCGTTCGTGTCTTTCAACATTATCGAAATACGTGCGGTAAGTAAGTAGGTAGGTAGTGACTATCTATGCTGATTCCACCTCCATCCATCATCTTCAGAGACCTGCCATGAGCGAAGAACCGACCCGTGAAAAGAGCCCTGCGAGTAACGAGAAATTCTGCCCGCTGAACCTGTCGAAAGAGGAACTGATCGAGTACACCCGCGAGTGGACAGGGGAACGTTTTCCTGATGGCAGGCCACGGGTGCCGGACGATCTGCTCGAACGCATGCGACTGGTTACTGTGACAGAGGCGTGGGGCGTTCTGCGCGGCAAGGGATATCAATGGCAGTATGAAGGCGGGTGGGTCTGCACACACCCGGGGCAGGTAATGGTGGGCAGGGCGTTAACTGCCATGTACATGCCGCGGCGTCCGGCCATGCGGAAGCTGATGGATGAAAAGGGCGAACGCTGCGGCTGCATCGGCGACCAGATTTCATGGCCCATCGATATGCTGGTCATGGGAGATGTGTACGTGGCCGACGTCTTCGGCAAGATCGATCAGGGCGCTGTGATGGGTGACAATCTGGCAACCGCGATTTTTGCCAATTCCGGCAATGGTGTGGTCCACGACGCCGCCGTGCGAGACATCGACGGCATATGGGAGATCGCAGGCTTTACCAGCTTCGTTCGAGGCTATCACCCTACCTACGCATCGCCCACGATCATGATGACCGGCGTCAATTGCCCAATCAGGATTGGAGGAGCGACGGTCATGCCTGGAGACGTCGTGCTGGGCCGGGACGATGGCGTGGTGTTCGTTCCCCCTCACCTGGCCGAACAGGTGGTGAAGACATCTGAACTGGTCCGGCTGCGAGACCAGTTTGGCAAGCAGCGGCTGGCCGAGGGCAAATATACGCCGGGGCAGATTGATACGCAGTGGTCGGACGACATCGAAGCCGATTTCTCGAAATGGCTGGAAGACCACATGGAGGAACTGTCGGTGCCGCGGGAGGCAATTCAGGAGCTACTGAAAGAACGCACCTGGTGACGTCGAGGTTTGCCGCTGAACGTCTGCAAGGTGTGCGTGTTATTGCTTGCTCTTAATCGCAACTGTTCAGGGGTGTCAGGTCAGGATGTTTCCGATGCTCGTTGCTTGGTGGTACAAGGCGACACCAAAGACCAAAAAACCAAAGAAGAGGCCTGGGGTTTTTCTCAGACTGCGCTGAGAACAACTGGCCCTTCGGGCAACAGACCAGCGTAGCCACAGGCTGCCAGCCTGCGGGCTCATCTGATTTATTTCGGCTCACAGGCTGGCAGATTCTTTCGTAAAAAGTCGATGCTGAACACTCCTCGCCCCGAAGGGGCCAAACATATCAGCCCAGGGCAACGCCCTGGGTTCGAATGGAGAGGCGTCCCCTGCCCTGAAGGGGCGTCACAGAATGCTGGGCCTCAAAAATTTGTAACGCCCTTTCAGGGCTAATTCGGGCGTAGATCACTCACCCAGGGCGGTGCCCTGGGCTATTATGTTTTGGCCTTTCAGGCCGGAAAACGTCGGGTAGTGACTTTTACGAACGAATCTGGCAGCCTGTGGCCACATGTCGCGGCCAACCAAATCGAAAAGAGGAGATTAAGAGAACGATTACGATAAAGGTTACGAGCCCTGGACCTCATCCTCGGTTGCGGCCGAAGGCTGCCGTTGGACCACCAGTAAGACTTGTAGCCTGGAAAGCCGATCGAGACCTGCCCTGGCCACTCAAGACACGCTGATGGGGACGTCCATCCTGATGGGCTTGCCGTCAGCAGTGTAAATAGAGTGGTTGTTACCACTGAGTGTGGCAGTGATCACATGCGCGCCTCGGGTAAGAGACGGCAGATGGTAGGTAGGACTGTCCGTGAGTGCGGCCAGCCGACCATCCACATAAATGTGAACGTGCCCCTCGCCTGGCACGTGCTTGTCGCTGACGTGGTCCGGGGAGAAGCTGAAATTTGTCACGTGCGTCGAGATGTTCCAGCCTCCTTCGGGATTTGGCTCCACATGGAGTTCCAGTTCGGGAAGTGCTCCCTGCCATTCGACAGTGGGTCCAGACACCGAACTCGTGCGCGGCGCGGGCCCGGTCGTGGACACTTCGTCATGCTCATGATCATCGTCATGGTCGTCGTGTTCTTCCTCCACGGCAGGTGCCGACGGGCCAGTGATGCTTGACACGAAAGGTGGCGGTGCCAGGATCGATGCTGCCTTTTCGCTCAGGTCAAGGTGGTCCTCGAGTTTGCCCTCCGCTGGGATAGTGGTGACGAAGCACGGGCAGGTGGGCGGTTCCGGGATCCGCTGCCTGGGCATCTGGATGTCAGGGGGAGATGGCTTGAATGCAATCCTGCTGCTGAGTTCGGAGCTAGTCATAAGAGACCCTTCTAGCGCTGCCTGAATGTCGCGAGTAACCACGATTCCATTATCGAGGGGAATCTGTCGGCTTTAGGTTTTGTATGAAGTTTGAGACACAAGCGGATCGACCACGAAAGCGTCACCCCAGAAGACCGGTAATTACTGCGTTCTCGCTGCGCAAGCCACAGAAATCTTTGCGCAGTTGGGCTCGTCACGGCGCAGCCTGAAAACGGAATTCACTTAAAACCTCACGTTTGGAATCATCTTTCGATACTCCCACAGAATCAGCTTCTGACTCAAGAAAAAGGAGCTGCATTCCTCGCATAAACGAGCTTCGAGCCAAAGGTGAGCCCCGCTGTTTAAGAGCAAGCCCGGCTCGTTTTGAAGATTACAGGCTCCGTAGTCATTGGAGGATTTCTCATGGCCCTAACGGCATCGCTCTGGACGATCACCCAGGATTATCTGGCACAACTGACCGCCGCGGCCAGACCACAGGAACCTGTTCCCGATGCCCAGGAAGAAACACCTGCGGAGATCACTCCGACGGAAACAACTGCGGAGATCACTCTGACCGATTCCCCCGCGCAGTCCGTCCCGCAGCAGGACGAATATGTTCCCAGTGGAGTGGAATCGTCCGTACCGCGGCAGGACGAATATGTTCCCAGTGAAGTGGAATCGTCCGTACCGCGGCAGGCCGAATATGTTCCCAGTGAAGTGGAATCGGCCGTCCCGCAGCAGGCCGAATATGTTCCCAGTGAAGTGGAATCGTCCGACGAGACAGCAGAATCCAATCCCGCTTTCGTGTGGCGCATGCCCGACCTGTTTCTTACCGGCTCATTTCAGTCTATGCCGGCCTTTGGGAATCTTGACTTTGCCCTTCAGACATTTGAGGAAGAGGAAGAACCTGAAGCCAGCCCCGACCCCCTGCTGCCAGATCTGATCCCGTGGCTACTCTGGACGGAACGGGCAGAAGTGGTCGCCCATCCTAGAACCCGTAGAAAAGTCTTGAGCTTCGGCGCCACTACCGCCAACGTGGGGGACGGGCCTCTGGAACTCCAGATTGGCGGAAATGAAGAAGATGAAGAACGGCCGACCACCCAAGTCATCCACCATGGGGACGGTACAAAGACCTCAAAGCCCGCCGGCACGCACCTCGCACGAGCGTGGGGTAGGCAACACCAGTACCTTTATAAGAACTACGGAGCGTTTCGGCTTCGAAAGGTGGGGCCGGATGGTGAGCCGGGAGAAGTAGTTGGGGAAGGCATCAAGATGGGTTTCCGCGTGACCGACCATGTCCGTTATACCGATCCGGACTTCAGGGGAGGCAGTCTTGAATCCATCTACCGCGGGTTCGGCGGTACAGGTAAAGGACAGGGCCTTTCCGTGGGCTGGGCCGACCATTATCCGGCTCGCCTGGGAGGAGTCATCTGGGATCCTCAAACCATCGACGTCGAGGATCTCGAGCCCGGGGAATATGTCCTGGAGATCATTGTCGATCCTGAAAACAATGTACTGGAGAAGAATGAGGACAATAATGTCGGCCGGGTGAACGTGACCATATAGCCCGCACTATTCAGTGCGCCGGTAGCCAGAGTGGGGCAAAGCCGCTACAGTGCGTTGGATGCGTGTTTGCAGAGCAACTCCGGTTAATCCTTTGAGTTTCGACTGCGCACAAATTCCCCCCGGGCGAACATAGCTCATGACACCACGTGAAATCATCCAGGCAAATCTATCTCAAGCGACGCCGGACCGTCCGGGGCTCACCTTCTCCGGCGGACGCCTCAATGATGTCATCGGATGTGGATTGGGGCCTTCGGAGACCTACGAAAAGAAACAGTGGACTGAAGGGAATGTCGAATACCACGACGACGAGTGGGGCAACATCTGGCACCGGCTGGTGGGGCTGAGCGCTGGCGGGGAAATCTACGAACCGGCTGTTCCGGATTGGTCTCAACTTGAATCCATGCGGCTGCCCGATTTCGATAATCCAAGTCGATTCCAGGCCATGAGAGAGGTCTTCGCCCGGCCTGCAGACAGCTTCAAAATGGCCTACATGCCTGGCTGGGTCTTCGCCTCCAGCCGATACCTCAGGAAAATGGAAGTCTACTTCATGGACCTGATTGCCTTCCGCGAAGAAATCGACCGCATGCATTCTATGATCACCGACCTTCTGGTAAAGGTGATTCGCGGATACGGTGATGCGGGCGCAGAAGGAGTCTTTTACTGCGAAGACCTCGGCACTCAGGACCGGCTGCTCCTCAGCCCGAAGATGTGGCGTGACGTCTTCAAACCGCACTACGAAAAACTCACCGGCGCCGCTCACGAATGCGGCATGAAAGTCTTCATGCATTCCTGCGGGTACAACTGGGAACTGCTGGACGACCTGATCGATGCCGGTATCGACTGCTTTCAATTCGATCAGCCCGCGGTCTATGACATGCCCGCACTGGCTGAAAAATTGAGGGAACGAAAAGTGGCTCTCTGGTCACCCGTGGATATCCAGAAGATACTCCCCACGGGAGATCGGGATTTCATCGAAGCGGAAGCGGAGAAGATGGTGCGGCTATTTGACGGTTTCCTCATTCTCAAAAACTACGGTGACCTGCACGGTATCGGCGTCGAGCCAGAATGGGACATGTGGGCATACGACGCCCTGCTCCGTGCCGCGGGAGTCGCCGCTTGATCGATTTTCCCTCAGGCCTCTTCAATCGCCGTTTCCCTGAATTCGTTGGAAGCCTTTTTCCACTGAATTCGCTGGGAGCTTTCATCTCTCTGAATCCAATCACATGACACCACGAGAACGAGTCTTTGCCGCCTTGAATCACACGGAGCCGGATCGAGTCCCCTGGGGCGAGCATTCGATTGACTACAACGTTTACGAAGACGTACTCGGACGACCCACACTGGTTTCGGCCAAGTTCCGCCAGACCCAGGCATACTGGGATGGACGACGAGATGAAATCGTTGAAAGTTACAAGCGGGACATCCCTGACCTCGTTCGCGCGCTCGAGATGGACATCGTCCCCGTCGGCGGAAACTCACCCGCCGGCCATCACCCGAAGGCGATGGAAAAAATCGACGACCGCACCTACCGGGACGACCGTGGCAGTCTCTTCCGGATCTCGGCCACGACGCATGACCTGATGCCCTACATACGAAACACGGAAGGCTACACTCCGCCGACTCTCGATAGCCTGCAAGAGCAGATCGACAAGTTGGAAGATCAGCCGCTCGGCGACCCGAACGATTCCCGCTGGGAATTAGTTCGTCACGTGGTCAAAGAGATGAAGGACACCCACTTCATCATGCTGCTGTCGGGGGACCTGAGCTTTCCAGGTTTTGGCGCTACGGAAGAAGATACGTGGATGAGCCTGCTGACCGACCCGGAAATCTGCCGGAAGATCGCCGAGCTTCGAGGCAAGCAGATGCTGCGAGAAGTCAAACTCCAGGCGCAGCTCGGCGTGGACGGCATCATGCCTTGCGGCGACCTCGGATCGAATACGGGCCTCATGGCCAGCCCGGAGATTTATCGCGAGATGGTCTATCCCTGGCACAAGGCACACGTCGCCGAAGCACATCGTCTCGGACTGAAGGTCCTCAAACATTGCTGCGGCCACACCAAACCCATCCTCAACGAACTGGCCGAAGTCTACGACGCATACGAAAGCATCCAGGCCACGGCCGGGATGGACATTGGAGAGATGAAGGGCTGCGTAGGCGACTGCATCTGCCTCTGGGGCGGCATCTGGCACGAGCACATCATCAGCGGCAGCGTGGAGGATATCCGCAATGATGCCCGCTACGCGTTCGAGCACGCCGGCCCGGGAGGCGGCTTCATCATGGGCTCAACCCATTCCCTCGCGGTCGGGGCCAAGCTGGAGAACATCATGGAGATGAAACGCTGCCGGGATGAATGCGGCAGCTACCCAATCAATCCAAAGGCGTTTGCCGATTGACTGGAACTCGCAACCGGCTGGGCAATGATGGATCAGGCGGCGAGCCCTCTTCGACCCTACTCAATTCTCAGTGATACCGGAGGCGCTTTCGGGGGGTAGCGGAAGGTCCTGTCGGCATCGGGTTCCTTCTGGTGTCCTTCGACCTTTCCTCCTTTCCATTCGATTCGGTAATCCCCCGGCCGTTCGAGGCTGAATGCCTTCTTCATTACCAGGGCCAAAGAGTTGGATTCTTTGCCCTCAGACACGTTCCACCAACCGATATCCTCCGGCACGAATGACATCAGGGCTTTGACCCGTTTGCCGTCAGGACCGATGACTGCCAGATTTGCTGCCATGCCTTTCCCCCCAAACAGAGTGACCGGCTTTCCGGAATCATTTCGCACGTCCAGAAACAGGAAGGGCTCGTCCGCCTTCCGAACGCTCTGATGGCTGAGGATCAGCCTCGACCTCAGACCATTCTCCTGCTCGCCCCAGTCTCCGTACATGGGTTGATCGGACATCACTGACGGCAGTGTCTTTTCAAGCTTCTTCTTCCACAGCACCGGCTGATCCGGCCTGCGATGGGAGTAGCCTTTCCCGAATCTGGATGATTCCCAGATTCTAATATCCACGACTAACTTTAATTCGTGGCGGTCGATGCAATTCTGACTCAATCCCGAGAGGTAGCTGGTGCCGCCGGTTCCCGTCCCGTAGGAGTCCCTTCTCGCCACTCGCTCGCCTTTGTGAAACACCGTAAGCGCACGGTGAGTGATCAGGTAAAGGCCAGGGGTCCGATCAAGCGCGATGACCTCCCGCCTGGCTCCGCCGCCATGCAGCGCCAATACTCCTTCGGAACGATCCGCCGCAATCTCAGCCATGACAGAGACTTCTTTGGTCACGGGCTCGGCCTGCACGACCTTCAATCGGAGTTTTCCGGAATGAATCGCCCCTGACCATGCCTGCCGGGTCCAGGGGAACTGCTCTTTTGTCCCTTCCGAGAATGACTGCCTGTAAGTAACCCGGACGAAGTAATCGCCAGGAGGGACCTCCTGCCCCACAGAATCAAAGAGGCTGATCCGTGTTTTGACCGGCCTTAGTGGCTCGTCTGCGATGTGCGTGCGGTCACTGGCACGCGGGAAGATCGAAGGTCCATAGTAATACTCACTCCTCTCCCACTCCTTGCCGGTTTTGGTGTTCTTGAAGTGGATGACCGTTCGAGCGGAATCTCTGTCGAGGTACGCAATTCTCCCATTGGGTTGCGGCACGACTTTGAGGAAGACTGAGAAAAGAGCTTTCCTGGCGGCACTGATCTCATCTCCAGGTCCGAGCAATCGGCATGCGAGGCCACCCTCTGGTTCGCCCCATGGTCCTGGAGTAAGGGCCGCAAGTTTCTTCGCCGCAGCTTCGTTCAATTGGTCACCGGGAATCGTTTTGAAAGGCCTCAAGTGGCCCCCGCCGTCACGAGGCAAAGCGGAAATGAAAGCCACCACCTCTTGTCCCGTCGCCTCGAATTGCTCGCAGGCCGGGTCAGTGAGACAACTCACCTGCAGCGTTCTCTCTTTCACTTCGCCCTTCAATGCCCGGTCGATTTCCAAACCGATCCCCTCCCTCAACATGAAGGTCCGCTCCTCCTCCTTTCGATAGCCAGATAAGACCAAGCCTCGGCCACGAGGAGTCTTCGTGACTCGCGCCCTGGCGACGATATCCGCCATCACCCAGGCATCTTCGAGGGAATAACCAGCCTTGTCACAGTGTGACCAATAGGCATCCCCAGGCATACGCGGCACGAGCGACAACTCCACCACGTTGGAACGTATGGATCGCAGGGCATCGCTCTTCTCTTCAGTTCCCCATGCATTCGGAAACGAACGCAACTGCGCTGGGAACACGAAATAAACCACCTGCAGTCGGGCCTTCTCCGGCCTGGCTTCTGCAAACTGGCTCTTGAGGCTATCCATACGCAGGGCGCCCCGGAAGACCGCTCCGGGCTTCAGCGATTGGAATGACTCCATCCTGATCGACATGCCGGAGCCTGGCTGGTTCTTGCAGTGGCAGCGATCCTTTCGGCTGAGCCACTCCACGTGGACATGATGAGGATAGCCATACCTGAGGATTGTGACTTCTTTCTTTCCAACGTTGCGCAACTCGAAATGCACCTTGAATCTGGAGGCAAGCAAGACCTGGTTCTGTTCCACCCAGGCTCGGCCCTGCAGCCCGTCCACCGTTTCTCCCCAAGGTGTGTCACCCGGCGCGGGCTTCTCCTGTTCCGCGAGACAAGGGGCGAACAGATAAGTCAGAATGACTGCCAATGTTGCCATGACGAAGGGCTTCCGTACCGTGGGTCCCGATTCCAAGCTGAGCTCCTCGCAGGTGTCCTGAATCCAATCGGGATTGTAGTGCCTCAGCAGCGAAAACAAGTTTCCGAGGGGCTACTTCTGATCTGAATTCTTGGTCTTTACCATTCCACCTCGACCCAAGCTCTTCGCCTCTCGTTCTCCGCTCCTCTCTCTTCGGTGAGATCGTCTTCCCGGAAGGCACATCAATGAAGTCTACGATCCTGACGGCGCTGCAATTCTTCCTGCTCGTGATGATCTGGGTACCCGCTCCCACCTCCGCCGAAGAGGCGACGAACGAGCTCGCAAATCCGGGCTTTGAGGAGGGGGCCCCGGACAAATCTGAAGGTTGGAAGGCTTATGGCCGCGGGTATGAGACCGATCGCGAGATCTTCCATGGCGGCAAACGATCGCTCCGGTGCACAGCCAGAGGCGATCAGGATGGCATGGGCGCCGTGCAGATCATCCTGTACGAAAAGCCGGACCGGCGCCCCGTTATTGTCGGTGGTTGGAGCAAGGCCGAGAACATTGGCGGAGGCGGCGACTACTGCGTCTATCTCGACATTATCTACGAGGACGGCAGCCCATGGTGGGCCAAGACCAGCCGTTGGAGACGGGGAACTCACGACTGGGAATACAACGCTGAAATCTTCTACCCGCGAAAGCCGGTCCGGGAAATCCGGGCCTATGTCTTCATCCGGCGGACCACGGGCACTGCCTGGTTCGATGATGTCAAGGTCTGTCGCGGTGGGCTGCACGTGACTGGAGTCCGGGTCGGTTCCGACTACCCAAGGTCGAGGCATGGTGTCTGGGTCCGCGCAGGCCTCACAAAAAGGGCTGAATGGGAGTGCATGCTCAGGGCTGCAGCAGGAAATGTCCTTGCATCATCGAGCGGGAAAGGCAATAAGATTGCCTGGGTCTGGCCCGGCAGAGAAGGGGCCGTGCCGAAAACAGTCACGATCACGGGCAAAACTTCAGGAGGCGAAACGGTGAAATTCGATGCCAACGTTGAAGGGCCAGCGTCGCGCGAGAATCCGGTTGTTGACGGATATGCCGTGTGGCAACGGAATTCGATGGCCAAGGTCTACCCAACCGAATTCCCTGAGACGATCGCTCCTTCGCCTGAGGCCAGTCTCTCCCTTGCCAGAAACGAGCGGGAGGGAATGCAGGTCGCCATCACGCCTTCAGACTCGCTTACTCTGAAAGATGTGCGGATCGAGGTCGGCCAATTCTCAAACGAGAACGGTGACGTACTTCCAGCGGAGTTGGTCGAGTGGCACGTGGTCGGTTACATCCGGGTGGAGACGCCTTCCGGTCACCCTCTGGCGCCCGCGGAGCCATCCTGGTGCCCGGACGTCTTGCTCCCCGGCAGGCCCTTCGATGTACCGGGCGGAAGGACTCAGACAGTATGGCTGAATTTCTTCGCGCCCGACGAGGTCCAACCCGGAGCATATCGCGGAAAGGTAACGATCCGGCCGGCGAACGCCGAGCCCACGGATCTCCGATTGAAGGTCCAGATCTGGAATTTCTCATTGCCCCGCTCGCCGCGAATGAAGACAGCATTCGCCATCATGGATGGTTTCACTCGGCAGACCTACGGCAAGGTCACGCCCGAAATGAGGCGCAAAGGCATCGACCTCATGCTCGACCACAGGCTGAATCCGGATGACATCTCCCGCACTGAACCGCCCCGTATCGAGGATCTGCTCTACGCCCGCGAGCGCGGCATGAACACGTTCAACATTCTCAATCTGGTCCCGAAACCTGAAGGCAATCCCCCCTGGGTCTGCCTGGCGTCGCTGAAAGATTACGGCCCGAACTTCAACCAGGAGCTGGAGGCCCGAATCAAAGACACCATGGATGAGCTGCGCAAGCATGGCCTCTCGAAGATGGCCTACTTTTATGGTTTCGACGAGCGCCGCGAAGAATACGACGACCTCATCAAAGGGATCTGCAAATTTCTCAAGGAGCGCTACCCCGAGGTCAGCACCTTCACCACCGCGGGCTACATGTATCACAAGCGCGAGAAGACGCCGCCCGGCTACCGGGATTACATGGACTGGTATTGCCCGTTGACCTCGGTGTACAAACCGGAGCTTTCGGAGAAACTTCGAGCCCTCGGGAAACAGGTGTGGTGGTATGTATGCTGCGGCCCCCAATATCCCCACGCCAACTTTTCATCCATGGACTATCCGACGATAGAGGGCCGGCTCCTTTCGTGGATGACCTGGTCCTTCAAGGCCGATGGGCTCCTCTTCTGGCACGTGAACTACTGGGGCGACAACAAGATCATCGACTGGCAGGAGCCCTACCTCGACTGGAAGCCGACATGCATCCATGGGATGACCGGCGACGGTGTCCTGACGTATCCGACCCCTGACGGCCCGGTCAGTTCCATCCGCCTTGAAAGCGTCCGCGACGGCATTGAGGATTACGACTACCTCTGCCTCCTTGCCGATCTGAAGGGTAGGGAAGCAGCGGCGAAATACACGAGCCGGCTGGTCAGGAGTATGACGGAATACTCACGCAAGCCGGACGATCTCCATAAAGCACGTGAGGAGATCGCGGCCGAGATTGAGGGCGCAGAATGACGCGCCGCTACATCGTGGTCCAGAAAAGACCTCATTCTTCAGACCCAGCCATCTGTTGAGCTATGAGGAGGTCCATTTCGCTTTTATGGTCTTCATAGAATGCCATGCACTCATAGACTTGAGCTCTGGTTAATGAAGGAAGGCTCCTCACCACATCATCAATCGAGGCACCATTCAGAATCATGCCGGCTACGTCGTGGACACCAATTCTAGTGCTCTCGACGATCGGTCTTCCGGATCTGACACCTTCGATGGCTGTAATGTACCGATAACTTTGTTTCAGCATCATGAATCTCCAGGCTTCAAGAACTGAAGCGATTCTACAGGCTGCTGCGGCTGAATCCCATATTCTATGATGCCGGTGATGCCGGTGATGCCGGTCTACAAAGGTCTTATTCTTTCCTGCAGTGCGACCACCTTTTGGAGTACCCGAAAACTGGAGAAAGCATGAGCAGAAAAATCTGGTTCAACCATCCCGCGTCAGAATGGATGAACGGTCTTCCCATCGGAACCGGCCGGCTGGCGGCCATGGTCATGGGGGACCCGGAGACTGAACGCATTGCTCTCAACCATGAGTGGCTATGGCGAGCGACAGACCGGGACCGGGATACAGAGGGGAGGTCACATCTCTTGCCCGAAGTGAGAGACCTGCTCCTGACGGGGGATTACGAGAATGGGACGATCAAAGGAAACGATGCCTTCGGAGGCGCCGGCGGCATGAGCGGCCAGCCCAATCGGGTCAGTCCTTACCAGCCTGCAGGCGACCTGTTCTTCCGAATCGACCACGGCGAACCGACCGACTATCGACGTGAGCTTGACCTCAGCAGCGGATTGGTTTCGGTCACCTACGAGGCCAGCGGGAATCGGTTTCAAAGACACTGCGTCGCCCACTTCGCTCATGACCTGCTGCTGATTCGCCTTGTCGCCGAGAGGCCCTTCGGAGGGGAAATCTGGCTAGATCGGACGAAAGACCCGGAATGCTCTATTTCGTTCGAGACGTCCCCTGACCTCATCGTCATGGCAGGCGAATTTATCGAGGGCCTGCAGTTTCGCGTCGAAGTCGAAGTGCGCCATCGGGGCGGCACACTGCGATGCGACGGCAACCGTGTTGTCGTCTCCGATGCCAGCGAGATCATCCTGGCAGTCAACATCGGAACTTCGGCCACGGGACATGAGCCTTTGCAGGAATGCGCAAAGTGCCGGCTACCTCAGAGTGACTGGAATGACCTTCTGAACAGCCATGCCGAAGCCTACGCTGGCCATTATGGTGGCCTGATTCTGGAAATCGAAGCCGAGGAGCCGGACTTGCCCACTGACGAGCGCCTGGCCGCCGCTCTATCCGGAGAGATGGATCCGATTCTACCGTTGCTCTACTTCAATCTTGGCCGGTACTTGCTGCTTGCCTCGACCGCGAACGGCGAGCTTCCACCGAACCTGCAGGGCAAGTGGAATGAAGACCTCAATCCGCCGTGGGACTGCGATTACCATCACGATGTCAATCTCCAGATGAACTACTGGCCAGCGGAAGCCGGACACCTCCAGGCGAGCACGGAAGTGTTGTTCCAGCACATTGAGCGATTCGTGCCCCACGCTCGGAAGGTCGCCAGGGACCTCTACGACTGCGATGGCGTCTACTTCCCACTTCAGACGGATCCGTGGGGCCGAGCGACGCCGGAATCCTACGGATGGGCAGTCTGGATCGGCGCCGCGGCCTGGCTTGCGCAGCACATGTGGTGGCATTACGAATTCGGCCAGGACGAACAGTTCCTTGAAAGCCGCGCCTATCCCTTCCTCAAAGAAGTCGCGGCCTTCTACGAATCTTACCTTCTTGAGGACGATGACGGCGTTCTGCAAGTCGTGCCTTCGCAGTCGCCAGAGAACCGGTTCGCTGGCGGAGGCAATTTGCCGGTCACGCTCTGCGTTTCGGCGACCATGGATATTCAACTGATCCAGGATTGCCTGGGGCATACCATTCGGGCGTCAGAGATTCTGGACGTTGATGACGATCGAAGGATCGCATGGCGCTCGATCCTCGAACGGTTGCCGCAGGCCAAGATCGGCAGCCATGGCCAGCTTCTGGAATGGAACGAGGATTTCGAAGAAGTCGAGCCAGGTCATCGGCATCTCTCACACCTGTTCGGGCTTTTTCCGGGCGACTTAATCAGCCCGGAACGTAATCCGGCGCTCTGGCAAGCTGCGCGAGTTTCTCTGGAGCGACGCCTTGCAGAGGGCTGCGGTCAGTGCGGATGGACCCGGGCGTGGGCGTCGTGTCTCTTTGCCCGCCTGGGTGACGCTGACCAGGCATGGGAGCACCTCGTCCACCTGATCACGGACTTCTCGACCGAGAGTCTTCTCGATCTGCATCCTCCGCGCATCTTTCAAATCGAGGGCAACTTCGGAGGCACTTCAGCAGTTCTCGAGATGCTCCTCCAGAGCTATCACGAGGAGCTTCATTTCCTCCCCGCCCTGCCTGGCGCGTGGTCCTCTGGTGAGGTCCGGGGAATCCGGGCGCGTGGCGGTTACACCATTAATATGAATTGGACGGACGGCGCTTTGGTTGTCGCCGAGGTGACTCGTCTGAAGGATGGGACATGCAAAATAAAAGCTGGAGATTCCCGCTACGAGGTGCGGGACGCCGGTGGTGATGACATCCCGTGCACTGAGGTCGGGTCCTTGATTATCTTCGACGTCAAGGCAGGGGAGACGGTTTCCGTACGACAGGTCAGATGACCAGGAATCTCGCGTTCAACAGAAGATGTGACCTTTCCGTTTCCCATAACCGAAAAAAGTAGCGCAGATGACAGAGCGAAGATTCCTGAGCCCGAGCGTGTCGGCGTTGGCGGTCGCGGCCATCGGAGTGGCCGCATCGACACCGGTTTCGTTTCATGCCCCCATCCGTCTCATCCATTGACCAGCCCAATGGCCGTATCCGCCAGGACGTCGCCTGCCGTTGGACCCATGCGGTATCCGAAGCCGAACGTCGTCTCGTACCCGCCGCGGCTGTATGCCTCCTGGGTTGCCACGTATCCGACCATTCCGTTGGCGTGTCCGACCACGAGAGTCTTGCACGGGTGCGTTTCCTCTTTGATGCGCAGACCGTGCTCGACGAAATACTCCGCCGGGATTCCGATGAAGCGAACGTTGCCTATCCCCAGCATCTGGACCTCTGCCGGTTGCGTGCCTCTTTCTTTGATGCGATCCAGGAGCGCGGGCATGGAACGGTCGTAGGCTTCGGGATCGGAAAACCTCTGGGCGCCGCGGGCAGTTCCGGAGATGTTCTCGCTGGTCGTCTCTCTGTAGGGAAGTTGGACCGTTGCCGATCCCGCGCAGAGGGGCAGATCGCTGCCGTATTCCATCTCCTCCATCGCACGGTAAGCATCTTCGGCCAGTTTTCCGCCAATCTCCTCCATGGTCGGGCTCTGTCCCAGCACGGGATTGCCGGGGCTGATGTTGCCTGAAGCGCCGTTCAGGAAGACCGATGACGGACATCCCTTCTCTTCCATGCTCTTCGAGAATGCGCCGGGAAAGCCAGCCGTGGCGCCAACGCCTCCCCCGTGATGCACAGGATGGCAAGTGAAATTGACGACTGCTCCAAGCAAGTCCCCACCGGTACTGCGTGCGGCCAGGACACCGACTTCCGGATCGATGGGGCCTTCCGTATAAAGTGCGTCCGGATGACTGAAACCGGCGCCGTGGGTTATGGTCGTGCCGTCGCGCAGAACGGTACGCCGGTTATGCGAAAGCGTGAATTCGAAGACGCGATTGAATCCGACTTCCGCGGCTTCGAGCCTCCCCAAAGCCTCGCCAAAGGCATCTACGACCTTTTCGACCATCGTCTCGATGTACTCATCGTCTCTACGCGCGTCCCCGCAATTGGCAACGGCCGGCCCGGCGTGATTGTGCGTCGCCACCACCATGACATTTGAGCCCGGAAAGTTGTACCTTTCCTGCACCTTTCTCCGAATCTGGTCCGTCTGCGTCCACCGGACGCTCAGCGTGTCGAGTTGGACCAGGCCGATACGGTCGTCCCCGTTTTCAAAGACTGCAATCCGGGCAAAGAGCGGGTCCATTATTTCTTCGATCTTGAGTTCTATGATCCAGCCAATTTTTTGCGTGCCCAAAGGCGGAGTGATTTCAGTCGCAGCAAAGCCGGCTTGCATGGGTGATGCTCCTGTGTCGCTGTGTCAGACTTGCGGAACGTCAAGAGGTCTGAGTTCCAGGCACAGTGTGTATACTGGACTTAAGAGCCAACTTCCAGAACCCTGAAACTGAACGAGTCCAACCCAGCTTTCATCACGTCCGTTCTCATTCTCGTTATCCTGTCGGCACATTCCGCCCCGGTCGCATCGTCTCTGAATTTCCTGTCCAGGACTATCCGGTATGCACTGCTTCATATCGTTGGTGAGTTTGCTTGCCTGCTCGCAGGCCGAGCCTGTCACACTTATTGGTGACGGGAGCTGCAGAATAGCCATCTGCGTGCCCTCGCGAATCATGGCTCCTGACGATCCGTCGATTCGCGTTGACCCGCCAAGACGTCCCAAAGTCATTCCGGAGTATCATCGGCGAATGCTGCGGGCATCGGTGAAAGATCTGTCGCGGTGTCTGAAAAAGATGTCAGGTCTGGAAGTCGAAATCATCGCCGGCAGCAAATCGGCCGGCGAGGGGCGGATCCCGATACTTGTTGGTGAGTTCGCCCATGAAGCCTTCGGCCCACCAGGGAAGACTTATCCATACAGACAGGGATTTCGGGTGGTGGTGTCGGACAAAGCCATAGGTCTTCTCGGCGAATCCGACCTTGCGACGAGCTATGCCGTCTATGAAGTGCTCGACCGCCTCGGATGCCGTTGGTTCATGCCGTCAGAGATGGGCGAAGTGATCCCTGAGTTGAAGACAGTTGCTTTGCCGGCCATGGATTTCTCTTCAACACCGGGCACCTATTACAGGGGCATCTGGCAGGCAGATGAAGACTATAAGCGTCGCAACCGGATGGGCGGCATGGTGCTGGCGGCCAGCCATGCGTTAGGCTCCTACCTGAAGAAGAAGGATCTGAAAGACCATCAGGACTGGCGGGCAATCGTCAACGGTAAGCCGGCGCGGGAGCGGCTCAAGTGGTCGAGGCCGGAAGTCGCCGAGGCCATCGCAAATAAGATATTTGAATACAGAGAAAAGATGGGGATCACCTCTGCCTCCCTTTCTCCCGAAGATGGTTTTGGGTTTGACGAGTCCGAAGATCCGAAGATTGATGCTGACGATTTTGACCCCGTTCACAACAGGATTTCGATCACCGACCGACTGATGGTGATCTGCAATCGCGTCGCGAAGCGAGTGACGAAGAAATACCCCGACATGCTCTTCGGCGTTATCGCCTACGTCTATTACGGTCGCGCTCCCGTTCGTGAAAAGCTGCACCCTAATATCGTTCCAGTCATTGCCCCGATCACATACACCCGCTGCCATCCCATCACCGACGACCGCGATCCCAACAACAAGGCATTGAGAAACGCCATCATCGGCTGGGGCAAAGCCGCACGTATGACAGGCATGTACTGGTTTGGATGGAACCTGGCGGAAATGACCGCGCCCAATCCAATGATCACCAAATGGAGCACGGACATCTCCTTTCTTTTGAAGAACGGCTGCAAATTTTTTCAGCCCGAAACGTCTTCCACATTTGAGAGCACGTTGCACGCGCTCTACCTCGGGCCAAAGCTGGCCTTTAACCCCGCACTCGATCCCAAAGCCATCGTCGACGACATCAACAGCCGCTTCTATGATGAAGCGGCAGAACAAATGGCCGCCTATTGGGAATACGTGGACCGGATCTGGGTCGATACCCCCGAGTTTTCCGGGGCCGGCTTTGGTCACGCACGGCGCTTCACACCCGAACGAATGAAGAAGATGCGAGAGCTCATGAACAAGGCAAAGCGCGCGGCACGAACGCCGCAAGTCAAAGCGCGCATCGGGCTCGCCGACGAGTCACTCTTCCTTCTTGAGCAGTACATGAAGATGCGCTGGGATCTAAATGACGGTAGATGGGCCAGGCTGCACTATGACGCGGAGCGATGGATCGGGCGCACCCACGCGATGGCTGAGCGTCATCGTGCGCAGTATGCCTTTTCAACGAGACAATACGGCGCAGGAGGGATATGGGGCAGCAACGACGGAGTGGACAATTTTGTCTCGCTGACCAAGGCCACCTACGACGACGCCTCCCGCGTGGCCGGGCACTACGAAATCCTCACCGCGAAACCGCTCAGAGAATGGCGGGCCAGGGCAGACATGAAGAAAGAGGGTGAAGCAAAGGGATGGGCGAAGCCTGGCTTCGATGATTCGTCATGGAAGACCACAGACGTCGGATCCGAAACCTGGTCAACCATGGGCTACCACAATTATTTCGGCCGCATGTGGTATCGCACAAAAGTCACGATAGCTGCCGCACGCGATGGCAAGAGAACTTATTTCTGGCTGGGTTCAACCGACGGAAGCACGAAAGTCTTCATCAATGGAAAGCCGGTACCCTACGTAGATCTGAAAGGCAAGAAGCGGGAAACATTTGATGGCTTCTGCCGGCCGGCATCATTCAACATCACCGGCCTGTTCTTACCGGACAAAGAAAACACCATCACCCTCCGATGCGACCGGACCGCCCTGAACGAAATCGGCACCGGCGGTCTGCTGAATCCCGCGGCGCTCTATCGTGACCGGCTCTGACTTCGACTAATTAATTGCTAACGCTTCGCCGACATGCACCATTTGAGGCTGAACCTGGCGAGGGTTATCCGGGTGTAGTTGTCTGACTCATATAAGCAGAGGATTTTGGAATCCGAGGTCACTGCGAGATCGGAGTACGCTGCCGAGCCTTCGCAGATGAGTCTGGATACGGGCCATGTCTGGCCGCCATCACTGCTGATGCTGATCGTCAGATGGCATCGTTGCTCGGTATTCGCCGGAGCGGCCAGAAGGATGATGTCCTGCTGGGGAAGGTCGGGATTCTGAAGACTGATGATGCTGCCCTGGCAGGACAACTCCGGAAGCGAAGGTGCATGCTCAACGGGAGACCAGGATTCCCCGCCATCATCGCTGATGCTGAATGCCCGCTGCTTCTTGCGGTGCCGGCTGCGGGCGTTCATGTAAAGCGTTCCTCCCGCCAGCTCGACGACTTCACATTCGTCGCAGACATCTTTGTCCAGGATGCTGCCGTGTTTCCAGGTTCCCCCGCCATCATCGCTGTAGAAAACAAAAGAAGCCTGCACCTCACCGTGCATCCTTGCGTCGTCCCCGACCCAGCAGGGGACAATCAGCCTTCCGTTCTGCATCCGGATACCGTGCCCGGGGCCTGTGCCAATGTAAGTCCAACCGGTAGGCATGACCTGATCGGTAATTTCGACAGGCGCTGACCAGTTGTCTCCATCATCGGTGGATTTCATGACCAGAACCTGCCGGTTGTTCCGGCAGAATGTCAGCAAAACTGTCGGTCCTTCAGGGACGAGGATGAGGCACGGATTCCCGACGGTGTCGCCTTCGCCTTCGAGCAGGACTTCCATCATCGACCAGGTCCGCCCACCGTCGCCGCTTCTTTTCATGACGAGGTCGATGTCGCCGTCATCAGCAAGGCTGTCTCTTCTGCCTTCGCAAACGGCAATCACCCGGCCTTCCCCCACGGAGAGAAGCGCAGGGATGCGATAGGAGTGGTAATTGTTTTCGCCCGAACGAAACAGGCACTGTTCATCGAAATGGGATGCCCGATCAAGATTATCCGCTTGATAGTCCATTAAAAATCTCCCTAAATGTGACCCATAGGCTACTGAATAAGAGTTCACGTTTCGCGATCAAAGCGATTTTTTTGAGAATAGAACTTCGAGTTACAGGTCTTCGAAGCCGGAGTTGGAGTAACGGCTTCAGCCGGGTCTTCGGAGCTACTCTCACGCCAAGGCCCGGCTGAAGCCGTTACGATTCAAATTCAGAAATCCGCGAGATACCTGGCGCGTTCCCGCATGAAGCAATGGGGATCGAGATCTTTGAAGACGTCGAGGCCCTGGCCATAGCTGACCGCCAGGCACCCGCCGCAGACGTCTCGCAGCCGGCAGAAGCGACACTTGCTGCAGCCTTTCCGGTACTGCTTCGCTTCCGCCGATTCATAAACGCCTTCGATGCCCAGTTCCACTGCGTCCCCGATGAATGAAGGCAGTTTTCGGCAGGCATGCGCCTCTCCATCAGGCAGGACCGCAATGAAATTGAATGCAGCGCCACATCCAAAGCCGGTGCAGCCACCTGTTGGTGACCGCTTGAAATGGTACCGGAAGATATTGAAAAGGCCGTCCTTGAATCCCAGCACCGGATTGGTGCGAGATGCAATGGTGTACTTTTTCATAAAGTCCACATATTCGTCACGCGTGGGGAGCTCCAGGTCTGAGCCCTCTCCGACCTGTGCAAGGCGATTGAAAGTAAAACGGTCAGCCAGTCCCTGGAGCATCTCACCAAGCGGAATGACTTGGTCCAAATTGCGCCTGGTCAGGGTCAGCATGACATTTGCCCGAACTCCCGCGTTCCGCAGGATGCTCAGGAATTCAACCGCACGTTGGAAGTGGCCCGGACCTCGTATTTCATCGTTGTGATCTTCAAGCCCTTCGAGGCTGACCTGGTAGTAGGTCGGTTTTTGAATCTCGACGATCCTGGATACGATCTGCTCCGGCACAGGATTGCCCAGGACCGATGTCGTGAATCCTCTTTCAGCAACAGCCTGATACAGTTCCCAGAAATACGGATATAGGATTGGATTTCCGCCGGTAAGACAGACGTTCCCGGAAATCTCTCGCTTCCGGCAAAACGATTCCAGACTGTGGACGATCCCGATTGCATCAGCCAGATCCAACGCAGTGCGATCCGTTCGGTCGTAGCAGTGTCGACAGTGCAGCTCGCACGCATTGGTGAGATGCCACTGGAGCGTAAAGCCGCTGGTTTTGCGCCCAAAGATTCGGCCGTCGCGCAACATTTTTGGTGGTTTTAGAGTTCGGTGAAATCCTGAGATTGTTGTAGTGTAGCGTTCGAATGTTCCTGATGCCTTCGTGCAATTCCGTGCAAGAGTCGCTCCTGTCCAGCGGCACTCAGTCTGCGATTCGACGCGCGACACGCGCCATCATATCGACCGGATCTATTCGGAGGAGGAGGCCATGAATTACCTCGACAACGATTTTCGACGCATCGAGCACTGCCTTTTGCTGAAGGGCAAACCAGATCGGGTGCCCCTCTGGGAGCTTTGGGTGGACCCTGCGGTTCAAGGGGCGTTTATCGGCCGGGAGATACAATCGGCCGCAGACGTTGCCGAATTCTGGATCTCTGCCGGCTACGACCATGTCCCGGTTTCTGCGGGGATGATAGCAGTGGGAGGAGTCGGCTCCGGAGACGCCACTCAAATAGCCCAACACACCTACAGCGTCTATTCCGACGAGGCGCAGGACATGAAGTGGGCAGCCGAGCACGAAGGCGTCATTACAAGCCACGAAGAGCTCGATGCCTATGCATGGCCGAGCGTGGATGACCTCGACCTTTCGCACCTCGAGGAGATCGGGCAGTGCCTTCCCGATCACATGAAAGTCATCTGCATCACCGGAAAGATCTACACTTCCGTCTGGATGCTGATGGGCTACGAAACGATGGTCTTCGCTCTCCGCGAACAGCCGGACCTGGTGGCCAGGATGTTCGAGAAAGTCGGCCCCCTTCAGATCGAGATCAGCAAGAGAGCCGCACAGCTCGATTGTGTTGGCGCGGTCTGGATGTCTGATGATATCGCCTACACCGAAAGCCTCCTTGTCAGGCCGGAAGTTCTTCGTGAGCACCTGTTCCCGTGGTACCGGGAGCTGGGCTCATTCATGGCGGATCTTGGCAAACCATACATCTATCATTCGGACGGGCGACTGTGGGAAGTGCTCCCAGACATCCTGGACTGCGGTTTCAACGCGCTCCATCCAATCGAGCCAAAAGCAATGGACAGCCGGGAGCTGAAGAAGGCCATCGGAGATCGCCTTTGCCTCCTTGGCAACATCGAGCTGGACACACTGTCGCGGGGAACGCCCGAGCAGGTGCGAGAGCTTGTCCGCCGCAACATTGAAGACCTGGCCTCTGACGGCGGCTACTGCCCCGGGTCGTCTAATTCGGTGACCAATTACGTCCCCCTCGAAAACTATAAAGCCATGATTGAAGCGACCAGGGAATTCGGGGGCTGGTGAAATATGAGGGGCAGATGAACATTTTCGAATCAACCCAGACCACCCGCATCCTCTTGTGCCTTCTCCTGGCCGGCCGAATGGTGGCGGCACAACATGCGGCCAAAGTCTCCTATCCCATTGTCGATACGGGTCAGGTGGGATGTTACGGCAGCTCCAGTGAAATCAGTTTCCCAAAACCTGGACAGCCTTTCTATGGGCAGGACGCTCAATACCAGGGACTGGCCATGAAATACCGGGACAATAAGGACGGGACAATTACGGACCTCAACACCGGCCTCATGTGGCAGAAGACTCCGGATTTCAAAATGCGGAAGTGGGCCGATTCGTCCTCCTATGCCAAAAAACTGAAACTTGCCGGCCGCGATGATTGGCGGTTGCCGACCATTAAAGAGATCTTCTCCATCGTGGATTTTCGTGGCAACCAGCACACCAGAACGCCCTACATCGATACGAAGGCGTTCGACTTCAAATGGCCCGTAGTCTCGCAGGGGGTCCGCAGCATGGATGCACAATACTGGTCGAGCAGCCGCTACGTGGGCGTGACCATGCGAGGGGACAAGAGTGCATTCGGATTTAATTTTGCCGATGGCCGGATCAAGTGTTATCCCGTCGAGAGCATTCACATGCAGGCTAAGAAATTCGCGCGCTGTGTCCGTGGTCCTGCCTATGGCAAAAACGATTTTGTCGACAACGGAGATGGCACCATCGCAGATCGGGCAACCGGCCTGGTGTGGATGAAAGCCGACAGCGGAAAGACCATGAACTGGTCAGACGCGCTGAAATATGCTGAGAGCCTGAAACTTGCAGGCCGTGATGACTGGCGTCTTCCCAACGTGAAGGAACTGCAAAGCATCGTGGACTATCGGCGCGCCCCGGATGCCCTTTCCCGCTCGGTCCGGAGCGCGGCCATCGATCCGATCTTTTCTTTGACCATCACGGAATCCTGGTTCTGGACGAGCACAACACATCTGGAAAACAAGGCCGGCTATTATGTCTGCTTCGGCCAGGCAACCTCGGCAAGGAAAATACGGGGAAGGAAGATGAATGCCCATGGCGCCGGCGCGGTCCGCAGCGATCCCAAGACCGGCGACCCAGGCAGATGGCCCAATGGGCTGGGGCCCCAGGGCGATGAGATCCGGATATTCAATTATGTCCGATGCGTGAGAGGCGGTGATGTCAAGATCGCCAATCCATCATCCAATCGCCTAGGCGGCGGCAAAGCCGTTCCGGCCTCCAATCCCCGCGTCCAGCGATTTATCAAACGTCTCGACAAGAACGGAGATGGAAAAATCTCAAAGGCGGAATTCGACGGCCCGGCCAGACACTTTCGAACACTCGATCGAAATGGTGATGGCTTCCTGAGTACAGATGAAGCGCCCAAAGGGCCGCCTCCACGCCGATAGATTTGCTGGAAGGAGCAATCAGCAATGACCCACAGAGAGCGGATGCTCGCAGCGATGAATGGGAAGCCGACGGACAGGATCCCCTGGGCCCCGCGGCTCGACCTGTGGTACAACGCTCACAAACGAGCCGGGACACTTCCGCGGCAATACAAGGGCGCTTCCCTGCGTGAGATCACTGACGACCTGGACTACGGGTACCACGCGATCGTGCCTCTCTTCAAAGACCTGAGGAATCCGCTCGACGACGCGCACCGCGCCCTTGGCGTTTACAACCTGTGGTCCATGCCCTATGCCACAAGACTGGAAAATGTCGATGTGGAAGTGACCGAGGCAGGCGACGAAACACATGTCGAATACCGCACCCCCGTTGGCACCCTATCAACCACGGTCCTCTATGACGAAGTCATGCGGCGGGCAGGCGTCAGTCTTACGCACATTTCCGAGTACGCGATCAAGGATCACAGAGACTACGCCGCGGTGGGTTATATATTTGAAAACGCCAGAGCCGTCCCCAACGACGAAGGTTACCAGGAGTTCGACGATTACGTTGGAGACCGTGGTATCGCCGCCGGCTTCCTGAGCCTGGCAGCCTCGCCCATGCATCTGCTCCAGCGCGAGTTGATGCCCTACGAGCTCTTTTTCTATGAGCTCCACGACCACCCCGACGAGTTGGCGCAATGCGCGGAAAGTATCGGGTCTTACTTTGAGAGGGTTTTCGAGGCGGTTTCAGATTCCCCGGCGGACGTTTGTCTCTTCGGAGCAAACTACGACGCAACCGTGACATACCCGCCGTTCTTCCGGCAATACATCCTGCCCTGGCTGAAGCGTTTCGCCGGCATCCTGCACCGAAAGGAAAAGCTCCTGCTGACGCATACGGACGGTGAGAACGCGGGCCTGCTGGATTACTACATCGAGAGTGACATCGATGTGGCTGATTCAATCTGTCCCGATCCCATGACGTCGTTGACGTTCAAAGAAGTCAGAGATCATTTTCGCGGGCGGATAACAATCATGGGAGGGATACCGTCCGTCTGTCTTATGAAAGACACCATGCCGGATCTCAATTTTGATCCATATATGGACACCTTCTTTTCGGAGCTGGATTCCGGCGATCATCTGATACTCGGCATATCAGATACGACACCGCCTGCGGCCGATTTCGAGCGAATCAAGGCAATCGGAGAGCGCGTTCTCGATTTTGGTCCTGTGGGTTCGAGCGGGAGGATACCATCCGCTGCCCCGGCCGATCTCAGATTATCACCCAATGGAGAAGAGGATTGAGCAAAACAGAATCAAATCAGACAGCGTGGATCACCCGGCGCAGAAACGGGCTTTCTCTTCTGTTTTCCCTCCTGTTCATATCGCACGTCTGTGGCGAAGCTGCTCCGCAGGAACGGAAACTCAAGGTCCTTCTGATCGATGGGCAGAACAACCATAACTGGAAAGCAACCACGCCTGTCATGGAGAAAACACTGGTGGGCACCGGACGGTTCGAAGTCGAAGTGCTGACAACTCCGCCCAAGAGGAGCAAGGCAGAGGCGTGGGAAGAGTTCAAACCACAGTTCGATCAGTACGACCTGGTTCTGCTCAACTATTTCGGGCAGGATTGGTCGGAGGCCATTCATGAACAGCTCAAGAAATATGTGGCCGATGGTGGCGGGATGGCTGTGGTCCATGCCGCGGTGGCGCCCTTTCCCGGGCGGGAAGCATTCAATCGGATGATCGGGCTCGGCTGGCGTCCGGCTGCTGCGGGCAAGCGCCTCGCTCTCGACCTGCTTGGCAATCCGGTTCGTGAGGAACCCGGCAAGGGTCCGGGCGCGGGCCACGGCGCTCGTGTGGCTTACATGGTTCATGCGCGCGCACCGCAGCATCCCATCCTTGCCGGCCTGCCGGAGGCATGGATGCATACCAGAGACGAGCTTTACCACGGTCTCCGCGGTCCGGCAGAAAACATGACGATCCTCGCCACCGGCTTTTCTCCGGCCACCCGGCTGAATGAGCCGCTGTTGTGGACGGTGCGCTTTGGGGAGGGTCGCGTGTTCGTCTCCGTGCTGGGCCATGATGGGGAATCCATGAGTTGCGTTGGGTTCAAGGCCACCCTGGCCCGAGGATGTGAATGGGCGGGGAGCAAAAAAGTGACGCTGGAAGTGCCACTCAATTTCCCGAATGCAAAAAAGACGAGCGTGGGCGAGATAGCGCTCCCCCGGCCGGGCGCGCCGAGCGTCAAAGTAATCGAAAAGCACATCGACCCGGCGGTGAAGGTCTACGGCGCCTACGCGGCCGTTAAGCTGCCGATAGTGAAAGGCCCGCCATTCCACAACCCGACCGCCATTACCGTCGGCCCCGATGAAAAGCTCTACGTGGCCAACTACACCGGGCAGATCATGCGCCTCGATGATACGGATGATGATGGCCTCGAAGACACCACCGTTCTTTTCGCCGATATCTCAAAAGACGGAAAGGAACATCCTTCTGAGGACGCGAAGAGTTTTCGTGGCTCGCCCGCGCACGGCGGGCTTCGCTATCCCACCGGCCTGGTTTTCAAAGGGAACGACTGCTATGTGGCTACGACGCAGGAGATCCGGATTTACAGGGATACCGACGGCGACGGTACCGCCGATCAGAGCGAACAATTCGCAACCGGTTGGCCCTTCACCATGCATTACTTCGACTGGACCTTCGGGCTGCGCTTCGGTCCCGACGGCTACCTCTACACCATCCTGTGCACGGATTATCTGAACGCCGGGCGCAAGCCCGACCCGAAAGGGATGCGCGGCTCTCTGCTGCGAATCGGGCCCGACGGCAAGGACATCGAGGTCTTCTGCAACGGTCTGAGGTACGCGTACGACCTCGCCTTCAATGACGCAGGCGACCTGTTCTTTACGGATAACAAAGGCGGCGGTAACCCGACGGAAGAGCTGAACCATGCGGTAAAAGGCGGCAATTACGGTCACAACCCACACAAGGGCAAAAAACATGCGCCGCCACGGGATCCTCTTCTGAAGATCAAGAACAACTCAGCCGCCACCGGGCTGGAGTTCAATTCAGCGAAGAACGATTTCGGCGGCACGGCCGGAGACCTGTTCATCGCCATGTGGGGGCCGGACGGGCGTTGGAGCATGGGCGCCATTAATCGGACCCGGCTGACGAAAAAAGAGGACGGCACTTATGAGGCAGAAGAGCACCGGTTCTCAGATGGTCCGGCCAAAATCATCGACCTCTGTTTCGCGCCAGGCGGTGACCTTTACGTGGCGCGGTTCGGCCGTGAGGGACGAGGCCACACGCCGTTCACGAAACCGGAGGGTGACGTCTACCGATTTATCCACACCCCCTGGCTTTCCGTTCCCTCCGCTCCCGGGGACATCAACCCGCTGAAGCGCAGCCTCGCCGGTGACCTCTCGAAAGGGAAAGAGATATTCGATCGGCAGAAGTGCGCCACCTGCCACACCGTGGACGGCAGCGCGGCCGGCCTGGGCCCCGACCTCAAGGAGATCGGCGCCATCCTCGATCGTGACGGCCTGCTCGAATCCATGATTGAGCCCAGCAAAAGCATCAAGACCGATTACGAGACCCACCAGATCGTCACCAGAGACGAGGTTGTCCTTCAGGGCCGCCTGCTTGGTTCCGACGAGGAGCAGATAACCCTGATGACCAGCGCGGAAAAAAAGGAATCCATAAAACGCGAAGACATTGAGAAGATGCAGACCATTCCCATTTCCATGATGCCGACCGGTCAGATAGCGGGTCTCAAACAGGAAGAAGTGGACGATCTGATGTCCTACCTCCAATCGCTGGGCGCGCCGCGTCCAGAAGTGCGAATCAATGCCGGCGGTCCCGAGGTCATCGATTCCGATGGGCAGCAATGGCTCGCGGACCGGGATTACTCGAAGGGCTCCTTCGGCGCAGTGGGCGGCAGAAAGTACACCGGAAGGGGCATCCGGGATCCTTTGCTGAAGACATGCCGCTATTCGCATGGGGCATATCGCTTCGACGCGGCCGATGGCCAGTACGAAGTCACCCTGATCGCCAGCGAGCCAGCCTTCCGGAGAGCCGGCTCCCGTGTCTTTTCGGTACGAATCGAGGGAGAGGTAAAGGTCACCGACCTCGACCTGTTCAAGCGGTTTGGGTTCGGCAAACCTTTCACAGAGACGTTCGAGACGACAGTTACGGATGGCCGGCTCGATATCGAATTCACGGCCAGGACCAATTTCTCCCTGGTCAGTGCCATCAAGGTCAGGCAGCTCTCCTCAGAGAAGGCAAAGCCTGAGGCGAAACCAGTGCAGCCGATTGAAAAGAAACCAGCACAATCGAATGAAAAGAAACCAGCCGCCGCCAGCCCGACTCGTGAATGGAAGGAAACACCAGGCGCCCTGAGCCTCATGCGAAAGGGCCAGGCTCTCTGGACGTTCAACTACGACAAGAAGGAAGGCAAACCATATTTCCATCCGGTGCGGACCAGCCGCGGCCACGACCTCACCTGGCTGCGGCCGAATGACCATCCTTGGCATCGCGCGCTCTGGTTTTCCTGGAAGAAAATCAACGGACTGAATTACTGGGAGGAAGACAGGCGGACCGGACGCTCTGCCGGCCGCACGGACATCGTGGATACGAAGATTGTGCGGAACGAAGATTGCTCGGCCGCCATCCGGATCGACCTGAGCTACCACCCACCCGGCAAGCCGCCCGTGCTCACGGAGCAGCGAACGATCGACGTCCAGCCACCGGACTCGGATGGCAGCTACCGGATGGACTGGCATCAGATTTTCACTGTCGGGAAAGAGGCCATAACGCTCGACCGCACACCGCCAAAGAGTAAAGGCGGCCCCGCGCACGGCGGATACGCCGGGCTGTCGTTCCGGGCCGCCAAATCCATGGCCGCGCATCTCGTGACCGATTCCAACGGCTGGAAGAACGGGGGCCGGCTCGTGGGCCACGGCCAGAAGGCCAAGTGGATGGACTTCAGCGGAAACGTCGATGCAGGCAACCCGACCGAAGCTGGCCTGGCCATCTTCGACCATCCAACCAATCCCCGGCATCCGACACCGTGGTACGTCTACATGGCCGGCCATTTCGGCTACTTCAGTCCCGCGCTGCTCTACGACGAGCCGCTCAAGCTCCAGCCCGGCGAGAAGCTCCAGCTCTTCTACCGAGTCCTCATCCATCCCGACCGGCTATCACCCAGAGTGCTGGACGCAAAATGGCAGGAATTCGCGAAGGCCCGGCCCCCTGCCGAGTGAGCGCCGAGTTCTTCTGATCTCGAATAAGAGTACCGCGGATGAAGAGGACCGCGGAAGTTTTAGTCCTGGTATCCGCGGCCCTTTCTGGGGCTGCGATCGTGATGATCAAGAAGCACAGAATGTCGAGAAAGAGCTGTAATCAGTAGCTCTGCCGCTTTTCGGCGCCATAACTGACCGCAGTGCGCAAGAAGGCTTCGATGTTCTCCAGAGGTGTTTCTGGCATGATGCCGTTGGATGCCGCCAGGATGCACCCGCCTTCTTCGCGGTCGAACAGGTCGATCAGATCTCTCGTGCCTTTTGCGACATCTTCGACGCTCCCCTTCGGCAGCAACTCTTGAATGTCCATCCCCACGTGATAGGACACGCGGCCTCGGTACTTTTCAGCGAAGGAGCTCAGGTCCATGCAGTCCTGAATGGGGTGCAGGACGTCCATGCCGATGGAAACCAGGTCATCGGCGATTTCGTTGATCTCTCCGTCGGTGTGAAACCAGAAATGCATGCCGAGCTGATGACAATAATCGACGAGCTCTTCGTAGAACGGCAGGTACAGGTCGAGAAGCAGTTCCCGGGAGAAAAGGAGGGCGCGCTGGCCGCCTAGATCGTCGGAAGTGAAATAACCGTGTGCGCCGGCATCCGCATAGTGATCCATGACCTTCTTGTGATAATCCGTGAAAGCGCGAAAGAGCCGCTTCATGCGGGAGGGATCCTGCATCATCTCGCACAGGACGTTTTCCATGCCGAAGAGAAACCATGCCTGCTCGAACAGGCAGAAAAAGTCCCAGGCGAGGCAGTAGTGGCCATGATGGTCCGTCGCCGCCTGCCTGGCAGACTCGAAGTAACTGCGATCATCCGGAGACGGCATGGATTCGATGAACGAGTCGAT
>Ga0187827_10000965_pt1 | contig 43629 bp, 34 predicted proteins | sample ETNtaG_39_FD_167969 | JGI IMG/M metagenome (GOLD analysis project Ga0187827, IMG submission 167969) | Marine microbial and viral communities from oxygen minimum zone, Eastern Pacific Ocean - ETNP2014_SV_150_PacBio MetaG (Illumina Assembly) | ecosystem: Environmental > Aquatic > Marine > Hypoxic...
GAATCTTTTGGGGCGGAAAATGGTGTGCTGCGCTCCGCCTCGGTTGGGGCTCGCAGATGAAAGATAGTAGGCGAATGAACGTGCCGCCGCGCCCGGCGCACGGTTCGTTGGGTCGATGGAGAGGATTACGCAGTCACCTTTGTTCGCGGATTCGCCCGTGCCGACGGTGTGATGCACATCATCCTTTACTTTCACTGCCGCGTACAGATTGGCGTCGTCCCACATCAGGTGTCCGATGGCGTTGAGATTTTCAGGTGACCAGGTGTAGTTTTTGTCCAGCACTTTCAATTGACTGCGTCCGATGAGCGGGATGGGGCAGGCTTTGTTCCAGTCGTCAAGTTTGCCATCGATGACTGGTTTGGTTTTTGTCTTGAATGCTTCTGCCACGTAGTCGCTGCCTTCGAAGAGTGTTACCCGGAGGTTGTCGTAGAGTGCCCAGCCGCTGCCCTTGACGACCGGTGCGAAGCTGACGGTTTTGGTGTCCGCTGCCATTTGCCTCCGGCAGGTGAAGAGCTGCCAGTAGTCGTTGTTCTGCCCCGCGGTAAACACATGCACGTCGTAGTGACGGATCTGCTTGCCGTTCGCAAGGTTCTGGGTCATGTTCGAGCCGGCACTCATTTTCTGATTGCGAATCCAGGCCGTATAGAGGTAGGTCTGCCCGCCGCGAAGAGGGATGGTTCGGGCGGTGTGATCCCATTTGCCTGCCGTATTTTGAAACTTGACAACGTATCTGCCGAGGCCATCACCAAGCCCGGCAGAGCTGACCCGCATGCTTGTCTTGTTGTTCACGCGAAAACCGTCGGGCGCGCTCCCCCTGGCCGGAGATTCAAAATCGCCGTTGGGCATCAGATTGCCGACCATGTCCGGCGAGAGGACAGAAAGCACGAGCTCTTTCTCCACGGCGGGCAGCTTGTCCCATTTGAAATCGAAGGAGAGTTTCACATCGTAATCGCTGGCGGTTGCCGTCCGTGGCACGGAAACCGGCAGAGCCAGAACACTGACATCCCCCGCACCCAATGAAAAGGTAACTGCCTCCTGCCGGCCCCAGCCGTCGGGCACACCAATCCGAATGCTGCCTTCGAGGGTCCGCTTATACAGATTGTTGATACGAAGGCCGATCTGCCCCTGCTTCCCCTGGATGAGGCTCAGGCGTGGTCTCAATTGCCTGGCACTGAAGACCGAACTGGACGTCCCGGAGCTTACTTTTGCCACGTTGATAGAGGGGACAACGTAGGACTTCAAGACATCGAGATCCGCCCCTTCGATGAAATAACGCAACGGCTTCAAAGCGAGCGCGGCCTTGCCGCCTTTGCATGCAAGCTTCTGTTCATTGCCCTGGTAATCGGTGATGAGAATCTCATCCGTTCCAGCCTGCAGTTCCACCCGCTCGCCAGCGCTTACCTGAGTGGAAGCGACCAGAACAGGCTTTCCATCTCGAGCAAAAAGATGAAAGAGGCCCCCGTCACCCAACTGGAAAACGCCCAACGGCCTGGCTCCGAAGAGCTTGCTCGTGAACACCGCAAGAGTGGCGGCCACGGGGCGCGGGCTCATATCGTCGAGCACGTAGCCGTGGGAGCCGGCGGCGTTTGGTGTCCCGCCGAAATAGATGATTCTTTCACAGCCGGCGGCCAACTCGTCCGTCCACTGCTTGAGCACCCAGTTGCTCTGCACTGTTTTTTGGACCTCCTCGAGTGGAGGCACGCCCCACGCGTTGTTGCCGCGCGCAGATTCGTCTTCCCAGACCGCTACATGCTTGAGGCCCGCTGCATCCAGATCACTTCGCGCTTCGATGACGCCGTTGCCGTTTTGATAGTGCACCGGCATCACATCGATGTACTTGCCGATCCCGGCCGAGAGCGCCTGCTTTCGGTAACTCCGCGGGAAGAGCCCGCCTGCCAGGAGAGTGACTAAATCGGGATCGATGGCTTTGGCTGTTTCGGTTCCGATTCGACAAAGCCTGAAGTAGTTCTCGATGGGAGCAGAGCCTCCGGGTGTGATCTCGTTGAGCCATTCCCAGCCGATGAATTTTCCTTTGAAACGGGTCGTGACCGTTCGGACGAAGTTCTTCCAGCCATCCCAATCCGCCTCGAAGCAACTGTAGCCGACATCGCGTGCACGAGTGAGTACCCATGCCGGTGGCTTGGTGATACATATCCACATGTCAATTCCGAGGCGGTTGGTGATCGCCAGTTGCCTGTCTAACTCATCCAGCTTGAAGACGCCCGGTCCGGGTTCCATCCGATTCCAGTTTGAGAAGCGTCGGCACGTCGTGAGGCCCAGCTTGCGCGCCACCTGAAAAATCTCTTCATCCAGGTGGCCATAGGTACCATGGACCGTCATGCCGAAACGGGTCGGCTTGCCCTGCGTCATCGCCACTACATCGGGAATACGGGCAAAGGTCGTCTGACGCTTCTCCCAACCGGGCACTTCCATTTGCAGCAGAAAGACCCCCCGCTGCTGGAGATTCAGGTTGAGAACGATCTCCTGTCCATCCCGTGTCACAGTGAAGGGCTCATTGCCTCCCAACATTTTCTTCCCACGCGCATCATGGACAGTCCACTTGAGCGCCTTCTTCTCTCCCACTCCTTCCACATTCTTCAATCGGGCAGCAATCCGCACTGGTTCGTCATAGGTAAACAGATTGCCGGGCTTGCCCGTTTCAATCTCAAAGAATCCGCGCTTGCGAATAAACGAGCCATGTGCCCGAACATGCCACGGCCATGACTTCCCGGCCGAATCAAGAAACCGGCAGACAAAGAGCAACCGGTTGTTCTCCTTCACCAGTTCCAGCCCTTTGGGCACAGTAAACGTGAACACGTGGCGGCCCTTGCCCGGCTTTGTGATCTTCAAACGACCTGACAGGCCCGGATAACCGATATGACCTCGCTTCTTCGTGTATTTGCCATCGGGCGTATCAATCCACGGGCCTGTTCCCCAAACAGAAAGAGTGGTTGCCTGAAAGTGGTCGGATGGATCGAGAAAGTAATCGACAGCAAGGTCAAACTTTTCACCGGATACCAACTGCCTGCCACCGTTCGATGCGTCCGCGTAGAGCCAGCTCTTGTTGTAACGAATCTCAGGAGCCTTGCTGGCTCCGGATACCGGAATCTGAGGTGTGCTCGCCGTAGCCACGCTTTTCTTGTCATCTTTGCTGCGGACGACGCCCAGGTACGCGTAGACGTATTCTAGCCCGACTCGATCCCTGACAGGAAGTCGGTAAACGGTCTCCTGGCCAAGAGCCAGTTCCCGCTTCGGACCGCCCCATTTCATCATCTTGTGATGCTGATCCTTGAGATCGAGCCACAGGTATCCCTTCTCACCAAGCTTGTCTTTCGGCCCGGTCAGCTTGATGCGGATGTTGATGGTGCTGCCGACCTTTGCTGTCTTGGGGACGGTGATTTTGCACCAGTCAGTCTTCTTGAGAGCAGTATTCTGGTCTTCAGCAAATGCGATTGGAAGCGCCAGCAATACGAACAGGTTGGTCAAGGTCTGTCTCATTTCGATTTGTCGCTAGATCAGTTTCTCCGCCCACTGACAGAACTGTTCAGCCATCTCATCCTTCACCTCTTCATCAGTCTTACCCGATCGCTTCAGAACTTTGAAACTGTGATCCGCTGTATCCACGATGTGAAGAGTCGCCTGCTTGCGGAGTTTCTCGACGGCCGGTTCGATGCTGTCCAGCGGTGTGAGCTTGTCGCGTGTACCCTGAATGAAAAGGAGAGGCACCTTCACGTCCGCCAGATGCTCCGTGCGTTTCTCAGCTTTACCAGAGGTAGGGAAGGCAAAGAACACGATTCCCTTGACATTCAGCAGCGGCCCTTCGGCCTGCGCCAAGGAGGTCATCCGCCCGCTCATGGAATGTCCTCCGGCGAAGATTGGCAGTTTCGGCGCGGCGCCTATGGCGGCCTTCACCGCGTTCCTCACGGTCGACAGCAGCACTTTCTGCGAATTCAGACCACCTCCGCCCCTCTCGCTGTAGGGGTAGTTGTAACGGAACGTCGCCACACCAGCGTCGGCAAGCGCGGTCGCGAGGCCCTCGACCAGGGCATGTCGCATGTGCGAGCCCGAACCGTGGCCCAGGACAAGCAACAGCTTTGCTTTCCTGGGCCGCACCAGGATGGAGGAGACTTCGCCTTTTTCTTCGTCGGCGAGGAATCTGGATTCAGTGATTCTGTGTGGCATAAGATTGATGCGGAACACCGGCGGAGAATCGGAAGACAATCATACTCGCTACACGCGCTCGATTGAACTTCACCACTTCCAGGAATACGCTTCGCGCGCTCACCTGAGTTTCGCAAGAAATTAGATCTGAATCGGCAATTCACGGAGAACTGAAAATGGCAAAGCCAAAGATGGCAATGATTGGGATGGCCGTCATGGGCCGTAACTTCGCACAGAATTTCGCAAGCAAAGGTTTTGATATAGCGATGTTCAATCGCACCACGTCGCGCACGGAAGAGGCGTACGAAGCGTGCAAGAACGAACCTTATGCAGACAAGCTTCACCCGGTTCTTGGTGACATCAAGAATCTCGTCAAGACCGTAGGCGCGGACGGCACCTACCTCGTTATGGTCAAGGCCGGCGCAGGCACGCAGGCATGCATCGATCAACTCAAACCGCTTCTCAAGAAGGGAGCAATCATCGTCGACTGCGCGAATTCCTACTGGCCGGATACCGTTCGGCGTCATGAGGAGTTTCTCGGCTCAGGTATCGACTTTTTTGGCGCAGGAGTCTCCGGCGGTGAGGAGGGCGCCAAACTCGGCCCGTCCATCATGCCCGGCGGCCCGAACAGGACGGTCTACAACAAACGCCTGAAGAAACCCCTCGAGGCCGTTGCAGCTAATGCACCCAGTGACGGAAAGCCATGCGTGACGTTCATCGGCAAACATGGCGCCGGGCACTTCGTCAAGATGGTGCACAACGGCATCGAGTACGGCGATATGCAGCTCATCGCCGAGGCTTATGACGTCATGAGCGGAGCCCTTGGAATGAAGGCCGGTGAAATCGGTGACGTCTTTGCCAGGTGGAATACCGGCATCCTGAATTCGTTTCTCATTGAGATTACCGCCGAGGTCATGCATCAAAAGGACTCCAGTGGTCGGGCCAGTCTTGTCGACCGCATCCTCGACGAAGCGAAAATGAAGGGCACCGGCACGTGGACCATGATGGATTCACTCAGCCTCGATTCCGGGGTCGAGCCACTCCCGACGATTTACTCGGCTGTAGAATCACGGGCCATCTCCGCAAAGAAAGCGGAACGCGTCCAGATGTCAAGAATCATCAAGCTCGGCAAACGAAAACATAAGGGCGACCGTAAGAAGCTCCTGAAAGATCTCGAGAAGGCGCTTTACCTGGCAAAAATAGCGTCCTACGCGCAGGGCATAGATCTCATGCAAAGCGCTGCCTCTGAATACGGTTTTGGGGGCCTCGACATTGGGAAGATTGCTTCCATCTGGAGGGCAGGATGCATCATTCGGGCCGGCTTCCTGGACGACATCACCAGGGCGTACGAATCGGACCCCAAGCTGATCAATCTCATGGCCGCACCGGTTTTTCAGCAGGCGATCCAGAAGAACTTTGGAAGCCTGGAACGGGTCTGCGCGGCAGCGAATGCCAGTCGCGTCCCATTCATGGCCTTCGACGCGTCACGCAACTACATCCTGCAATCAGTGAACGCACGCCTCCCCGCCAACGTGACCCAGGGCCAGCGCGATTTCTTCGGCGCGCACACTTACCGAAAGATCGACGCGAAAGGCAACACCATCCTCCACGAGAAGGGCAAACTCAAAGGCCAGCCGGTGACCTTCCACACGCACTGGATGCTCGATGATCGTCCGGAGACGATTGAGGACTAATGCGGGAGTGGAACCATGCCTGAATTCAAGAACGTAATTGTCGCCCAGTCCGGGGGGCCGAGCCCGGTGATTAATGCGTCGCTACAGGGCGTCATCGAAGGATGCACGGAATTCGATGCTTTTGGCTCTGTTTATGGCGGCTGGCATGGGATCGAGGGAGTCCTCAGGGAGGAGCTCATCGATCTCAGTTCGCAGCCTGCTGAAGAACTGAATCTCCTCAAGACGACACCCGCGGCCGGATCGGTGGGGACGTGTCGCTACAAACTGAAAGAACATCAGGAGCAGGATTTCAATCGCGTGATTGAAGTACTCAAGGCCCACAGGGTCGGTTACTTCTTTTATAACGGCGGCAACGATTCCATGGACACTGCAAACAAAGTTTCCATCCTCGCTCGCGAAAAGGGACTGGACCTGGTTTCTGTCGGGGTGCCGAAAACGATTGATAATGACGTGGGAGGTGGTCTCAACGAAGACGGTCAGACCTTTTCGGTGATCGACCACACACCCGGGTACGGGAGTTGCGCTCGATATTGGGCCTGGAAGGTCGGGCAGGCGAACCAGGAGAATCGTGGCAGCTCGCCCAGCGACCCAGTGCTCGTCCTTCAGGCGATGGGCCGCAAGATTGGTTTCATCCCGGCTGCGGCAAGACTCGCAGATCCCGACCGTGAATTGCCATTATTGATCGTTCTCGTCGAGTCCGGCATCACGCTGCCGGAACTGCACGATAGGGTTAACGAAACTCTCAGCAAACACGGCCGCGCCATCGTAGTCGTCAGCGAGGGGCTCGATGTAGGCAACAAGGATTTTGTCCCCGATTCATTCGCCCACGCGCAGTACAGCACGGGCACGCCGGCAGCCGAAGTTGTCACCAAATACCTCAACGAACAGGGCCTGAGCGTGCGCGGATCTGCGCGCTTTAATGTTCCCGGCACTGATCAGCGCAATGACCACACCTATCTTTCGAGCGTTGATGTTGAAGAGGCATATCAAGTTGGAATGCACGCGGCCGAAATCGCCGCCACCAGTGGCAACGGATTCATGGCTTCGATCCAGCGTGAGCCTGGCGATTACAAAGTGAGCTACGATGCGGTGCCGCTCGAGTCGGTCGCCAACTCAGAACGCATGTTTCCCAGAGATTGGGTCGCTGAAGGCGGCGTGGATGTGACCGATGATTTTCTCAAATACGCGCAGCCTTTGATCGGCGATGCGCCTGTCGATGTGCCGCATAGAGGCGGTCTGCCACGATTTGCCCGTATCGAGTTGAATTTCGCCGAGAAACAGCTTGAGGAATATGTGCCTGAGGCGTATTAGGGTCTTTGGATTCACATCTCCGCGTGATGCGGAGACGCCCGTGCCACGATGGGGCCGGGCCTCCAGAAACGCTTAAGTCAGCGCCATTCCATCCTGCGATTCTAATCTCGCATCCTTATCACTCTTCCCCATGTCACAAAAATACCGCGCCGCACTCATCGGTGTCACCGGCATCGGCGCCGGTCGCCGTTCCGAATCTACCGGCATTCCTGTTTACGATCCTCTGGGCGGTTCGCATGCCGCTGCCTACCACCAGCATCCTGATACCGAGCTCGCTGCCATCTGCGACCTGCGCGAAGACGCTCTACAACAAGCCAAAGAGGTCTGGAGCGATGTCTGGCCTGACCTGCGGCTCTATACTGATTACCGGGAAATGTACGAAAAGGAGCAGCCTGACCTCGTCAGCGTGGCTACCTCGGATCACGTTCATGCGGACATGACCGTGGCTGCAGCCGAGTGCGGGGCAAAGGGCGTCCTCTGCGAAAAACCGATTGCCACGACGCTCGAAGATGCCGACCGCATGATCGCCGCATGCGAGGCCAAAGGGATTCCACTTTCCATCGACCACACGCGACGCTGGCATCCGAGTTATCTGAAAGCGCGCGAGGTCATCCGGAGTGGTGAGATTGGCGAATTGCGTACGATTGTTTCGGAGATGTTCAGCCGGCGTGCGATGCTTTTTCGTAACGGCACGCACCTCATCGACCTGATCGTTTTCTTCGCGGACAGCAGCCCTGAATGGGTCTTTGCGGAACTCGAACCCGGTTTCGAACACTTCACCGAATATAAGGGCGACGGTGGCAAGGACCCTGCGACCGATCCTTACGCCTCGGCATATATTCATTTTCAGAATCACGTCCGTGCCTTTTATAACGCTTACAAAGTCGATCACCCCGGCTCCAAGAACTGCCTCACCTGCGACCGTGGCCGAATTGAGATCTCCGATCACAGTCTGCAATTGATCACAGCCTCATCTCACTACGAGTGGAGTACTACGAACATTCGAGTCGAGAACTTCCGGGCCACCCATCAACTCGGTTCGCTCTACGAGATTATTGATGTCATCGAGAACGGCGGCGAACTGGTTTCGTCAGGCAGAGAGGCCCGCAAGACAACGCAGATCATGCTCGGCATTCTGGATTCCCATCACGCGGGTAATGTGCGGGTGAATCTCTGACGGCCAAAGCGTGGCGCAGTTTTTTCAACCTGCGAAGGCGAATTTCGTTCGCCCAGATGGCAGATTACAGATTTACCCCACAGACCGCGGCAAGTTCGGTCCTCAAGAGATAACCACGATGCTGCTCTCTGCTTTACGGATATGCGTATTCTCATCCCTGATAATCTCGATATCACAGGCGGAAACGCTGTGGAAGAAGCACCTTATCCACGAAGGCTTCCACACCAACACCGCGGTGGCCGCGGATTTTACGGGCGACGGTAAGATGGACGTTATCTGCAATAACGCGAGCGCCACCCGTTTGTTCGTTGGGCCCGACTGGAAAGAGATTGTTCTGCACCAGGAGCCGGGCCGAGGATTTATCCACAGCGAGTTTTTCGATGTCGATGGGGACGGCGATCCGGATTACATCGGATGCCGCTACAAACCTGGCCTCATCCTCTGGCTCGAACGGCCGGACGATCCGCTTAAAGACGAATGGAAAGCGCGGCTGGTGGACGACAAGTTGAATGGCATCCACGGCCTTCTCAAAGGAGACGTGGACAAAGACGGTAAGGTCGACTTGATCGCTAACAGCGGCCAGCCGGTTGGTGATTTTCAAAACTCCGCAGCATGGCTGAAAGTGCCGGAGAACCCTCGAGAAGCAAAGAGGTGGCATCGCTACATTTTTGCGGACAAAGACGCGCCTGGCCTGAGCCATTACCTCGGATACGGGGACGTCAATAGCGACGGCCGGCCAGACCTTGCGGTCGCGGCAAAGGGCGGCAAGCAGGACAAATCCGGCCTCGGCGAATGGTTCGCCTGGTGGGAGGCGCCGGCAGATCCGACCAAGCCATTCAAGAAGCACATGCTGCCGGGCAAGCATCCCGGCGCGACGAACATCCAGCAGGCCGATGTCAACGGCGACGGCAAGGTCGATTTCATCGCCAGCCGCGGTCACGGCACCGGGCTCATCTGGTTCGAGAGTCCTTCATGGAAGATCCACAACATCAACACCGAGCTCGAATTCGGGCACTGCCTCCAGGTGGCGGACATGGATGACGACGGCGACATCGACGCGGCCACGTGTGCCTTCGGCAGCCGGATCGCGGCCTGGTTTGAGAACGATGGAAAGGGCAAATTCAAAACGCACATCGTGGCACGTGAACAGGCGGCCTACGATATCCGTGCGGTCGATATGGATCTCGATGGCGATCTCGATCTGTTGATCGCCGGACAGTTAAGTAAGAACGTGGTGTGGTATGAGAATCCGAGAAAATGACGCCCGAACTCAGGCTGTGCCTTGGGAAGGCAAGAGCTTCCAACGAATTCAAGGAAACAACGAATGAAGAGGGTAGGACATGGGTCAGACCTGTCCGTCCCTTCGACGGACATTTCCCAGCGTATTTCAAACTGTCCAAAGAACTCCCTCGGTTTGTCAGCCCGCATCCGGAGTTGTTCTTTGTGCCTGTGGAATGGTGCTGTCCTACGGGGTTCGTGTGCCGCGAACAGCCGGCCCGAAAAACATCCTGCGCAGGCTGCTGATTGCCCTTCAAGGCTACGCATAAAAAAAGCTCCTGCCCGATATGGACAGGAGCTATTGTTCGAGTTACGAATTCCGTCAATCCCTTTCCGGCAGGACATTCACTCGTCCCCGGGTGGCAAATTTGACGTAACCGTCTGCCAAAGCGAAGAGGGTATCGTCTTTGCCGATGCCGACGTTCTTGCCCGGTCTGAATTTTGTGCCCCGCTGGCGGATGAGGATGTTCCCTGCACGGACGGCTTCGCCTCCATACTTCTTGACGCCCAAGTGCTGGGCGTTGCTGTCACGGCCGTTGCGGCTTGAACCGCCTGCTTTCTTATGTGCCATGGTGAGGACCTCCTAGTCTTTTGTGATGTTGGTGATGCGCACGAGCGAATACTTTTGACGATGGCCCTGGCGGGTTTCGGAATGCTTGCGCTTTATAAATTTGTGGATGCGGATTTTGGGGCCGGCGATTTGTTTCAGGACCGTGCCGGAGACCTTTACGCTCTCTAGATTGGGTTGGCCGACTCCGATGGTTTCGCCGTCGTTGAAAAACTTGACCTTGTCGAAAGTAATTTCTTCGTCCGGAGTGAGGTTCGGGTTGTCTACCTTGATGACCTGTCCTTCGGTCACTTTCTCCTGTGTTCCGCCGGTCTCAATGATAGCGTACATGTTGATTCTCCCTGATGTTGCGGCCGGAATTCCTGGCCCGCCTATGCCGAAGCCACTGGATGGCGACGCGAAAGGCGGGTCATTTTATCAAAACTTTCTGACCATTCTTGTTGAAAAAAGTCAGCTCCAACTCGTTAGTGGAGCTGAATCCGTTAGTCGTTATCTCAACCGTTTTTTTGAACATATTCTCGATGCTCACGAGCTCTCGCCGTTTCTGATTCTGGATGTAAGAAGCAACTTCGACGCTCAACAGGACCTGTGCTTTTGATACTTCCTTCTTGTTAAGGCCGTAGCGGAGTTGCCTCATGACGTAGAGGGCGAGGCTCTGAGTGTTCTTGATAATGCCCTCACCTGCGCAATGAGAACAGGTCTCGTGGCTTGCCCTTTTCAGACTGCTGCGCATTCGCTGGCGGGTCATCTCTACCAGGCAGAAGCGGGACATGCGAAGCGTCTTCGCTTTGGCGCGGTCTTTTTTGAGCTCCTGGTAAAGAATCCTCTCTATTTCTTTACGATTCCTTTCCTGCCGCATATCGATGAAGTCGATGACGATTACACCGCCCAGATCGCGCAATCTGAGTTGGCGCGTGATTTCGACGGCAGCTTCTTTGTTAATCTTGAATGCAGTTATTTCGGGATCGGATTCGTCTGTGAATTTGCCGGAGTTTATGTCAATGGCAACCAGCGCTTCGGTCTGCTGGATCACGATCGAGCCACCCGATTTCAGTAGCACCATTGGGCTGTAGATATTTTCAACCTGGCCCTCGATTGAGAACCGGTGAAAAAGCGGGGTTTTTCCCGCATAGAATTTCGCCCGGTTCGCGTGCCGAGGTGAGACGTACTTTAGAAATTCTTTCGCTTGGAGATATTTGGACTCTGAATCGAGAATGATCTCATCGATTTCGGCGGTGAAGATGTCGCGAATAGTGCGAATGACGATGTTACTTTCTTCATAGGCGAGGATGGGTGCACCACCCTTTACCCGGTTCTCAATGACGCCCCAGACTTTGAGCAGGTATTTCAGGTCGCGCTGCATGTCGCGTTTAGTGACTTCCATGCCGGCAGTCCGAACGATGAACCCGTGTTCGTCCGGCGGGTCGAGTTCGACGAGACGCTCCTTCAGACTCCGCCGTTCTTCATCGTCGTCTATTTTGCGTGAAACGCCTGTTCCTGAGTACTCAGGCATCATGACGAGATATCGTCCCGGCAGGCTGATGTAATTGGTCAGGCCGGGCCCTTTTTCATTCAGGCGCTCCTTGGTGACCTGAACCATGATCTCCTGGCCCTTCTTCACCAAATCGGCGATAGGGTATTCCTCGCGCTTCTTGGAACGGCGACGGCCGCGTCGATGGTCCTGCTGATTTCGTGGCGTTTTGGTTCGCTTTATTTCAGGCGACGGGATGATATCCGATGCGTGAAGGAAGCCGTTCTTTTCGATACCGATATCCACGAAACAGGCCTGGATTGCAGGCTCAACGTTTGAAACCCGGCCTTTGTATATGTTGCCGACGAGTTGCTCGCCGGTGTGACGTTCCACGTAAAGCTCTTCGAGGAATTCGTCGGTCATGATGGCGATTCGGCTTTCTTCGTCATCACGAGAATTAATTAGCATGCGTGTTGGCATTTTTCTCCCTTGCCCGGGGAGCCTGCGCGGTGCGCTCAGATTGCATCCTTGTCAAATCTGGAAACGCGTTTCAAGGGAACAGGGAATGTGCGCCGGTCTGGTGGTTTCCGGTCAGCAGAGGCAGGCCGCCAATGTGCAGATCTTGCTGCGTTGAGTCGTTTCAGAGTGGAAACGATTGAATGGGTAGCTGACGAGGAGTTCTTGCTGCTCTGGTCGAGTCAGCTCTCGTTGAATCTTGGAATGTTTTTGTTGAATCCAACACAGCTACAGAATGTCTCGTTGTTGTTTTCGGGCTTGCCTCAGTGATCTATGTTCCTGATGATTTTCGCGGGGCGTCCCCGTTAGTAAAAATGAGTGAAAAGTTTCTGAAAAAGGACCGACAATCCGCTCGATCCACAATGGAAAGTCTTTGATACCTCCTGTGCAGCCCTTTGCTTTCGAGCTGCCATGGTTGGCAAGTGTACTAAAGGATTGGGGTTATACCACAGACCTTGTTGACGCAGGGACTTGGGGTGGAAACCACCAGTGGATGTCATCGAGACAGAGCCTTTGAACCCGCGTCGATCTGCGAGATCAGGTGATTGTGCCTTGGGCTGAAATCGTACTGGGATAAGATTAGGATGTCCGGCAAACAGATTACAGCATCACGAAATGCCCGAAAGCGCCACCAGATCCAGATACTGGCAGAAACACTCAGACCGGGTTGCCGACCTGCAGGGAGAATCCGTGCAGGCGCACGACTGGTGCTGTGATGCTGCGTTTCGGTGGAACCAGTCCTACATCGTCAGCCTGATTCCCAACGAACAGCGACTTGAAATACTGGACGTGGGCTGCGGCAACGGGCTGTTTACAGTACCGCTCGCTGAGAACCATCACCTGTGCGGAATCGATTTCTCCGAAGGCATGATCGAGTACGCCTTTGCCAACGGTCTCGATGCCAAACAAGGATCCGCCGAGGAATTGCCATATGAAGATGATAGCTTCGATGCCGTCCTTTCCATCGAAATGATCCAGTGTGTGCCGAATTTCAAAAAGGCAATCGAAGAGATGGCAAGGGTGCTGAAGCCGGGAGGAAAGCTGGTTCTGCAGACGCTCAACCGCCGTTCCTGGCTGCGCCGTTTTCACAGCCTGTTCGAGAAGAACTACAGAGAGCTCCACATGTTTCGGTCGGAAGAGCTGAGGGAACTGGCCGAGGGAGCAGGGCTGGGTGTCAGGAGTGTCGTCTATAATTCCTATCCCGTTCCACTCTTCGGCGAATTCCGTGGGCTTGGGTTGCTCGCCCAGGCCTGTGCGACTTCGCTGGTGCTGATCGCGGAAAAAAGATGAAAGAAGGCGTTCCCAAGACCATCACGGAGAATTCGACTCTCGCCTATTGGCACGAAAACTCTGAACAGCAGGCGAAACAATTCGGGAATACGATCGATGCCCACGATTACCTGAATCCGGTTGTTTTCCGTCTCACCCAGCAATACATCGTCAATCTGTTCGAAGGCCGCGAACAACTGCGCATCCTGGATGTCGGTTGCGGAAATGGACTCTTCACAAAGCCGCTGAATGACAAGAACCAGGTCTACGGCATCGACGTCTCCACCAGCATGCTGAGCCTTGCCCGGCAAAACGGAACTGTGTCCATTCGCTCTCTTGCGGAAAAACTGCCCTTCAAAGACAGTTCATTTGATGGGGCAGTATCCAACGAAATGTTTCAGTGCGTGGAGAACGGTGACGCCATCACCAGGGAGATGGCCCGAGTTTTGAGGCCGGGCGGCATCCTGGCGATTCAGACCCTGAATGATTCGTCCATCATTCGCAGGTTTCATCGCTGCTTTGATAAGGAATCGAAAGCCCTGAAGATGTACAAAGTAGGCGAAGTCATGAAATTCATGGAGCTGCCGGATCTCGAGAGCCCGCGCGTGATCTATAATTACTACCCCTTCCGCCATGCCTCGAAACAGCGAGAGAACGGGCTGTTCGGCAATCTGCTGGCGACATCTTTTGCTGTTGTCAGCCGGAAGAAATGAGGGCCTGCCTGCCAGCAGTTTGCATCGTCAGCGCGGACTCCTAACATTCCGCGCCCTGACAGAACCACGAAATCAGACGAAGCGCTCGAGCGCACAGGAGCACCCGCATGTCTAACGCATCCATAAAAGAACAGGCCACCAGGTACATTATGAACACCTACGGTGAACGGGATCTCGCTCTCGTTCGCGGCGAGGGTTGTTATGTGTATGACGCAGACGGCAAACGATACCTCGATTTTCTCGGCGGGCTGGGGGTCAACTGCCTGGGGCACTGCCATCCCAGGATCGTTGAGACACTCAAGCGGCAGGCAGAAACGCTCCTGCACGTCTCCAACCTCTATTATATTGAACCTCAGGCAAAGGCCGCTCTGTTGCTGGTCGAGAATTCCTTCGCGGACAAAGTCTTTTTCTGCAACAGCGGCGCAGAGGCTAACGAGGGCGTACTGAAACTCATTCGCAAACATGCCAAAGACAACGTCGATCCCAATCGTACGGAGATCATCGTTTTCAAAGATTCTTTCCACGGTCGCACCCTCGCTACCGTCACCGCGACAAGGCAGCCCAGGTATCACGAGGGCTTCGCACCCATGATGCCCGGTTTCAGGGAGGCCGTCTTTAATGACCTCGATTCGGTCAGGGCCGTCATCGACGATAAGACCGCGGGAATCCTGGTCGAGCCCATCCAGGGCGAAGGCGGCATCAACAATCCTGAGCCGGGCTTTCTCGAAGGGCTCCGTGAACTGGCTGACGAGAACCAATTGCTTCTGGCGTTCGATGAAGTCCACACCGGCTGCGGGCGAACGGGATCGTTCATGGGCTACCAGACTTTCGGTGTCGAGCCAGACGCTGTAGCGCTGGCCAAATCGCTTGGCGGTGGGGTCCCCATCGGTGCCTTTATGACCAGGGCTTCACTGGCAGACGTGCTTTGCCCCGGCACCCACGCGGCTACATTCGGTGGTAACCCGCTGGTGACTGCGGTCTGCGAGACTGTGCTCACGACCATTCTCGAAGAAGACCTGCCTGGTAACGCCCGGCGGATGGGAGAATACTTTTCCGAGAGCCTGCTCAAGCTGGGTGAAACATATGACAACGTCATGGGCGTCCGGGGAAAGGGGCTCATCCTTGGAATTCAGTTCAAAGAAGACCCGGGGCCGGTGACTCAGGATGTCATCGACAGCGGGCTGTTGACCTATAAGATGGCCAACAACACCCTCCGATTCCATCCGCCTCTGAATGTTGAATCCAGCCATATTGATGAGGCGGTGGCTATCCTTGAAGCTTCGCTGGCGAAACATGCCGGTTGAAGCCTCGGAAGAAAAAATACAAAAACGAATGACAAGTATGGATTAAAGTGTAGACTGGCGAAGCTTTTGGTGGACAAAATCTTTGTCTGCGGCTGTTCACCAAGCTCAAAAACACTCACGTTTACCTCTTTCCCTGCGAATGGCTCCGCATGGAAACCGCGCAGCCCCCATCCTGGTCGCCACGGTCATCATCGATATCGTTCGAAAAGATTCACGCCAGGAAATTGGGTAAACCAGCCACTATCAGCTTAACGCTCTCACAGGTGGCAATCGTTTCACAGGCATAGATAGGAAAGAGCCTGGAAACACTCAGGAAAGGCTAGCACTCAGAGTCGTTGCCACGCAGTCGGCAATGTAGATCTCTTCCTAAACCAGGGATCCCAAACGGGAAAAATCCTGAAAAGACCTTAAGGACTGGGTTATCTGAACATGTCGGCACATCCGGCAGCCGGTCATCCAAGAATCTTAGTTGTTGTAAATGCTCACTTCAGTGGGCTGGCGTTGCCTCAAAGGATGGGGCTCGTCCTCTTTTTTTAATTGGAAATAAGGAAAACATGGCAGACCAGAACAGACGGAACAATCGCGGCTCAAAGTCAGGCTCACGAAAATCTGGAGGTCGTTCCGGCGGGGGGGGCGGACGCAATCGCTCCGGCGGCGGGAATCGCACAGATGGAGGAAATCGATCCGGCGGCGGAAATAGATCCAACAATTCGAACAGGCGCCGCCGCTCGAGGAGTCGGAATCGTAACAGGGACAACACTGACAACGGCCAGAGGCGGGAAGAACGCCAGGATTACCAGGAATATGTTGAAGCAAACGGTGAGATCGAACCGGGTGAAATTCAAACTGGGGTCGTTGATGTCGTGGCCGAAGGCTTCGGTTTTCTGCGAAACCCGGTAACCCTCGAGCTTGGCGGTGGGGATGCTTACGTCCCCACGAATCTGGTCAAGAAATTCAGGCTCAAGACCGGCCAACTTATCTCCGGACCGGTTCGCCCGCCTCAAAACCGAGAGAAGCACCCGGCCATGCAGACCATCGAAACGGTCGAGGGTATGGATCCCGAAGAAGCGGCAGTTCTGCCCAATCTTCAAGATCTCACCCCGTTGGTGCCAAACGAGCGGCTGATTCTGGAGAATGACCCCCTCGACCGCGGCACGCGCATCATCGATCTTCTCGTACCCGTGGGTAAGGGCACACGCGGGATTATCGTTGCTCCTCCGAAAGGCGGCAAAACCATGCTGCTGCAGGAAACCGCTCGCGCAGTGGCCGCAAATCATCCGGACATTCCTCTCTACATTCTGCTCATAGACGAAAGACCGGAAGAGGTGACTGACTTTCGCAGCATGGGGATTGGCAACGTCGTTGCATCCAGTTTCGACAGTGCGCCGCAGAGCCATCTCCGCATAGCAGAGCTTTGTATCGAGCGCTGCCAGCGTCTTGTCGAAGCCGGGCAGGACGTCTTCATGCTGCTCGACAGCCTGACTCGTCTGACGCGTACCGTGAATGTCGCCAAGCGCGGCAGTGGACGGGCCCTGAGCGGCGGTCTGGATTCCAACGCTTTGCTGTTCCCGCGTAAACTTCTCGGCGCCGCACGTAATATCGAAAACGGCGGCAGCCTCACCATTCTTGCGACCGCGCTGGTCGAAACGGACAGCCGCATGGATGAGGTCATCTTCGAGGAATTCAAAGGCACTGGAAACTGGGAGCTCAAGCTCGATCGTAAGCTTGCCGAACGCCGTTTGTTCCCTGCTTTCGATCTTTCACTTTCCGGTACGCGCCGGGAAGAGCTCCTCTATACCCCCGATGAATTCGAGGCCGTTCGCCATCTTCGTCGCAACCTGCTGGACAGCGCGGTTAATCCGGTCTCTCAGATGGAGGCGATCATCCGCCTGCTGGACAAGAACAAGACGAATCACGAAATCATCGATGAGATGCTCACCATCGTCCGATAGCGATGCAGGCGACGCAGGTCACCACCCTCCCAATTCTGTATGAGGACGAATATCTTCTGGCCGTAAATAAATCGGCCGGCGTACTCTCCCATCCCAATCGGAATAAAGAAAACAGAAAGTGCGCGTTCGAAGGCGACTACAACCTGCGAACGCGCTGCTTTGTTTTCGGGTCTGCAAAGACGTGGCTCATCCATCGGTTGGACAGCGCTACCTCGGGCGTTCTACTCGCCGCCAAGAATGAGCAGACCGCGGCCGCGCTGCAGGATCTATTCAAAGAGCGACAAATGAAAAAGGGTTATCAGGCCCTGGTAGCCAGTATGCCCACGCGCAAAGAGGGAATTTGGAAGGATTTCATCCACACCCGTGAAAGGCAGCAAGGGATTCGATCCAAAATCATCGAAGGGCGCGCGCCCAATGCAGAACTGCGATTTCGAGTGGCTGAAAAATTCCCAGAACACGGTCTCGCTCAACTGGAAATCGACCTGAAGACCGGAAGGACGCATCAGATTCGGGTGCAGGCCGCACAGCGGAAATGCCCGGTCGTCGGGGACAGAACTTACGGCAACTTCCAGGCGAATCGGCGGCTCAAAAAGATCCTTGGCTCGAATCGCCTGTTCCTCCATTCCAGGTCCCTCAGCTTCACACACCCGGTGACGGGCAAAGAACTTTCTATCGAAGCGTCCCTGCCCGCCGAGTTGGAGGAAGCTCTCGAACGCCTCCGGGGCTGAGGATCATTCGGGCAGCACTTTCACCAGAATGTTCCTGTAAAAGACTTTGCTCTTGGGATCGTGGCCCTGGAAGGCAAAAGTGCCCGTCGAGAGCTTGCGTCCGCCGGTGACGCCTTCCGGTTCAGTAAAATCCACAACCGTCTTGCCGTTCACCTTAATCGTGATCTGTTTGCCGTTGACGATGACGTGCTGGGTGAACCATTCATCATCCTTGACCGGCGCCTTATGGTTGTCTTTGACTCCGTAAAGACTGGCCGTTTTGCGAGGATCTCTGTGCGTGTTATTGACCTGCGCTTCATAGCCTTTACGAGGCCAGCCTTTTTCCTGATATTCGGTGTGAAAGTACATTCCGGAGTTGGAGCCCCGGGTAGTCATCACGTCCGCCTTCCATTCAAAATTCTCGAATTTGCCACCATTGATTTTTCCCACGTAAAACAGATGACTCCGCGGCCCATACGCCATGATCTTACCGTCGACAACGCTAAACGAGCTCTTGTTCTCGCTCGCTTTCCAACCCTCAAGCGTCTTGCCGTCAAAGAGGCTGACCCAACCTTCGTCATCGGCGTCCTCTGCGAATGAGAATGAGAGGCAGGCAAAGAAAAATGCTGAGCTGAGGATGAAATTATTCATGGATGTACTCCGGGTTGATACTCGATACGGGATGGAGGATGCTGGCGCAGGCATTCTAACTGCCAGTATCGAGTTCACGACCCCAACGTCTGAGCGGTCCCTATGGTAGGATGGCCGTCCCGGCCGTCTCGAAGATCGTCAGCCCTTTAAGACGGGCGGGACGCGCGGGACGCCCATCCTACGATTCGTTCGTCTGCCTGACTTCGGAGCATTGCTCCGATATTTCATCACTCCAGCATTCCATCTTCCATGAGCAAGAAAAGCAGAAAACGAAAACCTCCTAGGCCCCGACCCGGAATCGATGTAACCAGGGCCCCAAAATGGTGGTTGACCCAACCGGACCAGATTCGTGAGTTCTGCGAATCCCTCAAAGGAGTAGATGTCGAGGACATCGGCCAGACGGCGGGGGGCCGGCCCATCTACGCGGCTTCATGGGGCGCACGGGAAATGTTGCCCGGCCGGACCTGCGACAGCCTGGGATCGGCGATCGCCGGGGGCGACTTATCCACATTCTTTGGCAAAGGTGAACGCAAGAGGCAGGTATGGCTCTTCGTAGGTGCTGCGCACGGGACAGAATTCGAAGGGACAGTCGCCGCTCTGAACCTGTTGAACATCCTCGTCAAGGGCAAGGACCTCCGAGGCCGAAAACAGCCGGAGATTGCGAAAGCCGCGCGGCAGCATCGCTTTCTCATCATTCCGACCCTGAACGTCGATGGCCGTGAACGCGCACTCGATCATATCCAGTGGATAAACTGCAATCCGAAGTACTACAGCATGATCTCGCAGGGCCGAAACAGAGACGGCGAGATACTCCAGTGGCCGAGTTCAAAACTTCAGTTTCCAATTCCCGTTGATGAGATGGAAATTCTCGGCACTTACTATAACGATGACGGATACAACCTCGTTTATGACGGCCCCCTGGCCGGCGATTGCCAGCCCGAGACCACCGCGCTCCTTCGCTACTGTCGCCGTGAAATGCCGGACTGCGTCATCCTCTCGCACACGGACAACGGCAGCCTGATCCAACCGCCGAGCGCGTTCGTGCCGGATCATGTGAAACAGCGCATCGACCAATTTGCCGCGATCGCCGGCAGCGCGTGTGCGAAAAGGGGTTTCCCAAAGTTCCGGGTACCCAAATCGCCAAAATCCTACTGCGGTGATTCCTATTACCAGAGCGATGCGGTGTATCACGCGTGCGGCGCAGTGCCTTTACTCATCGAGTACCCCTGCGGCTGGCAGAATCTTCCGGATAACCATAACGATATTCTGGATATCGGGCTTACGGCTCTGCACGAAGTCGCGGCATTTGGAGGGCACTATCGATTCCGGCCAGCGGATCCAAAGTGGAAGTGATCTACAGGCAGCCGGCCCGTTCCTCTTCCTCATCTTTCAGCCATCTGAATACTTCACCATTCCTCATACTACTATTAGCCATCAGCCCTTCTCCATCTGCATCGTCTGCTGATCGAAGAAAGAGCGATAGTATGTCTTCAGCACCGCGGATGCGTGGAACACTCTTTTTACGTCTTTGACAAATGCTCCTGTTTGCCAGGGATGCGTCGCAAGATAGCCGAGCACATCGAGTGGAGTAGCGGTCGTTTTTCCTTTGAGCATTTTTTCGTAATCAACCACCAGGCCTTCCCATGCCGGATCGGAAACCGCGCGGACGATGCCGAAGGGCACCCCGTGGTCCTGGGCTGCACTCGCTACCGCGGCGGATTCCATGTCAACCGCGGTGGATTCCGGGATGTCCATAATGGCGCGCTTTTCATCGGCAGTGCGGACGATTCTGTCTGTTGTCAGGAGCAGTCCCTCCCGGCCCAGAACTCCGCACCGGTTACGCGCGAGGATCAGGCTTTGTGCGAGCTCAGAATCCATCTCAACGGCAGGATACGGCATCGGATCAGGCTGATGCAGGGACAGGTATTGCACCGAATGGGGAATGACCAGGTTGCCGGTTTTGAGGTCCGCAGAGATGCCACCACAGCTTCCTGTCGATAAGACAAGGATTGGCCGAAATTCCTTGATGAGATGCTCGGAGGTCTCCAGCGCGCGCTGCATACCAGGGCCGGAAATAGCCACGACCAGATCGTGTTTCCCCAAGTGGCGTCCGCGATGGAAGATTGCCTCCCCCTGTTTACTGACGGTCTTACCGCGAAGGTCCGAAAGGACTCCTCCCACCTCTTCCTTAAAAGCAGCCAGAAGACCGATCATTTGTAGGAAAGCCTTCGCGAATTCACTAGCTTTGCCGCTGCCACACCAGAAATTCGAAGAGCTTCTGCCGGTCATCCGCGCCGATTTCGTTGAAATGCAATCCCATGGCACATTGATTCCCTTCTTCCTCGACCTCTTCCACCCAGCGAACCGCGGCCAGGGCTTTGATTACCGTCTGCGGTTTCGGGATCACGATCTCGATGGTGAGCAGAACCTTCTGCGTAAGGAGCGGCACGACAAGATCGAGCGAAGGCAGACTGCCTCTGAGAAGGATGCCTCGGGGATTGATATCTTCAGTCACGCCCTGCAGAGGCTCATCCGCTACCCCTAATTCTGAAACGCTTTCAAGTTTGTAGTGGACGGTCAGTGCGCCTCTGACACGCTCGAAATCTCGCCGTTCCTGCTGCGCTTGTCCCATGGGAATATCCCTTTGGCCAGTGTGTCTGTGATTCTGTAACGGGTTGAAAATGCTAACGAGTTGGGAGTTGAGCGTCAACGACGGCACGCCTTTGGGCGGCTGCGAGGCCCCCTCGAACCCGTAACCCAGCCACGGCACGATAGCACTTCGCGTCTTCCAACGGGCTCAGTCTCCTGACTTGTGAATATGGCGAAGAATCAGGGTCACCACAACGGCACCCACACCCAGCATCGCAAGGGCGAGGGCGGCGACAATGATCAGTTCAAAAGGGCCAATTCCACCCAAGGTATTTTCCCCTGTTGGATATGTGTGCCGTCCTGGCAAACATCATGCGCATCTTGCGCCATAAACAGTATGGCTTCTGTCGCGCATCTGAGAACAGAAGTCAAGAATCGTGGCTACCCATCACTGCCCCCCAATTCACTCCACTCTGAATCCGGCTTCTTTACTTTCGCCAGAGGCAAGTTCCTGCACGGATACTTTCCAATTCCCGGGCAGATCATTCTTCGCCAGGACCAACTCGATATTCAGGCTGCCGTTTAACGCGCCGTAGAAACCGCTGGGCTCAGCGGGCCGCCCCTGCGAGTCCACGATCTTCACTTCAACCGGGATGACACCTTCCAGATCGCGGCCGAATGACGATGCAACTTGAATCTTGATCCGCGCACTTTTCCCTCTTGTTCCCACATCAGGTTTATCAATCTTTACTCTCTTGATGGGTGCGTCTGTGATCATGTAGAGATGGCCGCCTCCAGGACCAAAGGATGCATCGAAAACCAGATCGCCATCCTTGGAGTTGGTCTTCACTCTCTTGTGAGCGACCAGGTCGTACACGTAACCCTTTTTACGCCGCACTGAAAGCCTGGCCTCACTTGGCAATCCCTTCTCCATCACTTTGCCATGGTGGCCAACATAATCGCCGAAGGTGCGTCTGTCGTTCAGAGCGAAGAGGTAGTCCGTGCTGCCATGCCGGCGGAAGCGAACGATAACGTCAGGGCTCGAGGACTCTCCATACCGCTCGTAAAACTCGTCGAGTTCAGCACGGAGAGCTACCGCACGGGACTGAAGTGCGGATTTGTCCTCGACTGGCTTGTTGATGCGCTTGTAGCTGGGCACGAGGATGTCGGGGGTGATTCCGGGCGCGAGCCTTTCGTCGCCGATGATTAGGCCGCCGTTGCGTTGAAACTCCATTACCTTGGCTGCGACGCTTTCAGGCAGGACATCGCAGTTGGCCATGACCAGCACCTTAAGGCCGTCCAGGCCGTCTCGGACGACCGTCTCTTCGTAAAGGATGCGGGGCTGCAGTTGCGCGTATTGCAGAACCAGGTGCACGTCTGCATCCCACTGATGGCTCCATCCCCATGAGCCGCGGCCGGCATACATCTGCGAGCTGAAGCTCTGGAGGATGCCCACGTCGGCCTTCCGATCCGGCACCTGCAGCAGCGTCGGCCCGAGCGGGCGGACAACATCTCTCGTGAGCTCTGCAAGCACGTGCTGTGTTCTGGGATTGGTGAATCGGTAGCCGTGCGTGTTGCCTTTGACCTCAAGGAGCGAAGTGTGTCCGTGATACATGATCCCACGAATGGGTCGGGAGATTTTGCTCCAGAAAGCTTCACGCAGATGGTCCGGCGCGATGGTGACGAATTTAGCGTCAGGCTTGTCCTTCTCCCATTGAGCGCGTTTGCTTTCATCCTCAGGCACATCGCCTGTCGTGCCCGTGCGGTACCAGATAATCTGGGTCATCTTCATGACTTTCTGTCCGGGACGGCCGGCGGCCATGGCGAAGAGCTCGTCGGTAGACTCGCCGATTTTGATCGGGTCGGGATAGGAATAGGTCCACTGAGAAATTACGTCGACCTCGCCTCCGCTTCCCCAACGGCTCGGTACGCGCACCGCGGGATCGTACCAGGTGAAGATGTCGTCGCGCCCCGTCGAGTGCAGGCCGCGGCTGACTTGAGAATGCTGTTCGTTCCAGCCATCGCCTTCCTTCCAGAACCAGCCGAGATAGGTGAGAAGAGGATCATCATCAGGAATGATCCGCTTGAGCGGGAAGCCCTTCACCTTGATGTACGATCGGCCCGTCTTGCCCGGAAGCTCGGCCGGGATGCTCAAACCGGAAGCCTTACGATATGCCTCTTTGTCATGCTTGTGGAAACAGAGCGCGGTGTGCCCGCGAATTTCTGAATGGATGAGCGCACCGGAAAGGGCGGGATACTGTCCGAACGACTGCGCGACGGATGCCCCGACATTGTACGAAAACTGTCGGACCTCCGGAAAATTTCCGCAGACATCATCTTTGCCGTATCGCTGGCCGCCCCGATCTACACGTTCGTATTTTTCGACCAGGTCCTTCTTACGGCCCATCCATCTGGCAGGATAGAGATTCGCCAGCGCGCCGAATCCGTTGGCCAGATACATGTCGAGTCTTTCCCCTAGATCGGAAGACCAGAGATCGACCGGCTGGCCGGCTTCCAACACACGGTTGTAATCGATCAGCCAGGTAAGTTGATGAGTAAAACCGAGCTCTTTGAGCCGATGGATATCCCCACCGCCCCACATCACCACCGGCATCTGGTTGGGCAGGGGGCGCGGCACAATCGTGATCGGAATTTGCTGTTCGGATCTGAGTACCTGCTCCCCGCCGTTTGCTGAGATGGTCACCTTCATCTGATACTTGCCAGGCCGGGCCGAGGTATCGATAGGCAGGCTGATCAGATGCGAGCCGCTCGGGGGGACCTCTGTAATGGGGAAACTCCAATTGCCTCCAGCCAATTCGACATCAGCAGTGCCGCCGTCAAGTTTCTTTCCGGTGTCGTTGAACAGCGTGAGGGCGACCTTGGCATCCTTTTCCATTCGGACAAAGACCGCGCGCCCGGCCGCGGCAGACGCCTCGATCCCGCCCTGGAAATGAGAGGCGATCCCGTTCGTGATCCGCACCTGATCGATAAAACCTGGAAACCCTACATGCGTGCTGCCAACCCTGGCGCCAATGCAAACCGGATAAGGCCCCGGGCTCACGGGTCCGCGGCCTTTGTGGATAATCCTTCCTATGGCCTGGCCATCCAGGAAGAATCTTCCCATCCCGCGGCCATCGTAAGCAAAGGCCGCGTAATACCAGCGGCCGTCCTCCAGGGCCACCGTTTTAGATCGATAAAAGGCCGAGTCCTTTTCGTAGCCCAGATGGGCAGTCAACCGGCGTTTGTTGCCAACCTTGTCGAGGTAAAAGCAGTAATCACGATTAAACTGCGGGGTGGCCCTGGTATAGTTGACATACTTCTTGTCGATCAGAAAGAGATTTCGGATGGTCGATGCTTCCGGCCTGAGTTGGAACCACGCCTCCAGCGTGAATGCTCCCTTGGGCGATAACTGCGGCTTGTCCGCCACGGATGCTCCCTCCGCATGATTCTCCTTCCCTGTGCCCGCGTCGAAGGATTCCAGGCACGAACCGAATTTCCCTCCTTCGACAAAGCGGGATTTGCCACGCAGTGTGAGCTTGTGCCCATTGCCGGAGCTGTCCTCGGCCTCCTTGCCGGGCTGAAACTGCCAGAGCCCAATCACGTGATTGCCGACTGCCTCTTTGCCAGTGTAGAGCTTCTGCCAGGGCTGCTCTTCCGCGAAGACGAACCCGGAAATGATGAGACCTATCGCCAATGCAGCGACGGGCGAATGCGAAGTCTTTTCAGCGGAAACCTTCATGTCTGCTCCATCTATCTCACTGTTTCTTGAACTGTGATGAAACACCATCGATGACTCTCACCTGGTCAATGAATCCGGGGAATCCAATGTGTGTGCTCCCGAGCCGCGCGCCAATGCAGAGATGGTAAGGGCCTGCGCTGACGGGGCCGCGGCCCTCGTGGGTGGCTCGTCCTACTTCCTTGCCATCAAGTTGAAAGACGCCGCCCCCTTTGCCGTCGTAAGCGAACGCGACGTGATACCAGCGATCATCCTCGGGTGAGACTGTCTCAGACAGATACCATGAAGAGTCCTTTCCAAAACCAAGAAATGCCTTCAGCTTTCGTTTGGCGCCTTTGCCTTCGAGAAAGAGGCAGTAATCGTGATTCGCCTTGGGCAGATCTTTGACATAGTGATAGTACTTTTTGTCCAGAAGAATGAGCTGCTTGTGTTCGGCCGCTTCGGTTCTGAGTTTGAACCACAGCTCGAGGGTGAAAGCGCCTTTGGGAGTGAGAGCGGGCATATTGACGGCAAAAGCGCCTTCCGCGTGGTTCTTTTCGCCTTCGCCCGCGGCGAACGATTCGAGGCACGAACCGAATTTGCCATCGCTGACAACCCGCGTCTTGCCGCGTAATCGCAGCTTGTGACCGTTGCCGGAACTGTCGGCAGCTTCTTTGCCTGGCTGAAACTGCCATAGCCCGAGGACGTGCGAGCCAGTGGCATCCTCACCGGTGTACAGCTTCTGCCAGGGCGCTTCTCCGTGCGCGAAGCCAGAAAGGAGGACTGAACAGAAGATCCATAAATCCTGAATTCTGAATCCCGAATCCTGGATCCTCCTAGAATACAATGTCGTAACTGATGCTCGACGAGAGTGTTGGAGGAACGGCCTTAGCCGGGTACTTTCGGCTGCCCGGCCCCGGCTAAAGCCGTTACTCCAACGAGTTCTGCAGCCTGTATCTTTGATGATTTGCCCGGCCAAGTTTGCGAGGCCGGTTGAAGGGCTGAATCCTGAATCCCCTTGAATCTTGAATCCTGAATCATGATTCCAATTCTCTCTGTTCATAGCATCACTCCAATATCTCAATGGAAACCGGTTTCCAGATACCTCCTGCGAATTTGGTATCCAAAACTCGGACTGTGATCTGATTCTCTCCGTTCCACTTGACCTGTTTCGTTGCGTCCAATCGGAACGGCCTGTTCCAGCCGTGCGGGCCGGCATCGTGCTGACCAACGTATTGACCGTTTATCCAGAGCCACGTGGATTCATCGACCGCGCCAAAATGCAATTCGACCGCGTTATGCTTTGGCTTTTCCGGCAGTTGAAATTTCCCCCGGTACCAGGCAACGCCGTCGAAGGTGTGACCGAATTTTTCCCACGCTTTACCAATTCCAATCTCTGCCCATTTTGAATCGTCAAAGCCTGTTTCGAACCACTTCTCGATATGTCCGGTTCTGAGCTCGTCGGTTTTGAATCGCCATCCCTTTTCCGGCAGGGCAATTTTCTTCACCAGCTTGATCACATGATCCCAGTCTTTGCGCTGGCTGAGGAGGACTGTCTTCTTATAGAAAGGCCACAGTGCTTCCGAAGCTCGTTCTCTGACTTCTGGCAGCGTGTCCTTTTGAGCTGCCGACAGCAGCTTGATGATCTCGTCGGTGCGAGGCTCGAGCCGGGCGAGGATTTCTGCTGCCGCCAAGCGCACGAGTGGCTCTTCGTCTTTCTGAGCCTGCTCCAGTTCGGCAAGGGCCTTCGCCTTTTCCAGATCGCATATAGTGAAGAGGGCAGCGCGGCGGATAACGTAGTCCGATGAATTCAGTGCTTTCTTGAGTCCAGGCAGCGCGGGCGGCCCCAGGGAGGACAGCAGCCTGAGGGCTGTTCGACGTACCGCGCCACTTTTGTCCTCAAGTGAATGCAGCAGAAGAGGAATCGCCGCCTCACCGGTCCGACTCAGCTCAATCAAACGAGTGCGGCGTCTCGACGCGTCCGAATCGGCCATCGAGACGGACAGAGCCGTCGAAATCAGACACCCAAAGAGAACGGCGTTCGTGAAAGCGGATTCTGTTTTCATCGGTCCCTAATGAAGACTGTGAACGATGCGCGCGCCATATACTGTGAGATCCCGCACGCTGAAACAAACAGCCTGAGGCACCAATGAGCATCACTGAAGAATACAAACCACATTTCAGGGAGGAGTCTTCTCGTTCTTGAAGGAACCCCCAGCGCGGCATCCAACACGTGGTACGCGTTAATTCCTATCGGACTGCTTCCGGGAGAGCGCCAACTATTCGCCTTCTTCTTCCGCTTCCTCTTCTTCCGCTTCTTCTTCTTCCGGCGGCATTTCACCATCCAGTGCCTTCTTGACGGTGTTCAAACCATCGATCATCTGGTCGAGGAGATCGGCATTAAACCGGAGACCTTTTTTGGTGGGGCCTTTGTATGTATCGGTCTCCAGGTGTTCACGGACATCCACATACATATTCTCGCGATACTCGGTAATGCCGAACTGAATCTGGGTTTCGCTGTTCTTTTCGACCGAAGCTACTTTTTTGACGTCTGACATGACCATCTCCTTTTGCTGGTTGAAGACTGCCGCGTTCAATTCAGAGATACCCGAAATCTCTGTATGCCTCAATGCGCGGCGGATTATATGGGGCGGGCTAATGCGTGCAATGGAGGGTGAGCAGCGTGGCGGAGATGAGTCTCGGCTGAAGTCTGATGGGAAGAAGAAGCCTACGAACGAAGACCAAAACCAAGAGAAGACAGAGAGGCCGAACTGCTTGCTCTTTCGTTCGAAATAACAGAGTGTATTTTGAATGCTGGTTGCGCTGAATCTGGATCAGTTCCAACTCGGCTTCCGGCGCTCTTCTCCACCCGCCTGACCAGACTCCGCCCCGCCACCCTCCCACCCCATCCACCTCGGTGCAAGATCCTGCGGCTCGGCCAGCTATTCGGTTTGTGTTTCCCATCCTTGGGACAGAGTTTTTCTGGGGGATGGCCGCGGCAATAGCGTACATGCCGACGGTGGTGACGGGCTACATAAAGTTCCTGGGGTATTCCAGCTTCATCGTCGGGATGATGCCGGCCTTTTTCTGGGGCGGCTACAGCCTCTCTCAGGCTTTCTCGCTGAAGGTCATCAAGCCTGGACCGAAAAACTTTGGGAAGGTTATCGTCCTGTTCGTGGCGGCGGGATGCTCGCTGACGACTCTCGGAGTTCTGCTTTCGTCTTTTGAGTTCGGGAACGCCACGCGTCTCATGATGCTCTTTGGGGCGTACTCCCTGTTCGTCTTCCTGGTTGGGAACATCGATCCACATTACATTCGATATACGTATGGGGCGGTGAAGGATGCCTTTCGCGGGAGGTTTTTCGGGTTACGTTCTTTGAGCCTGGGGGCCGGCGGGTTGCTGGGGGCGCTCTCCCTGAATCTGTTTTTCGGGGACACGGACAGCGCGGACAAGTTTCATCGCATTTTCATCATTACTGGATTGTTGTACGTTTTAAGCGCGCTTTCGTTCAGCCGGTATCGTCACAAAGAGACGCCGAATCCGCTGTTGGAGGTGATTCCGAAAGTGCGTTCCATCAGACAGCTTCTTTCAGATGCATTGAGCAACCGGGCGCTGGCGACCATGTTGGCCGGGTTGGCGCTCTTCTTCGCCGCGGTCTCGGGCGGGTTCAGTCTCTATTCGGATTACATCCAGCGGGCATTGGATGACCACAATATTATTGCCTCGCTTACCCTTGCTTCGTGGATTGGAAACTGCTTCTGCAGTGTCATCGCAGGCAAACTTTCGGATCGGTTCGGATACCGAGCGATCTTTGTTGCTGTCTGCCTGGTATTCTCCTTGGGCACACTGATGCTTGTCTGGCCCATCAATGCCGGCTGGTGTATGGCAGGCTACCTGCTCTGCGCCATGTGGCTGCCCGGCTACTTCGTTGCCGGATTCAACCTCGTGCAATCGTACGCAAAAGGATGGAATCCGACAGAAACGATGATTCTGCAATCGATGGCTCTGCTTCCAGTGAGGCTCTTCAGCCCCCTCCTGGTCGGATGGGGAATGGATGCGGGGTTTGAGAGATGGACGGTTTCGCTTTGCGCGGCACTGACCGTGGCTAGCGCGGTGGTCGTTTTTCTGGCGGACGGATACAAAAAGGACGAGCCTTGAATTGAGATCGTCAATCGTTACTCATTACTCATTACGCTTACATGGACTGCTATATCCTCGACGGTACTGCCCTTCTCTTCCGTTCGTTCTTTTCCATTGGGCACGTGGAGACGCGGGACGGTACCCCTGCAAACGGCGTCTTCGGCGCGCTCCAGTCTCTGATCAAGTTTTTGGATTCGCAGATGCCTCGGCATGTGGCCATCGCATTCGATGTGGCGCCGACGACTTTTCGGAACGAGATCTTCCCCGAATACAAGGCCAATCGTGGTGATCCGCCCGATGAACTCATCCCGCAGTTCGATCTCATGCGAGAGATGGCCGACGCCCTGCGATTTCCGAGTTACGGCATCCAAGGGTACGAGGCTGATGACATCATGGTCACCTTGGCGCTGCGAATGAAGGAAGCCGGCTATCGAGTGCTGATGAGCACGGGAGACAAGGACATCGCACAGGTGGTCGACGACGAGATCCTGCTCTTCGATATGAAGACCGAAGAGATCCAGGGCCCAGCGGAAGTGGAGGAGAAGATGGGCGTGAAGCCTTCGCAGATCCTCGAGCTCCTTGCTTTGCGGGGCGACTCAGTCGACAACATCCCGGGCGTGAAAGGCATCGGTGGAAAGACGGCATTGACAATCCTGCAGGCCGGCCTGACCGTCCAGGAGATCGCAGCCGATCCCAGTCTGCTGGACTCGGTCGACCTTCGCGGTAAAGCAACGGTCATCCGTAAACTGCAGGAAGGCAGGGCTGATTATGAGCTTTCAAAAGAGCTGGCTCGGACTCGCACGGATGTCCCTCTGGAAGTGAAAGACAATCTGTCCTACGGCGGCCCGGACGAATCCTCATTCCAATTCGTTCAGCGGCTCGGATTCCATGCCCTGGTGGCCAAGCTTAAGGCAATAGTGGCGAGATATGGCGCCGATGATGCCTGAAGCCCCGGCATTAAATGCAGATTGCAACACACAGGCAGGTCGCAATCGTCGCCATATTTCTGGCAATTGGTGGCGCGTTTTACTGGCAGTTTTTCATGAAGATGAACAGCCGGTCGATGGATGAGTTGTTTGAAATCCACGCTTCCGCCGGCACTCACGATTCTCGGGCAGCCAAGCGTGAGATCCTCGAACGCGCCGATGTCAGCTTGCTTGAGATCTTTCTGGGCCAGATGAAATCCGAGAGACCTGTCACGAGGGGCATGGCCGCACAGGCCCTTGGAAAAACCAGGTCGGAAAAGGCCATGGACCCGCTGATGAAACTGATCGAGGATGAAGACACCGAAGTCCGTTTCACCGTTGCCGAGGGCTTTCAGTTTCATGGCAACCTGAGACTCGTCCGCCCGCTGATTGAACGGCTTCGAATTGAAAAGGACGACCGCGTCCGGGGCCAGATTGGCTCGGCTCTGCGCGAAATGACCGGCGAGAAGTTCGCGCATAATTACGACAGGTGGCTCAACTGGGCCATGCTGAACAAGCAGAAACTGGATGGATAGGCCCGAAAAATCCCACAGGAATTGGGATGCCCGTTGCCAAATGGATTTGGCGCCCTCCCGGGAAATGGAAGCCCAGTCGTCCCGACCTCGCGCTGCGAAAAGACTTATATGTCCCTGAGTCATTCGTGCCGAGGCCGTGATAAACTGGGCTTTTCCATTCTCCGACTCCGAGGTCAAGAAGTAAGGCATGGCCAAGAAAATCACTGTCGTCGCTGTTGAGCTGTCATTGCTGTCGTCGTTGCCGTATTGGTGTTCGGTGTAGGGCGAAATCAGCGCGCCGGGCCCCAGTGAAGAAATCGTTGTCAAGGACGTCACCTGTTCGTGGAATGACGTGGATGATGTAGATGGTTATCACCTCGAGCTCGCAAAGAATCCAAAGTTCAAAGACATCGTGGCAGATGTCACCACAGACAAAGTCCCGGCCGCCGCATCCGGCCCGGCAACCGATGGCCCCAACTACGTGCGGGTCAGCGCGTTCAATTCGGACGGCCTGGAGGGCATGCCTTCCAATACGGTGACAATCATGTACCTGTTCCATGAAAAGGGGAACTGAGCGGCATCACTCCACCTCGTCTAATACCAGGAAATGTGCAATCCTGTGTGGATAGAGATTGCGCAGGATCACGAGAAGAGCTCTGTCACTGCTGAGAATTCGAGGCGATGACGTCCATAGCAGCTCAGACGTGGCCGAAGATTCAAAAGCCAAGACATGAACCCGGATACGAACTCCGCCGAAGCAGAAGATAAGAGCCAGCCCATTGCCAGCCGTGCGTGGCCGTACGCCCTTTTCTTTCTGCTTACGATCGCGATGACCTGGCCCCATGCGCTATTTCTTGGAACGCGCGTGCCCGGTCGTTATGGCGCGGTCGGGCAGGATGCGCTGCTCAATGTGTGGGGGCTCCAGCAGGGGGTCAAGAATGTGCTCGGAGCTGATCGTGGATTATTTGAATCCAACGCGTTCTGGCCTCACGAACTGAGCCTCTGTTTTACCGACCATTTGATGGGCTGGTGGCCGGCCGCGTTGTTCCTGCGGCTGTTCACGGACAACTCTGTTTTCATCTACAGCTTTCTGCTGCTTTCGACTTTTTTTCTGTCCGCGTGCGGCGCTTACCTGGTGGCTCTGCATCTGACAGGTTCGAGGTTGGGGGCAGCGCTGGCTGGCGCCATTTTTGGGTTCTGTCCCTTTCGGTTCAGTCAATACGGACACTTTGCCGGGCTCAGTCTTCAATGGATGGCATTCTCATTCTTCTTCGTTCTTCGGTATCTGGACAGGAAGGAACAGTCCGAGCGGCCCCCCGATTCTGAAGACGGATCTCTGTTGCCCGGGCGCTCTGGGACGGCTTTCGCCAGGCTTGGTTCGATACTCGACAGGCCCATCTGTAATGCGGTGGTCGCTTTTCTGTTTCTCATTCTTCAGACGCTGTGCAGTGGAATTTACGGCCTGTATTACTGCGTCTTCCTTGGTCTTTACCTTGTCCTGAGGGCGGGTCTGAGAAAGTCATGGTCCGTTAAAGGAGCGGCCGCCCTGGTGGTTTGGTCTGCCGCGCTGTTCATCTGCCTGTTGCCGTTCTATTGGCCCAATATCGTCCTTAAGAAAAGGCTCGGATTTGAAAGGACTCTTGAAGAAAACGTTCGCCTTGCATCGGATGTCTTGACCATCCTGACGCCGCCCGAGAACAGCATGATGTACACCCGAGTGCTGGCCGGGATGCCTCCCGGCGAAGGACAGTTCCCCGGCCTGATCGTGCTGCTGCTTGCCGGTTACGGGGTTTGGACATTGTGGCAGAATGGCAAAAAGGAGACGGCGATACTGTTTACCGTTTGCGGCCTGTCGTGCTGGGTCTTGAGCCTCGGCCCGCGGATTAAGTTCAATGCCGAGCCTCTTGTGCCCGGGCCTTATGCGCTGCTGATGTTGCTGGTGCCGGTCTTCAAGGTTTTGAGGATGAGCACGCGCTTCGGCGCGTTCTTTATTTTCAGTCTCTCGGTCCTCGCAGCCTTTGGTGCAAAAGAATGGCTTCGGCCGAGGAAGGAAAAACGTGTGCAGCACTTTGTCCTGATGCTTCTGATTCTGTGCATGGAATACATGGCTCTGCCGCCGCTGGGGCCCGCGCCTGATGCGGATGGCATCCCGCCTGTCTATCAATGGATGGCTTCGCAGAAGGAGCAGAAGGCGGTCATCGAGCTGCCTTACACGCACGGCTACACCGATGCGTTCACCATGTTTTTTTCGATGCATCATTCGATGAAGATTCTGAACGGCTATGCCAGCTTTTCTCCGCCCGAGGGGATGATAGGAGTGATGGGACTGGTCGATTTCCCGTCGCGGGAATCCATTCGCCTGTTGCAGGCTACCGGCGCGGACTGGCTTGTCGTTCGGCAGGCGATTCTGCAGCGGCCACTGGAAGGGGTGCCTGCCGGTTTGAAACCACTGGCCCATTTTGAGGATGACTTTGTTTACGAGATTCATGGAGATCCCGAATTGCATCAAATGAAGGGAACACCTTTGCCGAAGGATGCATATGCATTTAGCTCGGATGCCGATCCTCTCGTATTAACTCGAATGCGGGAAGAGGGCTCTTTCTGGCCGTCGACAGGCTTCAGCCAGCCGCAGACGAGCCTGACGATCTCATTACAGCGGCCGACGCGGCTTTCGGCGATCGTGCTGACCATTCACCCCCTGGCGGACCTGATGCCGTGCCGGTTCGATGTCTGGTCTGGCGGCAGAACATTGGATGCTCAAAACCTGATACCGGAGTTCTATCACTCGGCACGAAAGAATCCGCGGAGCCCGGAGTTAATTCTGCGCCTGCCCGACGGTAATTATTCTGACCTATTAATACGACCTGCTATCAGGACAGGCTTTCGCGCCTGGCCCATCAAGGGGCTGCGGCTTGTGGAACGTTCGCCCTCGGGTTGAATCTGCTTCAGACATGCCCGGCCGACTCAGAAAATGTCCACCAACGATTACGAACGTTTCATAGAGTGCCTGGAGACCGGTCTCCACACGACCAACGGTCCTCTCTCGGAATCTTGCGAGTCAGGCTGCGGCGTCCAACTGACCTACGGCATCATGGGCGAAGGAACCCCGGTGGTCATCCTGAACGGAATGGGAGGTAATTTTCATATGAATTACAGGATGTTCCTCGGCCTGTCCGAATCGCATCGAGTCATAGGCCACAATTACCGTGGCGAGCGCGGGGACGGCAGCGATCCAGGCAAGTCTACTTATGAAGATCTCGTCAGGGACGTCGAGAGTCTCCTGGAGCATCTCAGTGTGGACACGTTTCATCTGGTGGGTTGGTCATTCGGCGGTTCGGTCGCCCAGCTTCTTCTTCCGCGTCACCGGGAGCGAGTACTCAGCCTCACACTGGTCAGTGCTTTCGCGCGGCGTCCCCTGCAATGGTATGAGCGCTGGCTGACCAGGCTTGTTCTCAAGACGGGAATCCCGTTTCAGCGAGTGCCGGGAAGAAAGTTCATCTCTCGTTTCTCGCACTGCAAGGCACTCAATGCGTGCGACCCCTCACTGGTCTGTTTCGCGTGCCGCAACGCCTCGCAGACCTCGTGCCGCGCTTTGGCAAAGAGGGCCCTTCTGATGGACGGATTTGACTGTCGCGAAAAACTGCGGGACATCGACTGCCCCGTCCTTCTGATTAGAGGAGACCAGGACACATTAGTTCCTGCCGCTTGTTTTGATGAGCTGAAAGAGGGCATTCCCCACGGGAGAGCCGAGGTATTCACCAACACGGGCCACTTCGCCCCGCTCAGCAGAGGAGGGGAAGTGAAAACGTTGATGTTGGATTTTCTGGGCAAGGCAGAGGCAGCGCAGCAGATAGCAGGTGTGTAGTAACTCGCCTCAAAGGCTGTGATTTACTGGCGAATTGCGGCTCCATTTTCACGGCTTTTCCCTGGCTTGATTTGCCAAGAACATCCGCGACACTTTTGCCATCTGGTGGGGGAGAGCCACGAGACCAAATATCGGATCCAAGGTGCATCGTACCGAGGCGTCAGGTCTTGCCACAGGCAGTAATGCGGATTATCCGCAGCGCCTTCACCCTAAATTGGAATCCCCCACCAGTTTTTTCTTCTGTGCGGGCTCGCCTGGCAAATCTGTGCCCTTACTGAGCAGGCGGAGGGCGTTGAATATAACGAGCAGCGAAGCTCCCATATCGGCAGCAATTGCCATCCAGAGGCTGGCCTTACCAGCAATAACCAGCAGCATCACCAGCGCTTTCAAACCAAGCGCAAAAAAGACGTTCTGGTGGATGATACGCAACGTGCGGCGAGAGTGGCGAATGAGCCACGGCAGGCGTGACAGGTCATCAGACATCAAGGCGATATCCGCAGTCTCGATGGCCGCGTCCGTTCCCGCGGCGCCCATCGCGATTCCCAGATTGGAAGCAGCCATTGCAGGGGCATCGTTGATGCCGTCGCCGACCATGGCTACGTGGCCGTATTTCATCACGAGGTCTTCGATCTGCTGGACTTTGTCTTCGGGCAAAAGGTCGGCGTGAAACTCGTCCACTCCTGTGGCCTCCGCAATGGTCGCCGCACTTGTCGTGTGGTCGCCCGTGAGCATGACGACTCGTTCGACACCGACATCCTTCATTCCACCCACGGCCTTCACCGATTCTTCGCGCACGCTGTCAGACACACTGATGAGGCCGCAGACGTGGTCGTCTGTGCCGACTACGATCACAGAGCATCCCTTCTGTTCGAGGGATTCGGCCATGGCATGGAACTCCGGAGTTTCCGTGCCTTTCTCGTGCATGAAACGGTGGCTGCCAAGCCAGAACGACTTGCCATCGATGCTGGCTTCCACTCCCCGTCCCTGCAGCGACTGAAATCCGTCTGTCCGCTCGAACTCAATCCCATCCGCATCCGCTTTCCGCACCACAGCTTTTGCCAGCGGGTGCTCGCTGTTCGATTCAAGCGCAGCCGCGTTTCTGAGGAGCTGTTCAGGCGTGTGATCGGCGAAAGGAATGACTTCCTGCACTTCCGGCTCGCCCCTTGTCAGCGTGCCGGTCTTGTCCATGGCGACCACTTTCAGATATGCGGGAGCCTCGAGGAAGGAGCCTCCTTTAATCAGAACCCCACATCTTGCCGCGGTTGCCAGACCGGCAACGATGCTGACGGGCGTCGAGATGACCAGCGCGCATGGGCATGCAATGACGAGGACGACCAGCGCTTCGTAGATCCAGAATTTCCACCCGCCTGAGAATAACAGAGGGAAGCCGAACGCGACTACAAGCGCTATCAGCATCATGACAGGTGTGTATGTACGGGCGAACCGCTCTACCCATTGCTCGCTCTCCGCCCGGCGGGACTGGGCTTCCTCTACCATGTGAATGATTCGAGCGAGAGTGCTGTCATCTGCTTTCTTGGTGGATCGGAATTCGAACGCGCCCTGGTTGTTGATCGTGCCGGCGAAGACTTCATCACCGGCGACCTTTTCTACCGGTATGGATTCACCAGTGATGGGCGCCTGGTTTATCGTGGACGCTCCCTTCGTCACAATGCCATCCAACGGAATCTTTTCGCCCGGCTGCACCAGCACGGTGACGCCTTCCGGCACCTCTTCTACGAACTTCTCCAGGACCTCGCCCCCACTGGGGCAGAGGAAACGTGCGGTGGTCGGAGCAAGGTCGAGGAGAGATTCGATGGCCCGGCGTGCGCGGCCGACGCTCCAGGATTCAAGCAACAGCGCGAAGGCAAATAGAAAGCTGACCGTTCCCGCTTCGAACCACTCGCCCAGAGCCATGGCTCCGATGACCGCGACGACCATGAGCAGATTCATGTCAGGCCTGAGCTGCCTCGCCGCGAAGAATGCTTTCGGCAATACAAACCATGCGCCGGTGATGGATGCACAGATGTAACAGACAAGGGAAATGGCCGGGAACAGTTGCCCATCGCCCAAAGCAGCCGCCAGCCCGCTGTGGGATGCATGACTGATAAAACCCAGGAAAAGGCAAGCGCCGCTGCAAGCGCACATGAAGGCCCTTCCACGGCTCTGCCAGAAGCTCTGATCTGCCGGCATCTCCTCCGACCAGGGCACGGCCTGCATTCCAGTCTGAGTCACAGCATCAAGAATTGAATCTTCATCCGGCCCGTCATCGCCAACCTTCAACGTCAGTTTGCGATTCAACAGATCGAATCCGAGTGCCTCCTCATCGCCAATCAACGGAACGAGCACTTTCTTCAGAATGGCCACCTCCTCAGCACAGTCCATATCCTGAATTCTAAGGACGAGATTTTTGCTCATAGCGCTCTGATGCCTGATGTCAGAGGTGATTCTTGGTGGATGGGGCGGAAGCCCTGACTTTCTGACTCTACCAAACTTCAAGCGTCAATTCCCGCGTGGCAACAGGATGCTGGTATCAGCCATGGATGCGCAGACATCCTGTGGCTACGACTGCGGATGTGCAGTTCGTCCCGAAGTTTGTGAGGCGATAAGACAGCCGATTTGATATATCGAGTCTGTTGAACAAGACTTGATACCTGCCGAAGCGGAGAAGGTGCTGTTGTGCCACTCGTTTCTCCATCTGATTCAGCGTTTGAAGACCAGGGCACTTAACATGATGGATTCTCCCGGTCGTACTGATCGACTTTCAGGACCGATTCGTAGTGCAGGCTTTCAGTCTCGTGGTGCCATCCAATGCATACCAATCCTTCTCGTCTGTACGTCATTCTTTACGCAGACGGTCGCAGGTGAAACCAGCGTGTTGAGGTTGGCGACGACTACTAGCGTTGAGCATTCCGGTTTGCTGCCTTATCTGCTGCCGGAGTTTGAAAAGAAGAACGGCATCAAAGTCCATGTCATCGCCGTCGGAACCGGTAAAGCCCTGAAGATGGGTGAAAATGGTGATGTGGATGCCCTTCTCGTTCACGCGCCGGATGCAGAGCGTGTATTCATGTCGAAAGGCTTCGGAGAAAAGCGGGAAGAAATCATGTTTAACCACTTCCTCATCGCCGGCCCGGATCGCGACCCGGGAGGCATTAAGAAATGCAAGTCGGCAGCGCAGGCCATGAAGCGGCTGGCCGATGGCCTCGCGGCAGTCATCTCGAGGGGGGACGATTCGGGTACACATAAGAAAGAGCAGGCCTTATGGAAATCGGCCGGCATCAAACCGCAGGGCGAATGGTACCTGGAAGTTGGCCGCGGCATGGGGCCGGCGCTCTTGATGGCCAGCGAGAAGGGGGCCTACGTCCTCTGTGACAAAGGGACATTCCTGTCCATGAAAAAAAGGCTTGAGCTGTCCATCTGTTTCGAGGGTGGTGACTCGCTCCTGAATGTCTATTCCATCATCTCGGTGAATCCAAAGCGGCATCCCAGGATTCGTCACGGGCTGGCAAGGAAAATCGTGCAATGGATGGTCTCAAAAGAGGCTCAGCGGAGCATCGGCGCGTTCACTGTTGAAGGAGGAACCCTCTTCCGACCTCTACGCATTCAGGGGAAGGTGAAATGAGCAGCTTTGCCGAGGCATGGAATCTACTGATCAGTGGAGACGCTGATACATGGAGTGCCATTTTCACTTCCCTTCATGTATCTCTGCTGGCGACGGGCATCGGGGCTCTGATCGGTGTGCCCATTGGTCTTTTGATCGGCGCACGATCTTTTAAGGGCAAATCAGTGTTGACCGTGTTTCTGCACACGCTGCTGTCCGTCCCTACGGTCGTCGTAGGACTTCTCCTTTATCTGATGTTTACTCGAAGTGGTCTGCTGGGCGGCCTGGACTTGCTGTTCACGCCGGCTCTGATGGTCATTGGCGAGACCATCCTGATTCTGCCGATGATGATTGTTTTTACGGCCAGCGCCGTGAGCCCCCTGGCCGCGGAAGTCCTGGAGACAACGGCCAGCCTTGGCGCGGGACGGTTGCGGTCCGGATGGACTCTCCTGGACGAAGCGCGACTGGGCGTCCTTGCTGCGATCGTGGCCGGCTTTGGGAGGGCCATTTCGGAGGTGGGAGCTGCGTTCATGCTGGGTGGCAACATACGCGGGCATACCCGAACCATGACCACCTCCATCGCGCTGGAGACCTCAAAAGGCGAATTCGGTCTGGGCCTCGCCCTGGCCTTTATTCTGATGCTGATTGCTTACAGCATTAACCTGGTTTTCTACTCCCTTCAGCAACAGTCAAGGACCATCTGATGACGAAACCCGCATTCCAGGTTGAAGGTGTTCGGAAGCGCCATGGCGATGATTTCGATTTGAGCATCGATGAGCTTTTCATCGAGAGAGGAACTGTCTGCAGCATCCTCGGCGACAACGGCGCCGGCAAGACAACGCTCTTGAAAATCCTGGCGGGGCTGACATTACCGGATCAGGGAGAGATCCGTTTTCACGGCCGGCCGATGCTCCCGGGTGGTGCCGGGCTATCAACCCGCCGGCGGATGGTCTTTCTCAGCCAGAGGCCGCGACTGTTACGCGGCACAGTGCTTCGAAACGTTCTCTTTGGGCTGAGCGCGCGCGGCATCTGCGGAACCGCAGCCATAAAGCTGGCGGAGGAAGCTCTCGATGATGTTGGGATGGCGAGTTATTCGAACCGGAAAGCAAATGCCCTTTCCGGTGGGGAAGCTCAGCGAGTCGCTCTGGCTCGCGCATTGTGTCTCGACGTCGACGCCTTGCTGCTGGACGAGCCGACCTCCCATGTCGACGAGGATTTCACTCAGGGGTTTGAGGCCTGCCTGAAGAAGCTCCAGGACGATCGAGGCACTACCATCCTGATCGCGACCCACGATTCGGATCTGGCGGACAGGCTGGCTCAGCAGAAGGTCTACCTGGCACGGGGACGCCTGATCCAGGTCTTGCCAACGCCGGAAGAGAGACGTGCGCGCATGGCGGGCGAGCCAAGCGCCTGAGCGTCGCGGAAGATTGGCGGCCGATCCGAACTCATTCAGTCATCCCAGACCGTCTCGCCTGGCACCCGATTCTTCTGCGCGTTGCCGCAGGTGTGAAGCATCGTTCCAACTGTGAATCAGGCGTTTGCCCTCGTCATTAATCTCTAATTGTGACAAAGCAGTGTTCTCTGTCAGAGTCACAGTATTTGAGCTTGTCCTCAGCCCGACGAAGGCGTGAAACAGTTCATTGAATATCCCCCAATGCCCGATGAGCACATAGCGTTCATGTTCAGAATGAATGATTGAATCGATCAATGAACAGGCCCGCTCTCGAGCATTGATATGGCGGCCGACCTGAGCAGCAATTCCTTCCCCATCCTCCAGATAACTACAATCCAGACCATCATAAAATCCGTCGATGCCCCAATCTGATTCTACCAATCGCGGATCGACTTGAATCGACGGCGCTGACAGACCAGATAACTGATAGGTCCTGTAAGCGCGCAACAACGGGCTCACCAATATCACATCTGGCGACAGCTCATGCGTTCTGCCTTTCAAATGTATTGCCTGCTGTTCTCCATTTGGAGAAAGATCCGGATTAACTCCTGATTCCTCCTGATTGATCTGAGCAAGACTTTCGCCATGTCGAATGAGAGTAATGTGTCGCATGTATGTCCCCAATGCCCTGCCGTCACTGCCAGCTTGTAGCCCCAAAGCAAGCGCGATTCTTCGCATACTTTTCGTGGACAAGAGCTTCGACATAGGTCGAGCAATTTAAGTGAAACAACTCTTTACGCCGAAGGCGTTAAACAGCGTAGCCCGGGGCAAAGTGAGCGAAGCGAACGACGCCCTGGGAACAGTCACACGCAGATATGAATGCCAACAGCGCAAACTCCGGCCAACCTGGAATCGCCTCAAACACGCATACATGCGTGTTTGAGGCGATTCCAGGTTGGCCGGAGTTTGCGCTGTTGGCATAGGTCGGGAGGTGGCATTTATACCCAGGGCGGCGCTACGCTTGCCCTGGGCTACGTTGTTTAACGCCTTCGGCGTAATGAGATTCAGAAAGTGCACTTGTTCTGGGTTTAGTCTGCTTTGAGCAAGCCGGCGTCAGCTTGCAGATACGAGTCAATCGTTGCCAAACATGCCCATCCAGTAAGTCGATTCGGTCTCGTCCTTCTTCTCACCGGTTTCCGCGGCCTTCTTCTTTTTCGTTAAATCCAGTACATCCAGATCCTCGATGAGTGCCGACATGCTCGGGTACCGTTTGTCGGGAATCTTATCCATCATCTTGACGATAATGCCGTTCAGTTCTTCCGACACGTTCTCATTCCTCTCCCTCAGGTCCTGGGGAAATCCCAAGAGGTGCTCGCGCATCACGTTTATGATGTCGTCGCCGGGGAACGGCGGTTCGCCTGTCAGCAGATAATAGAACGTGCAGCCCAGCGAGTAGATGTCTGATGTGCCATCGAGTTCTGCTGCCTCACACTGTTCGGGTGACATGTAGTGGGGCGTGCCCACCGCCATGCCCCCCTGCGTCAGTTGCATCATCATGGTCTCTCTATCGACGCCTTCTCCGTAGCCCTTGGCGAGCCCGATGTCTGCAATCTTCGCGTTCCCATCCGAAGAGAGGAGAATGTTGTCCGGCTTGATGTCACGATGCACGATGTTCTTGCTGTGCGCTTCAAGCAGGCCGCGCGCAACGTCCTTCACGATACGAACAGCGATGGCAACACTCTGTTTACCTTTCTTCTTGACGAGCGATTCGGCGGAGGGGCCGTCGACATACTCCAGCTCGAGATAGTGCTGCCCTTTCTCCTCACCGGATGAATAAAGCGTCACGATGTTTGGATGAAAGAGGCCTGCAGCGGCCGTTGCTTCACGGTGGAAGCGTTGCATATTCGCTTCGTCTTCTTTTGCGAATTCCGGTCGGATCATTTTGAGCGCCACTTCCCGATCTGCGACAGAGTTGACAGCTCTGTAAACCGTACCCAATCCACCCTCTCCGAGCCGATTCAGGATTTTGAACTTGCCGAAGAGTTTTTCCTTCGGTTTCGGGGGATGTGTCTGTTTCGGAATTGATGCCGTTTTGCTTCTAAGTGGCGGGACTTTTTCATTGGAAAACTCACGAGTTCTGGACCGCCGCCTGGTCTCCAGACGCTTCAGCCTCGGATTAAGCCGCGGCGGCCCGTCCTGGGGGGGCAGGCCTTCCCGCTCCCTGCGAGCAAGTTCGGCCAAATTCGGAAGCGCCTGCGTGTCTTCCTTGCTGTTAATTAGAGGCGTACCACATACCACACATTCCATGTTGGCCGGATCGATAGCATCCGTCAGAGAGAGTGGTCGGTCGCATTTGGGACAGATGAAATCCGTGATAGCCATTCGGTGATCAGACCCGCTGAAGATCGGTGAACAGGAATCAATTCAGTGGCGAAGTATAGGCCAAATCAGGATTCGGTTCCAACAGTTCGGCACCATGTTGCAGTGCGGAGCAGGTGGCCCGGTTGCGAAGGAGCAGACGATTCTGCACTACCAGCAAGAACTCCGCTGCGGCCGCGCGGGACTGGAGGACTGTGTGCAGGAGTAGACATCTGCTACGATGACCCAGCTATGCATTCATGCAATCGGTCCATGTCGTGTGTCCTCGCTTCCATTCTTGTCGGCATCTGCCTGACAGTTTCAATTCATTCGGAAGAGCCGAAGAGCGGGGCCAAGTCATCCGCTTGCCTGGTTCTCATACACCAGGCGGTGGAAGGTACACCAGAGGCGACGCCGCGCATGAATCACTTCGCACTGCCGGACCCGAAGCTCCGGGCAAGGCTGAAGCAGTCCGGCTTCGAAGTGGCTGTGGCGCCCTACACGTCCGGGCTTTCGATGGAGTTTCTGCAGCAGTTTAACGTGGTGGTGATCCCTCATACGTACGTGCCCGGCACCTATTCGGGATTCGATGAGATGGTTTCCGAAAAGAAGAGGCTCCTTCTGGAATACGTTCGGGCCGGCGGAGGGCTCCTGGTCATGCGCGTTCCGGGATGGCAGTTCGGGAAAGACATCGACGCGGCGAACGATTGGCTCAAGCCACTCGACATTCAGATCCCCGGCGAACAGGTCGTCGACGACGAATACAAGGTCACCCTCGAGAGCGGGTACAAGCTGTCCTGGACGGACAATGTCTCGTCCCATCCCGCGACCGAGGGCGTCAAAGGGATCTTCTATACGACCTATCACCACATGTACTCTGATTCGACCTCTCCCGTTAAGGCCGGGAAGGAGTGGTCCATTCTGCTGCGTGGGAGGAAGACCACGAAGTCTCTGAAGACGGTTAAGGGTGGTAAGCCGCCGCCGCCATCACCGGGCACATTTCCATCTGAGCCTCCGCTGCTGGCCGTGCGCGATTACGGTAAGGGACACGTCGCGGTCTGGCCGATCAATGCGAGCTGCGTCTGGCAGGATGGATACCACATCCTCTGGGGGCGCGGCCTGACCATGGAGAGGGAATCGTCGGGCATGCGCGGCGATGGGGCCCGCCTCATCACCAACCTCATGTCCTGGCTGGGGCAGCCCTCCAAAGGACAGTTCGGAGGCTACGTAAAGCCGAAGAAGCCGGCTGCCAAGCCGGAAGTGGGATTCATCAAAATCAACTGGGACAAGCGCCGCATCAAGGGAGCGATGATGCCCCGCTGTTTCGTCGGGCTCATTGGCGCGAAGTCTTCGCTTTCAAGCGGCACAGGTACCCCCGAGCAATTCATCCAGTCAGCGAAGGAAGCAGGCTACGATTTCATCGGCTTCACAGAAGATCTGGCCAAGCTCACCGAGGATGAATTCAAGAAGCTTCAGGACATCTGTAAGGCAAACAGCTCCGAGGCGTTCAAGGCTTATCCCGGTTACGCCTACCTGGATGAATCGGGGAACTCATGGGTCACGTTCTCGGATCGTCTGCGATGGCCGGAGAAAGGGTGGCTCAGCGATAAATACCCGGGCCGCATCAAGATTAATAATCCCCTTTCCCGCGGTTGCCAGTGGCCCCCGGTCGTCCTGGTAAAGTCCAACAGCAATCCGGAACGTGCCGTTTACCAGGG
>Ga0187827_10000966_pt1 | contig 43614 bp, 36 predicted proteins | sample ETNtaG_39_FD_167969 | JGI IMG/M metagenome (GOLD analysis project Ga0187827, IMG submission 167969) | Marine microbial and viral communities from oxygen minimum zone, Eastern Pacific Ocean - ETNP2014_SV_150_PacBio MetaG (Illumina Assembly) | ecosystem: Environmental > Aquatic > Marine > Hypoxic...
TAAGGTTGGGGGAGAAGTTGCTGAAACCATTTTCCAGAGCTGGAGTAATAAACAGCACGACGGTTTTCTGGGACATTCCTACGTGGGGGAATGGGTTAATCTTGGCGCTGGAACCAATAACAGTGATTTAAAAAACAATTATTCTTCTGTCAAAGTTATAGTGGACGGAAAACAGGTCGACACGAAAAGCCTGTTTGTAGGGCTCTTTATGGGGGATCATGCAAAATCAGCCATCGGGACCCAGTTTAATACAGGCACCATAGTGGGACCGGCCTGTAATGTGGTGGTTACCGGGTTTCCGCCGAAGGAGATTCCGCCTTTCTCATGGGTCATGAATAGGGAATTGCAGAAATACGATTTCCAGAAGTTTATTGAGGCAGCAAAAGCGGCAAAGGGAAGACGAGATCAATCGTTCTCAGCTGCAGAGGAGAGCCTTTTTCTTCAACTGTGGGAAAAACATTGGAAATAAAAATGTTGAAATACCTGTTGACGAGGGGTGGGTCGCCGTTTATATTATCGCCCTCTCACTGAGGATAAAACGAGGAAATATAATGCTATCAGAAGGTTTGATCTGCCCAGAATGCAAGACTCCCCTTAAAGAAGAGGATCTTAAAGAGTCTTTGGTTTGTGCTAGCTGCAAGACCGATCTACAGAATGCGAGATACCTAGACTTCATTGAATACCTTGTGGCCAACGGTATTGTGAAGGATATAGACTTTTTTGATATGAAAATCTACAAGGATGAGATTGAACGTCTCGATCCCACCGATCAGGAGGAGGTGGACCCGCAGGATTTTGAAAAGAAAAAAGACACTTTTTCTCTCTTCCAAGAAGAGGTACAAACCGTAGAAAAAGACACCACACAAGAGATAGATGTTTGGGAAGGACTTGAAGAAGATTGGGAAGAATTTAATCTCCGTAATAAAGAAGAGGCTAAAAATCCCCTTCTGGAGAAAAAGAAAAAGTCAAGAAGAGGGAGAAAGAAAAAATCGTGAATAAAAAGAAAGAACAGCAGATCAACATTGAGCTTGATGAGAAAGTCGGTAGTGGGGATTACGCCAATTTTGTGGTTATTACCCATTCACCAGCTGAGTTTGTCATGGATTTCACCCGGCTCCTACCGGGGATGCCGAAAGCGAAAGTGAATTCAAGAATCATCATGGCCCCATCTCATGCTAAAAGTTTTCAAAGGGCTCTGTCGGATAACATTGAAAAGTATGAAAAGCAATACGGCGAGATTTCTGTGCCTAAGAATGAATCTTTTGAGCCATTTGGAGTCAAGCCACCTGAAGGATCATTGCCGAATTAACTATTTTATGAGTCTGCTAACAGGAAGAAGCCCTGAAAGAACTTTTGTCGCCATTCTGATGGCAATGTGGGTCGCTATTACCCCGTTGGTTGATGTCACTCACGACCTGGCCAGTCACAACTGGTTCTCTTTTTCAGAGTTCGGTTTATGTAAGGTAGATTGCGACACCTCCGAACACAATAACACTAATCTCCGCCATGACTGTTGTCGCGCGCGAATTCGTGATTTCACAGCTATTGAAATTGGCAGCGGACTTTTCTCCGAGAATGCAGACAGAGCACATATTTTCCCCAAACAAGTTTTTTCCTCAGAAATCCTCTCTCCGCTCCCGCCCTCAAGGGCATCCCCTCTAAGCTAATCTTGCTGTCGTAATCTGACCATCTTTGACGGAGTGGGATGAGGTTCCATTCTCGGGGGTGGCTAACCTTAGAATAGGGGATCAGCTTAATGCGAAGAACATTTGTTCTTCTGACTGTAATTAGGTCACTATCTTTTTCACAAACAACTGTTAATCCAGATATCAGCTTCCTTGGGGATCTTCTTGCCAAAGGAGACAAAGAATCACTTGCGCTTTCCACCTCAGGATTGGAAATAGCCGCTCAGGGTTACGTTAATCCTTTTGCTCGAGCAGATTTGTTTCTTCATATACACGACGGCGAGGGGGCCGTGGATGTGGAGGAAGCGTTCCTCACCGTGGAGCGAGGATTGCCGCTGAACCTGGGACTTAGGGCCGGCAAGTTCAGACCCGATTTCGGGAAGATTAACAGGGAGCATGCCCACACCTATCACTATATCTTAGCATCGCTGCCGGTACAGGCACTGCTTGGTGAGGAGATGTGGTCTTCACCGGGAGTGGAATTGAGTACGTTGGCGCCTCTGCCTTGGTATAGTAAACTGTCTTTAAGCGCCATGCAGAATGGCATGGGGGGACACGGACACGACGAACACTCCCATGATAAGAATGAGGGAAACAGGGAGTTGTACGACGATGAAAAACGGTCAGAGAAAAAGGAGGAAGATAATGGAAACACTGGCGTCGTGGCATTCCGTTTTTCCAACTTTTTCGAGCTGAATGATATCTCCCATATTGAAACTGGCCTGAATCACTACCGCGCCATCAATGAGTCAGAGGGGACGGTTTCAGGTGTGGACATGAAGTTCAAATGGCGGCCGGACAAGTATCGTTCATTTACTGTTCAGGGGGAGGTCATGCAGAATAGTGGAAAGGAGGAACACGAAGAAGAGAAATACCACGAAGACCACCTTTCAGAAGAACATGAAGGAACCACCACCATTGCTTACGGCTGGCTCAATATGCAAATCAACAAGGTGTGGAATGCCGGGTTTATCGTGGACTACGCCAGTGAACTGGATGAAGCGCCTTACAATTCGTTCGGTCTTTTTGTTGGCTTTAGCCCCGTCGAAGAATCGTCTGTCTTACGTGTCCGCCTGCACCAGGAATATCACGGCGATGAAGACCCTGTATTTTCTGTGGTGGGGCAGCTCATCTGGTCACTTGGCCCCCACAAGCCCCACAGGTTTTAAGATGACGAATAGAATTATGCTGATAGTGGCCCTTGTCCTCAACAGCCTATCCGCCAAAGTATCTGTGGTAACTTCCACTACTGATTTAGCGGACATTGCATCAACTATTGGCGGTGAACGAGTGAAGGTGGTGAGTATTGCCCGGGGGACGCAGGATCCGCACTATGTAGAAGTCCTGCCGTCATACATGATAAAAGTCAAGCGGGCTGATATTTACCTTAAGGTGGGGATGGAACTAGATCGATGGGCACAGCAGATTATAGATGGCTCTCGAAACCGAAAACTGATAATTGTGGATTGTTCAGCAAATATTCCAAGGCTTGAAATTCCCACTAGAAAGATTGATGCTAGCATGGGCGATATCCATCGCTTTGGGAATCCGCACTACTGGTTAGACCCAGAGAACGGTAAGATTATAGGTTCTACTATTGCAGAGGTGCTGTCCGAGGCTGATCCAGCAGGGGCCAATATTTTTTGGGAAAACCACAGGAAGTTTTCAAAGACCATTGATTCAAATCTACAATCTTGGCGCGAAAAGTATGCTTCATTACGCGGAATGAAACTGATTTTTTATCATAATACTTGGCCCTATTTCGCTAACCGGTTCGGACTAGATATTGTTCAGTTTGTTGAGCCGAAACCGGGAATCATGCCGACGCCGAGTCACATCGAAACACTCATATCTTTAATTAGGGAACACCAGATCAACGTAATCGCCATGGAGCCGTATTTCAGCGACAAAGCACCTAAATTCCTGGTTGAAAAAACAGGTATTGAAATTATCGAAATGGCACAATCTGTTGGGGCCAGATCACTGGCTAACTCCTATATTGAGATGATCCATTACAACCTCGAAATACTTAAGAAGACGCTGGAATGATTCTGGAGTATTTTGACATAATTATTTGGCCGCTTATGGCGGCGTTTGTGCTTACAGGTATACATGTCTATCTTGGTCTTCACGTTGTGACGCGCGGTGTTATTTTCGTTGATTTGGCTTTAGCACAGGTAGCAGCGCTGGGGATGGCTGTAGGTTTACTTTTAGGATTCGACCATGCAGAAGGCATTATGTATTTTTTGGCATTAGGATTCACATTTCTTGGTGCCCTTCTGTTTTCTTATACACGTTCTGTGAATGAACGTGTGCCCCAAGAAGCTATCATCGGGATCACTTACGTCGTCTCCGCTGCTGTAATGATCTTGCTTTTCAGCAAGTCACCCGAAGGAGCCGAACATCTCAACCACCTTTTGGTGGGATCCATACTTTTTGTGTCACCCAAGGAAGTGTTCCAAACTTTCATGCTCTACGCAGTCATAGGCGGTTTTCATTGGAGGTTCCGGACAGAGTTTCTTGCAGTATCAGATAGCCAAAACAATGGCAAATCAGATGTAAACAGAAGGCTGTGGGATTTCCTTTTCTATATTACCTTCGGATTTGTGGTAACCAGTTCTGTAAAAATCGCTGGTGTTCTTCTAGTGTTTTCTTTTCTTATCGTACCAGCTATAGGGGCACTTCTTTTTGTGGAAGGCGTATCTTCCAGGCTGATATTTGGATGGATCTTTGGACTTGTCGGAAGTGTTCTGGGCATGCTAGCATCGCTCCTACTTGATATTCCAACAGGGGCTGCCATTGTGGTAACTTTTGGTTTTATGTTGGTGATAGCTTGGCTGTTTAGGCCAAAAGGTGCAGGCTAATGCTGGTGTTCAAAGCGGTGTGAGTGCTCTTCAGAGCCCTTTTCCGTCTCACATTCCAGCGTAATATCTCTCACATCGAACTCTTCCTGGATGATGGATCGGATGTTCTGTTTGATGGGGTAGGTAGCTTCCAGGGAGTCCACCGACACCACCACATGTGCCGTTCCCACGGTCAAATGAGAACAGACTTGCCAAAGTCTTACATCTAACAAGTCTTTTACGCCGTCAATCTGGAGTACCCGAAGCCGGACACGGTCAATATCCTGGGGTGATTTGTGGAGTAAAATTTCCGCACTTGAATAAAGAACTCTGGTAGCCCCAATGAGCAAAAGCAATGCCACAAAAGCGGCTACAACTGGATCGATGATGGGCATATCAAAAAGCTTAATTGCCGTGATCCCCACAACCACAGAAACAGAAGCAAGGATGTCCCCCATGATGTGGAGGTATGCGCTCCTGATGTTTACGTCATGGTGGCGGTCTGGAGCATGGTGAAAGAAGCGGATGACAATAAGGTTTACCACAAGCCCAATAACAGCAATTACCAGAGCACCTCCCGCTTGGATCTCGCCGGGATTTCGAAACCGTTCCCACGCCTCCAGAAAAATCACTGCTGAAATGATGCTGAGAACAATGCCGTTAAACAGGGCACTCATCACCTCCAGCCGGTGGTAGCCGAAGGCCATTTGTTGGGTCGGGTGACGTTTGTGAGCTACAGAAAGGGCAAAAGAAGCAATAAGAATAGAACCGAGATCGGCAATGACGTGGAACGAATCTGAAATGAGGCTGAGGCTGCCGAATACAATGCCACCCAGGAGCTCAGCAAGGAATGTAATGCTCAGGAGCAGAGCCGCTGTCTTGAGAGCTTTTTGAGAAGTGAAATGACCGCTCATGGGAGAGAGAAATTTACTTCAGGCAGATTAGAGTTGTAAGGATTGGTAAGGCGGTGGATTACAACTCTGCCTGTAGGCGGAGCATCACCAGACGACCGATGGCCGGGCCGCCTTGAATCTCAATATGATAATCGTTGAAAAGGTTGCTGACACTCAAAAGTACGGCCGCTTTGTCTATAAGTTGATACCGCGCGTGGATATCAAAAATAGTGTAAGGACCTATTGTGCCGAAATAAACACCTGATTGCCAAGGGAAGGCGTCCACGTAACGAAGATTGAAACTACCGCCGAGCTTCGAGTCCGGAGGAGCGTACTGCAACTTGAGACTTCCCTTATGCTTGGGAGCGTTAATTGGATCTTTTGCATTGGTGATAGGGTTGATGAAGTCACTCATGCTGAGATAAGAGTAATTAACATCCATGGACCACGACCGGTTGAGAAAAAATGAGAGACTCATATCTATTCCACCCATATTCACATTTCCGTAATTGAGGTAACCCACAACAACAGGCGGATTGAATCCTGCAGTGGTATCCATGGATGAGACACCTTCAAGATGTGTGAGCCAGACGTCAAATGATTCGTCCAGATCTTCTTCATCCTGGATGTCGTCAGGATCTTCGTTGACTATCCCGTCCCCGTTATAGTCGGTGGTTAACACGGCCTTGTTCAGTACAATGGGGGTGATGAAAGTGATAGCACTAACGAATGAACTGTAATTGCTCCTGAAGATATCCATGGTTCCATAGATGGTGGGGGTAATACGGCCTTTGTAACCCAGTTCCAGCGTGTGGACCGTTTCGGGATAAATACCGCCCTGATCTGGAATATTGTCCTTAAAGAATCCTCTATTTTTGGGATCTGTAGAGGGGAAGAAGAAAACGTGTGTAGTTGAATCAAATTCAATCACATTAAATGCGTCGTAAGGGCTTTTCCAGTAAATGTCACCGTCGGCGCTTCTGGGGTAGTTGTACCCTTCATGAGCACCCCGGGCAAAAACCTTGTAAGTGGCTACTCGGGTTACAAAAATATCCAGAAACAGGGCTTGGTTGGAAGGGGTATTGAAAGCTTTGGCCCATGTGAGCCTGAAGTTCTGGTTCTCCCGGGGACGATACACCAGGCCGATCTTTGGCGAGATCTGAAGCCCGTCTCTCTTTCCAAAGTTGAACTTCCAGTTTGTGGGGCTATAACTGTAGTCGTAATTGTTGAATTCAATAAAGTCCGTTAGGCGGTCGTGAACGTCAAAACGGGTGGCATGGATCAGCTCATATTTTGGATTGAGTTTCCAATTGATCTGATAATAGGCACCGAATTCATTAACAACATAGCGGTTGTCCTCAGCCTGTTCATCGATTCCTTCATCAATAAGTCCGTCACCATCATTGTCGATCCCGTCCGCAACAGCCCCTTTAACGTTATCTGTTGGTCCCACCGCACCATCCTGCTTACCGTTATCGGTACCCCACCTGGTATATATCTCACCTTTATCGTGTTGGAGATTGTCATTATAGTCAGCCCAGGAAATAGGGGAGCCGGCCTCACCATCACCATTATCGTCCCGGCCGTTCACCAACTGATCGTCAGAAAGTATGGATCCCCGGGTGTTCGGCATGGTGAGAAAATAATCGGCGCCCCAGACAAACCTGAAATCACCATTCATTAATTCCGTTGCATGCTGAAACTGGGAGCTGAACTTTTTGGATCGGTCGTAGATGGTCCCACCGGTAGCAAGGTTCCGGGTAGGGGAGTGAGCCAGTGGATATTTAGGGTTGTATTTCCCGGACATGCTGGTGTTCAGATAAGTTTGCCAAAAGAAGTTTTTGTACCTTAGTCGACTCTGGTAGTATTGATAGACCCAGCCATCGGCCAGATAGCGGGCGATACCGGTGATGTTGATATTTTTTGCTCTTGCCAATCCGTGGGAAAGGCTGAGGTTTATATCGCTATTTGGGTCATAATCAAAACGAAGATCATAGCGGTAGTTTTCCACATTGAAATCGGGAAAGTCATCATAACCGTCTCCATTGGCATCCTTTATCCAACGACTCAATTCCCCTCTTGTCAGCTTGAAATCTTCCGGGTCTCCAAAGACGCCGTTTCGATTTGTGTCGAATAGCATATTGCCGTCATCATCATATTCGTAGTCACCAAAACCGAAACCGTATCTGTCCGCTTTTGTAGTGTCACCCGGTGCATAGCTGCCGAAGCGGTTTAGCCAAAAGTTGGCTATTGATTCATCATCCTCATCTATGAGTCCGTCCCCATCATTGTCTACACCATCAAAAAATGCTTCGTCACTTCCATCAATACCGGTATCAATACCTTCATCAATGGCGCCGTTACCGTTGTTATCCAGACCATCTTTGAACTGTTTCCCGATTGCGTCTGAAGTAACGCCCCAGAGCACAACGCCGGGGCAGTTACCGCTGAATGAACTGATGTTTCCCTCATCCACACAGAGCCGGTTGAACGGGTCACTAGAAGCCTGGGTAACCATCGCCTGCGTAATCTTAGGTGAGTATGGTTCTGTACCGAAAGGAAACCAGTTTATCATACCGTCGCCGTAGGCGTAGCCCACCATATCCATAGTTTCATCGATAAAACCGTTGCCGTTGTCATCAATACCGTTGTTGGGTACTTCACCAACGGTCAGTTCCTTGAGCATATCTTCCGTGAAGGTGGGGCTAAAAAGTTCAGGACTGGATCCACCGTTATCTATACCGTCACGGGTGAGATGGGGTCTGCCGAGAAAGGCAGGATCGTGTCCTTCGAATTCGTCATCATTGTAATGCTCCCAGTCATAGGCGTTCATTGCCACACTAGACACTTTGAACCCAAAATCTTTCCAGGCAGAAGCGTGACGAAACGTCATTTTTTTCAACGGCTTTCCGTTTTCCTGGGCAATCAAACCCGTCTGTATATTGAAAGTAGTCCCCTTAGAATCTTTAGGTGCGCGCGTGACAATATTAAGAACACCGCTATGGGCGTTAGGTCCGTAGAGGGCAGAAGAGGGGCCCAGCACTACCTCGATCTGATGCACATCTTCGAAGGAGACAGGGATAACATTATAGGCGACAAGCCGGAGGGACGGAACATTCGCCATCCTTCCATCCGTAAGGGTCAATAGGCGTGAACTGAAAGAACTGTTAAACCCCCGGGCGCTCAGGTTGTAACTGTCTATGCCAGACTGGGTGAAATCAACCCCTTTCACTGATTTTAGATAATCGCCAAGATTTGTGTTACTCTCTCGTCGAATAGATTTTTGCGTGATGATGCTGATGGCGGCCGGAGCATCTTCGATCCGCTCCCTGCGGCGGGAGGCGGTGACCACATATGTGTCGTATTCAATAGCCGAAGGAGCCAGTTTAAAATCAATTGTTAACGATTGCCCCGGATCGAGTGTAACAGTCTCCTCTTGTTTCTCGTATCCAATATAGTTCACCTTAAGGAGATACTGACCGGACGGCAGATTGGTAACGGTATATTGGCCACTAACATCAGTGGCACTGCCTGTAGTTTCGGTAAGTGCTTCTCCCGTAACAGTTACGTTGGCAGCAATGAGTGGGTCATTGGTAGAGGCATCGAGAACAGTTCCGGATATTGATCCGTTCTGAGCCGCCAGGAAACCGGCGATCAAAATGTGAAAAGCAATTAATTTGATGACTTTCATCTATTACAAAAAAGTTCAGCCCCGCACAGAGCGGGGCTGAACTTATGAAAATAGATCAAATGAACCTAAAGAGAGGTTCTATTTGATGAGCATCATCTTTTTGGTAGCCTGGAATTCGCCAGCAACAACGCGATAGAAGTAGACACCGCTACCGAGCTGCTGGTTCTGATCATCAATACCATCGAAGAAGATGTGATGACTCCCTGCGGTCATATTACCCGAATGGAGCGTCCGTACTTTCTGCCCCATCATGTTGTAAACCGCCACTTCAGTGTATATCTCTTCAGGGAGGTCAAAACTGATGGTAGTGACCGGGTTGAAGGGATTCGGATAGTTGTTATGCAGAGCAAACCTTGATGGGGTATTGCTCTCGTCCGAGATGGTAAGGGGCTTGTGTGGTGCTGTGGGTGCTACCCAGTCCACTGTATTAGTGAAATGAGCATAAACATCCCGTGTCTGCTGAACAGGCAAGCATATTCCACCAACTGTATTGGCATCAACCTTAAACAGCAGGCGGCCACCGGTTGTGGAAGTCAAGTCAAAGTCCTTATCGCTGTCGTTTACAACAATCCCGGCGCCAGCCATAGTACCCAGAAGTACTGTAGGCCCAGAGGCAGCAACTTTACCAAAGGCAGCCACACCAGCGGTCGCTGCATCCATACCACCAGCCATTAATTCAGCAACAGCAGCAGCAAGACTAGCACCAAGGGTTGTCGCTGCAGAGCTTACAACGGCAGCTGCAACGGCTGCATCTAGGCCAAAGGCTGTAGTAATAGCTGTGGCAGCAGCTGTCAATGCGGCCGTAGGATCTGTAAGATCAGCAACCGCCAAAGCTGCAGCCCATGCACCAGAAGCGGAAAGGAAGTTTTTCGTTATATAATAGCCTGTGTACGCTAATGGCTCATCACCGGAGAAAGGTACGCCGTCAGCACCATGAAAATCAGCAATGTAACCAACACCATCCCATGTTCCGCCCACGGAAGTGTGAGTCATGAGCTGCTCACCGGCGGTGAAAGACAGTTTATCACCATTATATCCTTTTCCATTGATCATTGGATAGTCGCCTGCAACGACTGTTGCGCCTTTTTCGGCTCCCCATGCAACCATGCCCGGAATAGTAACTTTGTCGGCAGTGATAGAGACACCAAGCTGCCTGTTCAAGTTCCCTTCATCATCGACACCATATGGAGAACCGCCAGTAGCGTAAGAACCATCGAAGGCGTGCCACCTAATTGTGGCATTTTTAAATCTCATGGTGCCGTCAGCGTTTTCAGTAGCGTCCTTTCCAACTATCATTCCCCATGAAGAATCAACACCGGCGACCTTTGGTGCATGGTTTTTTTTTGGATAATGTTTAGCCGGGTCGATAGGTTTGAACCAGTCAAAGACATCCGATTGCTGGATACCAAAACCCCAGACAACATTTCCGTTTGGATTAACCACAGGTCCCTTGTAGATGTTCGTCTGGTTATCTGTAACGGCTGCTACTGTCAAAGCTGTAACACAATTTGCTGTTTCAGTGGTTGGATATGTACTTGGTACCGTGGGATCACCCGGAATGATGGCTGTGCCTGCTTCCTGATCAAGCCCCACCGTCAAATTCACTCCGATATAATTAAGTAAATAGAAAGGATCTCTGGCTTCCGGAAAAGATTCTACTGTCACATTTGCGCCTATGTGACCTCCAACAAGTGGGTGTTTGTAGTCCGCTACCCCGTTGGCGTCAGCATCCACTTCCACAATAGAGCCTCCGTAAGGTACGACCCATGTACCGTAGACACCTTGAATGTCCACATCATCGGCATGGGTAGCTGCCCGAACATGGTTCCTATAAACAACTCTCACTGAGTGCAACTGGTAAGTACCCGTAATTGACTGGGCTTCACCAATGACCATCAGTGCAAGTATAAAGGTTGCAATTGATATCATTCTGTTCTTCATGATATACTCCTACGTTAGTTTAATTGTTAGCCTCAGAGCAGTGAGCTTTCACTCCACACGGTTTAAAATAGACAATTAATCAGTCTAGGGGCAACTGTTTTTTCGAAAAGGGGTTTTTACGTGATCTACGGCACATTCGTCTAAATATTCTCAGGTTAACAGCCGCTAAACAGTAATCTGAGCTTAGACACAACTTATTAAAAGTGTTCGTTTTATAGATTAATCCAGGTTGGACCACCGCCACCTTCAGGGGGCACCCAGTCTATGATCTGATAGGGATCCATTATATCGCACGTTTTGCAATGAACACAGTTTGAGAAATTGATGTGTAATCGACGATTATTTTCTTCTGTTACAATCTCATAAACGTCAGCGGGACAGAACTTTTCACATGGATTCCCAAATTCCTCAACACATTTAGTAATGCAAATATCCGTATCGTAAACATGTAAATGGGGGATTTGATCCTCATTGTGCGATGTTGCGGAGTGATAGACATCTGTAACCTTATCGAACAAGTATTTTCCATCGAACTTCAAATTAGCATAACGGTCATTATATTTTCCCTCTGAGGGGCTTTTATTGAGATTTGTAATATGACGGTAACCTTCTTTTGCCGGTAAGCGATTGACAAGTCCCCACCCTCGACCACCAGTGACTAGTCCTAAACCGGCGTTAGAGAGGCCTGCCAGAAGTCCTCTGTCAAAAGCCTGGTGGAAGTTCCTTCCCTTCCAAAGCTCATCATGAATCCAGCTATTCTGTACTTTTGTCTCGAAAGAGCTGAGCATTTCATCATCAAACCGGTTATTGTTTAAGGCGTCCATAATCACATCAGCCGCCAACATACCAGATTTCATAGCGAGATGAATTCCTTTCAATCGCTGCCCGTTCAAAAAACCGGCGGAGTCACCAATAAGCATGGCACCACCAACAGTGAGCTTTGGAATGGAGAAGTAGCCTCCTTCGGGAAGTGTCTTGGCGCCATAGGCGATCATTTCTCCTCCATCTAGGAGTGACATGATCCATGGGTGAGTTTTCAAAGATTGAAGTTCGTGGTGGGGATCAACGTTTGGATCACTGTAGTCAAGACCTACAATAATTCCTAGATCCCAAACATCATTTTTCATTCCATAGATAAAACCTCCACCAAAAATGTCATGTCCTAATGGGAATCCCATGGTATGGGCTACATAACCTGCCGGGACGGTATCCGGGGGCATTTGCCACAACTCTTTTACTCCCAATGCCCAGACTTGGGAGTTCTTACCTGATCTTAGGTCGAATTTGTTTATGAGTGTCTTTGTGAGATTTCCGTGTGTTCCTTCCCCTAACACTGTGACTTTTGCATGGATATCCCCGCCCGCCTCGTAGTTAGGCTTTGGTTGCCCATTCTTATCTATTCCGCGGTCTCCCAATCGGACCCCTACGACTTCTTCATCATCAAATAAGAGCTCAGATCCCGAAAAACCACAGAATATATCTATACCTTCCTCTTCGCAGACGTTACCCAGCCAACGGGTGAGTTTGCCGATAGAGGTGACATAACATCCATGGTGGGACATTGACTTTGGAATGAAGGGAAAAGGAACCTTCCTGGATAAGGTCAGGTAGTACATGTGTTCTTCTAAAACCTCGGATTCAAACGGAACACTCCTATCCATATAATCCGGGAACAGTTCTTGAAGAGATCTTGGATCTACAACGGCTCCGGAAAAAGAGTGAGCACCCACTTCAGCTCCCTTTTCAATAATGGCTATGGATGGTTCCTTTCCATTTTCTTTAAGGAGGCGATTGAGGTGGATGGCTCCGCTGAGACTAGCCGGCCCTGCCCCAACGAATAGAACATCAACTTCCAGAATTTCACGTTCACTCATTTTTAATCTCTTAAATCAAAATTTTGACCTAATCCAAACTCTTTACACTTCTTTTTATTAATCAGGTAGGGCCACCCAGTTGTATGATTCTGAGTTTAGTAGTCTTTTTTTAGTGGCAAATTAGGTCTTGGCTCCTAAAAGAGCTTCTGTCAGTTTCGGAACAATCTCGAGAATATCTCCGATAACGCCGTAGTCGGCCAGCTCAAAGAAAGGTGCTTCTGGGTCCTTATTGATAAGAACAATATTCTTGGATCCTTTCATGCCTACCACATGCTGAATGGCGCCAGAAATGCCCAGAGCAAAGTAAAGTTTCGGAGCCACAGTTTGACCTGAACTTCCGATCTGGTGATATGATTCCAGCCAGCCGGCGTCTACCACCGGCCGGGAGGAGGCCAACTCGGCACCCATGGCTTGAGCCAGATCTTTTATCATGGGGAGATTTTCCTCTTTTCCTATGCCTCGGCCCACAGATACGATTACCTCAGCACTGGATAAATCGACAGCACCAGCCGCTTCCTGGAACGGCTCTTCGGGTCTGCTGCGAAAAGTGTTTTCGTCAAGGGAAATGGAAATATCCCGGACAGAGGCACCGGATCCGTCAGTCACATCCTCTTCCTGAAATGCGGCAGACTGGAATGAGATGATACACGGTCCGTCACCGTTGGGCGAAACATCCGCCACCAGTTTACCGGAAAAGACCTGTTTTGATAAAACAAGGGAACCGTCATCCACACCATAAGCAATATTGTCTGCGAGGAAAGGGAGACCAAGTTTGGCACTCACACGGGGGAGAAAATCCCGCACCATGTAAGTGTGACCCATGATAACATATTTGGGAGACTCTGTTTCAATAACCTGAGCGAGAGCTGAAGAGAAACTATCGGCACTATAACTGCTCAAAAGAGGAGTCTCAACTTTCAGAATTTCCTTAACGTCTTTTGATTGGAAAGATTCGGCAAGGCCGGACACATCTTCACCCATGAGCACCACGGAAACAGGGAGACTGAGGTCACGGCCCAGCGCTTGCCCTCCAGCCAGCGCCTCCCAACTCATGCGGTGGACACCACCGTTACTCTGTTCAACGACGACAAAAACACTCATTACAGAATTCTCAAATCTTTCTTAAACACTTCCACAAGACGCTCAACCTGATGGTCCACAGTTCCTTCTATCATTTCTGTCCGTTTCGTTTTTTTGGGGATATAGACCTTTGATATAGATTGTCTAGCTTCGTTGTTGGAATCAACGGACACCTTGTTCATTTCCTTTTTCTTAGCACCCATGATTCCTTTTAGAGATGGATAACGGGGCGTATTAATGCCCGATTGAATACTGATAGATGCAGGAAGATCCAGGTTTACCCATTGAAACCAACCTGCCTCCAGCTCACGTTTAACTTTCATTTTACCATCGGCAAGTTCAGTTGCCATAACCAGAGTAGCGGTGCTCATACCCAGCATCTCACCCAGAATAACACCCACCTGGCCGAAGCCGAAGTCATCGGACTGCAATCCGGTCAGAATGAGGTCAAACTGTTCCCCTTCCAGTACGCTGGCAAACGTTTTGGCAATTTGCAGCGGATCGGATGCATAAGGGTAAGACTCTTCAATATGAATACCCCGGTCAGCACCTTTAGATAGCGCCTCTCTTATAGTTCTTTGGGCTCGCTCCGGGCCAAGGCTTACCGCCACTACTTCGCCTTCACCCAGTTTCTCTTTCAGTTGAAGGGCTTCTTCAACGGCGTAGCTGTCACTTTCATTTGCGATGAAATTGACATTCTCTTCATTAATCCAACTTTGGTCATTACTGATCTTAAGGGGGGAATCACTACCGGGAACTTGTTTAACTAGGACGCAAATTTTCATGACGGATCTATTTCTGTTTCGAAATGATTTATACCGAACACTTTAATTTACAAAACTTCCCGGCTCTCAGGTGGAAAAGAATGGTCAATTATCACTGGTTTTAAGCTCCGAACGGTATCGGTAAATTTCACGCCTTTTAATAATAAGGTTTAGGTAGTGAACCGAAACACAACTGTTACAATCATAAAGACTTTGATAGTCTTGATCTCTATTCTTCCGGCTCAGGATAAAGCTGACCCTGAGAGCTTAATATCAAAAACAACTCATGCCGTGAGGGTCGATTCACCTCCTGTTATTGATGGCCGGCTTGATGATTCTGTGTGGGAGATGGCTATCCCAGTAACCGATCTCATCCAGACCGAACCGGACAATCTTGCAAAGCCTACAGAATTAACGGAAGTGCGCATCGTCTATGATAACGACGCTCTTTATTTTGCTTTTCGGTGCCACGATTCTGAACCGGGTAAAATCATGAAGCGCCTCGCCCGCCGTGATGAATGGCTTGAAGCAGGGAATGATAATTCAGATTGGATAGGGATAGGGGTGGATCCGCAAAATGATGACATAACAAGCTATTCGTTTATTGTAAATGCTGCCGGGGTGAAAATGGATCTTTTTATTCCCGATGACGAAAATTATGACATGTCCTGGGATGCTGTTTGGGATGCCCAAGTTTCATCTGATGATAGTGGTTGGACTGCTGAAATTGCGCTCCCTTTTTCTCTTTTCCAGTTTAACTCCCAAGGTGAACAGATATGGGGAGTGGAGTTGAATCGTGGCATTTATCGAAAACAGGAAAGGCATGAATGGCCCGGTAAACCTCGAGGGGTGAAGGGAATTGTTTCCAGATATGGCATACTCACTGGCCTGGAAAACATTCCACCTCCAAGACAGCTAGAAATTCTTCCCTACATTTTGGGTGGTAAGCAGTTGGGAAGTGTTACCGAGAATACGGGTAGTCTTGGTTTAGATATGGAATATGGCCTTGCCACAAATAGTGCTGCCTCCATTGCCATAAACCCTGATTTTGGGCAGGTTGAGGCTGATCCTTCAGTTCTAAACCTTACGGCCTTCGAGACATTTTATCCTGAAAAACGACCTTTCTTTGTTGAGGGAGGTTCTTTTTTCACTCCTCAATTTGGTGAAGAGATAGAAACGTGGCAGAAAGGGTCATTTATGCTTCCTCCCATCAAGCTGTTCCATTCAAGGAGAATCGGCAGGGCACCATCCCATTTCACTCCATCTACCGGTTCTATCGTCAGCCGGCCCGAGTCGACAACCATCCTTGGTGCTGCAAAAGTACTGGGTAAAACAACATCCGGTGTTACGTACGGCTTCATCGAAAGCTTTACTGATAACGAATACGGTGTGCTGGAAAAAACGGGCGGGGGCCACCAATCCCGAGAAGATTTCCTTCTGGAACCAAAGACCAACTATTTTATTGGCCGTGTGGAATCTCCCTTGTTCAACTCAGCTTCAATTATTGGTGCCACCGTTACAGATGTGAGGCGGGCTGGAGGCGAGAACGCTTCCGTAGGGGCAGTGGACTGGAGACTACGATTCTTCAATAACCGATTCAATTTCAGCGGCCAGGCAGCACTCTCTGATACTAAAGGTCAGCAAGGTGGTGCCGGCCGAATCTATATGATGTACGATAATTTCAAATGGTGGAATGCCGACCTCATAGCGACCCTCTACGATGATGGATTCTCAAACAACGATCTCGGTTTCCTGCCCCGTTCCGGTGTTTGGGCCATCCGGGCTGGAGGGGGCATAAGAAAGCAGGATCCATGGGGACCCTTTAGAAGTAATAGTCTCACCGTCAGATACTTTCATTACGCCCGTACCGATGGGATTGCTATGTCTCGCACCATGAATTGGAGTATCATGAATATGTTCAAGAGTTTCTGGATGATGGGGACCGGCGGGCAGATGACACTCTCATCTACGGATGACGATGATCTGTTTAAAGATCCCAACGCTTGGATGGTGGGTAAATCCTCCGGATGGGTCGTTTGGGTTTTTTTCTCCACAGACCCGAGGAGAAGATTGGTCCTGAACCCGACCTTTGCTGGGGGGTCGTCAGAAACTGGGGGCTATGGAATCGTGCCCATGCTCAACATGACTGTTAACCCTACCGATTATCTAAGCTTTTCAGTTCAGAGCAGATATTGGAAAGATTTGGAGATGGAGGAATATGTGTCAGTTATCCCTCGAGAAGAACTGAGGTTTCCCCGACTTGATTCAGACTACGCCCGGGTCTACAGCGCCTTCGATCAGACCATGACCGATATCAGTTTGCGTGTCAACTGGACGGTATCCCCCAATCTTTCATTTCAACTTTTTGCTCAGCCGTTCAGAGCCGACGGCGACTATTACGATTTCAAAGAGCTTGTGAAAGAAGGTAGCCTCAACTTCGATTTTATCGATTCAATCCCTTATGATCCTGACTTTAAAATCAGAAATACGGTCGGCACCTTTGTCATGAGGTGGGAATACTCTCTTGGTAGTACCCTGTATGCGGTCTACAATCTCAACGATTCAAATTACTATTCCGCCGCCGCCGGCCGTTGGATTCCCAGCGGTTCAAATTCGCTATTCCTAAAGCTGAATTACTGGTTTCAGCCTTAGGAGTATTGATTTAACAACTAGTCACACTTAATACTAAATTTAATGCTATGGTGAGACGGATTTTCTGTATATCCATGACCTTATTCCCCGTTCTGTGGGCGCTCGGTAGTGACTCGGACAGCGATTTTGATCCCGGAACTCTTGTCCTTAAGGAGATTCTTGCAAAAAGAACAGACACTCCTCCTCAAATCGATGGAAACATCAGTGATTCTGTTTGGGATCAAACGACTATTATCTCAGATTTTTTTCAAACTGAGCCCGAAGATCTTACTCAACCCACGGAAAAGACAGACGTTAAAATACTATATGATGATAACAACATTTATGTTGCTTTCATGAACTATGATTCAGATCCTGATGCCATAGTCTCGAGATTTTCGCGGCGTGATACATGGGCTAGCAGCGGTAGCTGGCGAGGCGGATCGGCATCAGGGGTTAACAATTCCGATTGGATCGGTGTTGCTATTGACTCCCGGGATGACAATCTTACTGGATACAGTTTTATAGTAAATGCTGCCGGTTCAAAATTGGATACATATATGTATGATGACAGCCGCTATGACATGTCTTGGGACGGAGTCTGGGATGCCGAAGTCCAAAGAAATGAGAAAGGATGGAGTGTAGAATTTCGCCTTCCATTCTCACTATTTAATTTTTCAAACAGTAAGGAACAGACTTGGGGATTGATGGTAAGGCGTTTCATTTTTAGGAAGCAAGAAAGGATGGAGTGGCCCGGAAAAAAGCGGGGAATGAAAGGAAATGTGTCCCGTTTCGGGGTGTTGAAGGGACTCAGTGAAATACCGCCTCCTAAACAGATAGAACTGACTCCTTATACTTTGGGAGGTTACCATGCCAATGGCGGCGACCAATTCAGAGGCAGTGCCGGCGTGGATATGGAGTATGGTGTTGGGTCAAATACCACAGCTTTTATGACCATTAATCCTGATTTTGGGCAGGTTGAGGCAGATCCGTCAGTGCTTAACCTGTCGGCTTTTGAAACATTTTATGATGAAAAACGCCCCTTTTTTGTTGAAGGGATGTCCATTTTCCAGAATTCCCACCGGGGTTTTGAAGGGAATCTTTTCCATTCACGCCGTATAGGGGCGAGGCCCAGCTACTTTTCACCTGAGTCAGGCGCCATTGTAGACCGCCCTGATGCCACCAATATTGTCAGTGCAGTCAAGATGCTGGGTAGAAGTAGCTCCGGGTTGGAGTTTGCTGTGGTGGATGCCATGACGAACCGTGAATATGCTACTGTAGAATCTGATTCAGGTAGCTTGAGGGAGTTTCTTATAGAGCCTTATACGAATCACTTTGTTGGACGAATCAAAAAGAGTGTTATCAATGATCTTTCCACCATAGGTGTTATGGTGACTGATCAGCGGAGACAATCGGGGCATTCAGCCACAGTCGGCAGTGCGGACTGGCGGATGAAATTCGCCGACAACAGGCTCACTTTTTCCGGTCAATTCATTTCTTCGTCCAAACAGGATAAAAGTGGTAATGCGGGGCGGGTACATTTTGCTTATGACGATCCTGTCTGGTGGAATGCCAGTGCCACCTTTCAGGCCTACGATGATGATTTTGATATTAACGATATGGGATATCTCCGGCGTGCGGGGATTGAAACCTGGGATGTGAATTTCGGAATACGCCGACAGGACCCTTGGGGTCCAATCTTAAAAAGCAACCTCGGCGTTAGTTATGATTTGAATCATCGGAATGACGGTGTAATGATCAAGCAACAAATGAACTTTAATGGATCGGTTACTACCACCAACTATTGGAGTTTTGGCATTAATCATGGACAGATTCTACCTTCTTATTCCGATGAAGATCTGTTCCGAGATTCAAGGGCCTGGATCAAAGAAAATCCTATCGGATATCGGGGGGGAGCCTGGCTTTCTACAGATGCAAGGAAATGGATTTCATTCAGACCGGGATGGGGTTACGGTTGGAAAGATAACGGTTATGGTGGTTACCGTGTCGACCTGTCAACCACAATAAGAGCTTCCCAGCGTTTAAGTACCAGCATCAACATTGCACAGCACCTTCGAATCACCCCTCAGCAGTGGGTCGGCATAGTGTCTGATGATATGGGAGACCACCGGATTTATGGAAAGGCCAGACAGCTGACAGATGAGGTGACCCTCCGTCTTAGTTATGCGTTTTCACCGGACCTGTCTTTCCAAACCTATCTCCAGCCGTTTAGAGCAAATGTGGAATACTCCAAATTTGTTGAGCTTGCCGCACCCATGACCCGTCAATACGTACCCTTTAATTACAGTGATAACAAAAACTTTATTATGGATAACACCATAGGTACTTTTGTCATGAGGTGGGAATATCTACCTGGCAGTATTCTTTATGTGGTATATAATCTCAATGACCAGAATTACTTTTCTGTCAGCTCTGACAGTTGGTCACCTTCCAAGTCCAATACACTCTTTATTAAGCTAAACTACTGGTTCCAGGCATAGAGCCTGCAGTCCGCCACTTTTTTCTATTTCAAATGGATTAGATTGATGCCCAGTTCGGCTGCGTGCTCTTTAATTCTATCGTCACGATAGAATTCCGCATAATAGATGGCGGTGATGCCGGCATTGGCGATCATTTTGAAGCAGTCGTAACAGGGTGATGCCGTAACATAGATTTCACTATTTTTGATTCGGACGCCATTCCGGGCTGCCTGAACGATGGCATTGGCTTCAGCGTGGATTGTCCGGACACAATGGTCATTCTCCATCTCATGGCCAGCATCGCTGCAGTGGGCTAGCCCCCGGATAGAACCGTTATAACCTGTTGCAAGGATATTTTTGTCCCGGACGATGACAGCGCCCACATGTTTTCGGTCGCAGGTGGAGCGCGTCGCTACTTCCCCGGCGATATTCATAAAGTATTCTTCCCAGCTAATGCGATCTTTTGAATCAGGCATGCCGCGAGTTTACGGTGCCGGGCAGGATGATAGAAACTGAAATTGGAAAGATGTCAGGCAGAGCTGTTGCCGTTGCGGCTGAATATCTTTACCGCTGAGCACGGTTCACCGTAGACGATGTGATCAGCGTGTTGCGAAAGCTGAGCGGTAATAATAAGGTATGCCCAGGTGGGAATAGGGACATCGGCACACCCCTTAATCAACACTTTTTTATCTTTGTAACCGGACCAGTCAATGGTCTTTATTTTTTCCCGGAACGGCGCTTCTTTGAGGATGCCGTCCGAAAGGAAATCATCCAGGTAAATTGTTTCCACTAAACGGAGAAAGATGTTCCGCAGCCGCAGGTACGTGAGGCGTTGGGATTGATAAATTGAAAACCGCCGGAGAGAAGATCAGAAGAAAAGTCGATGGTCATACCTTTCAGGTAGAGCAAAGATTTTAGATCCACCGCAACCTTTATACCGCTACTTTCAAAGATTTTATCAAACTCGCCCAGCTCCTTATCCCAGGTCAGGTTATAGTTCATGCCGGAGCAGCCTCCGCCTGCGACGGAAGCACGGAGATAGTCGCCATCTTCATCAGTACGGATTTGCAACAGACGCTTGGCAGCTTTCTCAGTTAAAATTACCTCTCCCAGGATCTCTTCTTGAACTTCACTCATGTTTATTCCCAGTTTTTTAGTTGTTCCTCGTCAGGCGGTTTCGGATCGAAGCCAAGTTTTGATTTACCTTTATCCGTCATCCGCTCAGGTGACCAGGGTGGATCAAAAGTGATTTCAACAAACGCCTGATTCACCTCATCAAGATTTTCAAGCCTGTTTCGGATATCGTCAGCCATGAATTGCCCCATGCCACAACCCGGCGTAGTGAGAGACATGACAATGTTAATGTCTGACTTTTCTTTCTCATTGGCTTCCTCAATCTTTATATCGTAGATAAGACCGAGGTTCCAAAGATCGATGGGTATCTCAGGATCGTAACACTGCTTTAGGATATCGACAATTTTATCTTCGGCAATCATTTTAAATAGTCACATCGCTGAGAGTCATTTTATCGAACATGGTCCTCATACTTTCATTTAGCCGCTGTATGGGCAGTCGGATATTACAGTTATCGAGCAATTTGCAGTTAGAATCAAAATAACAGTCCATTAGTCCCAGCGGGCCTTCCATCATCTCAAAAAACTGTGTCATTGTAATAGTATCCAGCTTGGCCTTCAGCCTGTAACCACCTTTAGGGCCCTGGACCGGTTCCACGAAATCGCGCCGGGACAATTCCTGCAGAACTTTCGCCAGCAACGGCTGCGGGATATTGTAGTGTGCAGCAATATCCTTGGCGCTGACCACTTCGTCCAAATCTACCAAACGAAGGTGTCGCAAAGCGATAAGGGCATACTCAGTTTTTCTTGTCAGTTTTAGCACTGTTCTTGGAAAAGCTGGCTCAACTTACACTGTGGACTTATCCCAGTCAAGGTGCTCTTATCTTAAAAAGTCCATGGATTTTTTGACCGCCGCCACCAACCGGTCTACATCTTCCAGATCGTTGTAGAGATAGAAGCTTGCTCTTGCAGTGGCCGTTACGTCCAACTTCTCCATAACGGGCTGGGCGCAGTGATGGCCCGCCCGGATGGCCACGTTGTCCCTGTCCAGAAGTTGGGCAAGATCGTGGGGGTGGATGTCTTGTACGTTAAAGGTAACAACGCCTCCCCGTTCAGGAGGGTTACCATAGATAGTCAGTTCCTCGATCTCATTAAGTTTTTCAAGGGCATACTTGGTGACAGTCGTTTCATGGTCGTGGATCGTATCCATGCCAATCTCAGAGAGGTAATCTACAGCACTACCAAGACCGATGGCCTGGGCAATGTTGGGTGTCCCCGCTTCAAATTTCCACGGCACATCATTCCATGTGGACTTTTCCAAGGTTACCGTCTGGATCATCTCTCCGCCGGCAAGAAACGGTTCCATCTTTTCAAGCAACGCTGGTTTTCCATAAAGAACACCCACACCGGTGGGGCCCAGCATCTTATGGCCCGAGAATGCCAAAAAATCACATTCTAGAAAAGAAACGTCAACCGGAAAGTGGGGGACACTTTGCGCAGCATCTATGAGAGTTACCGCCCCTACGTTTTTTGCCAGGGGGATGATTTTATCCAGCGGATTTACTGTTCCGAACACATTGGACTGGTGAATCATCGAGACGATCTTGGTATTTTCGTTGAAATAAGTTTCAGCGTCTTCCAGAATTCCGTCCGCCCGGAAAGGGATTATTTTCAAGATGGCTCCGGTATCACGAGCGGCCAGTTGCCACGGGACGAGGTTGCTGTGGTGCTCCATCTCCGTGATGAGGATTTCGTCACCTTTCTTAAGATTGTGCCGTCCCCACGCGTAAGCCACCAGGTTGATTGCTTCCGTGGTACCCCGTGTAAAGACTACCGACCGGGTTTCTTCCGCCCCGATAAATCGCGAGATTTTTTCTCTTGCCAATTCGTACACTTTTGTGGCCTTTTCACCGACAGCGTAAATGGCTCTGTGAACGTTGGCGTTGTATTCTGAGTAATACTCGTTCACCGCCTCTACAACTTGCCTTGGTGTCTGGGAGGTGGCGGCGCTATCGAGATAAGTGAAAGGTTCGTCAGTCGATAAGTTCTGAAAAATGGGGAAGTCATCCCTGATATTCACCACATTCAAAGGCAGTAACTGGGTGGCGGATGATTCTATTGTGGAAGTATCATGCATGGTTTCAATACATCCCAAGATCAAGCCGCGCCGCTTCTGAAATCATATCCTGCGTCCAGGGTGGATCCCAGACCAATTCGACAAACACATCTCTCACACCGGTGACATCAAGAACTTTTGCCCGCACCTCGTCCATCAGCATGGGGCCCATGCCGCAGCCGGGAGCGGTGAGAGTCATTTTGATCTCCACATCAGTACCACCTTCCTCGGCATCAGTTAGTTTACAGGAATAAATGAGTCCCAGGTCCACCATGTTGACGGGGATCTCGGGGTCATAGCAGCTCTTCAACACCTCCCTGACAGCCGATTCACTGGCGGTACCGGTGATTTTTCTTTTTTCAGCAGCATCTTCTTTCACATCCTTGCCCAAGGTATCGGCGTCTTTCCCTTCAATTCTGAAAAGGGAGCCTTTTGCCATGACGGTATAACTTCCCCCAAGAGCTTGAGTAATACGGACTTCGTCACCTTTCTTCAATGTGAAAGAGTTGCCGTAAGGAATCAGCGTAGCGTCACAATCCCGGGACAGTGTAATAACTTCGTCGCTATATGTATTCATTCTGTTTTCGCAACTTCACTGCTGCCGGAGAGACAGTTCTTTAAAGTATGCCACGCCAGCGTCGCGCATTTCACTCGAACGGGATATTTATGGACACCCGCCATCACCACCAGTTTTCCCAAGTTATTTCTGTTCGATTTTCCCGTGGTGACCAGTTCGCGAAATGAATCAAACAGAGATTCCGCCTCGCTGACTGTTTTACCTTTAATCACTGTGGTCATGATGGAGGCTGACGCCTTGGAGATGGCACATCCTGAACCGTCGAAACGGATATCTTTCACCTCGCCGTTCTCCACCTCCAGGGTGAGAGACAGTTTATCCCCACAAAGGGGGTTGTAGCCGTCACCAGAGTGTGTGTGAGATTCAAGCCGCCCAAAGTTCTGGGGGTTCTGATTGTGATCAAGGATCACTTCCTGGTAAAGTTCCCGGAGATCATCCATGGGTAACACCTGAAAGCCAAGATTCAAAAAGCCGGCGAGTATAATCACGGATCTCTTCATTATTGATATCATCCACCACCTCATTGGCAAACCCGTTGATGAGCAATGCCTTAGCCGAGACAGCATCAAGCCCGCGAGACCGGAGGTAAAAGAGGGCATCTTCGCTGATCTGTCCTGTGGATGAGCCGTGAGTGCATCTCACATCGTCGGCGTAAATCTCCAGCTGTGGATTGGAATACATGAGTGCATCATTACCCAAAAGCAAATTCTTGTTTGTTTGGTCAGCATCAGTTTTTTGAGCATCGGAGCGGACCACAGCCCGGCCGTTAAAAACAGCTGAAGACTTTTCGGCCAGGATGTATTTGAACAGCATTCGACTGGTGACGTGCTCCGATGTGTGATCCACAGTTATATTGTGATCCATATGCTGTGTCTTTCTACTCAAGCAAAGGCCGTTGAGGGTGACGTCTGCTCCCTCACCGAGAAGCGTAACATTTACATCATTTCTGTAGAGTGCCGCCCCCGCTGAGATAAAACATCCGTGGATTGCTCCTTTCGCCAGAACTTCATATATGGTGGTAGCAAGGTGGGAAGCCGCTGGAGCTTCATTCTGGATTCGAACATGGTGCACTTTGCTGTTATTACCGGTTCTTATGACGGTCACAGCGTTGTTCCAGTAAGAATCAGAGCTGTCGCCGCGGTACTCTTCAATAATGTTAGCCTGAGCGTTATCAGCCATGTCTAGAATAAGGCGAGGATGATTCATGATGGGTTCAGAAAGTTTTGTGGTAAGGTAGAGGAATCTGATAGGGGTGTGGTTTTCAAAATCTTCGGAAATCCGAATATGGAGACCACTGTTCATCATGGCTGTATTAAGAACAGTAAAGGGGCTGCTCCCTGAATCGAAACCGTTGGTGACAAGTTTGGCATCTTCATTGTAACTGTCTATCAGCGTATTGACGTTGATGCCCTTCGGTAGGGTCGATTCGTCCGGCTGATAGTGGCCATTCACAAAAAGAAGTGTGGGAAAGGGGAGATTGTCCAAAGACTTGGAAATAACTTCGGGCAGATCAGCTTCTGTTGAGAGCCGGAACGGGGTTTTTACCAAGTCAGCAACAGTGGTAAACCGCCACGCCTCCCAGTTCTTTTTCGGGAAACCGGTCTTTTTAAAGCTATCAAATGCTGAGTTTCTCAAATTCTTCAAGGATTGAGGTTCATGTTCAGCGGAAGCGATGGTTGAAAACTGTTTCTCGAGATGTTTCATACCATTATGCAGCCACGGCTTCTTCCAGCCAGCTATAGCCTTTTTCCTCCAGTTCATTGGCCAGTTTCTTGCCGCCAGAGCGGATAATGCGGCCGTCCATGAGGACATGAATTTTATCCGGATTCATGTACTGCAAGATTCGCTGGTAATGAGTAATGACAAGCACAGCCCGGTCCTCACCCCGGAATTTGTTTACGCCATCAGCCACAATTCTCACAGCATCAATATCCAGTCCGGAGTCAGTTTCGTCCAGAACAGCCAGGGAGGGGTCAAGGGTGAGCATCTGAAGGATTTCATTCCGCTTTTTTTCGCCGCCGGAAAACCCTTCGTTCACGGCACGCTTCAGATAACTTTCGTCCATCTTCACCTGTGCCAGTTTCTCCTTGATAAAGCTCAAAAAGTCCACAGCATCCATCTCAGGTTCGCCCCGGTATTTTCGGACAGCATTCACCGACGCCTTTATGAAATAAGCGAGATTGACACCGGGTATCACCGCCGGATATTGGTAAGACATAAAAACACCTTCCAGGGCTCTTTCTTCCGGTTTCATGTCTAGGAGATCCTTCCCGTTATAAGTGATGTTACCGTCTGTTACCTTATACATTTCCCGACCGGCGATAACGTGAGCCAGCGTACTTTTGCCAGAGCCGTTAGGCCCCATAATGGCGTGGAGCTCGCCGGCGTTTACCGCCAGGTCGAGGCCCTTTAAGATAGGTTTACCCTCTACAGTGACGTGGAGATTTTTGATCTCGAGCATAAGCTGTTTCCTAATTTTTTCCAGTCAAATCGTTTTCCGCAGAGAAAACGGATGATCGATGGTCAACCGACACTGCCTTCCAAACTCACTTCCATCAGCTTCTGTGCTTCCACGGCAAACTCCATGGGGAGTTCTCTGAACACCCTTTTGCAAAAGCCGTTTACAATCATGGAGACAGCATCTTCTTTGGAGATTCCACGCTGGTTACAATAGTATATCTGATCCTCACCGATAGCGGAAGTGGATGCTTCGTGCTCCATCTGAGCAGAAGGATTCCGAACATCGATGTAAGGAAAAGTGTGAGCACCACACTCGTCTCCGATAAGTAGAGAATCACATTGTGAATAGTTCCGTGCATTTTCTGCATTTTTCAGGATAGAGACAGCACCGCGATAAGTGTTCTGGCCCTTGCCGGCTGAGATGCCCTTGGAGATAATAGTGCTTTTTGTATTTTTGCCCAGATGGATCATCTTGGTGCCGGTATCGGCCTGCTGAAAATTGTTCGTGAGTGCAACAGAGTAAAACTCACCAACAGTGTTGTCCCCTTTCAAGATAACACTGGGGTATTTCCAGGTGATGGCTGAACCTGTTTCCACCTGCGTCCAAGAAATTTTGGCATTCTCTTCCAGACAGGAGCCCCGCTTGGTGACAAAATTATAAATGCCACCTTTGCCTGTTTTGGGATCTCCCGGATACCAGTTTTGTACTGTGGAGTATTTGATGGTGGCGTCCTTGTGGGCAACCAGTTCCACAACGGCGGCGTGTAGCTGATTCTCATCGCGCATAGGAGCTGTGCACCCTTCCAGATAACTCACATAACTTCCTTCTTCAGCCACAATGAGTGTCCGCTCAAACTGCCCCGTATTGGCGGCGTTGATGCGAAAATAGGTGGAAAGTTCCATGGGACACTTGACACCCTTTGGGATATGGACAAAACTTCCGTCACTGAAAACGGCTGAATTGAGAGAGGCAAAGAAATTGTCAGTGTAGGGGACAACTGAGCCGAGATACTTCCGGACCAATTCAGGATGTTTCTGAACAGCATCAGAAAATGAGCAGAAAATGACTCCGGCCTTTTTCAGCTCCTCTTTGAAGGTGGTGGCTACGGAAACGGAGTCAAAGACTGCGTCTACCGCTACGCCGGCGATCATTTTTTGTTCTTCCAGCGGAATGCCAAGTTTTTCGTATGTTCTCAGCAATTCAGGGTCAACTTCGTCAAGGCTTTTGGGGGAATTTTCTTTTGATTTTGGCGCAGCGTAGTAACTAATGGCTTGGTAATCCATCTCATCACGCTCCACCTTGGCCCAATTGGGCTCCTCCATCTTAAGCCACTGCCTATACGCCTTTAGCCGCCACTCAAGCAGCCAGTCCGGTTCATTTTTCTTCAGTGAGATTGTTTTAACCACCTCTTCATCGAGGCCGGGAGGAATGGTATCCTGATCGATTTCAGTGACAAAGCCGTACTTATATTCTTGCGAGAGACGGCTTTGGATAGTTTGCGTCTCTTCGCTCAATGCTTTCTCAGCTGATCCGTTTTTTTCCATCACATTGCCTCTTCAGCGGCGCGAAGTTACTGGCTATCTTTCTCTCTAGGCAAGAAAAATCCGACTAAATTAGTCTTATATCTAGAAATAAGAGGATTTTCTGAGGGAAAATAGGTTGTATTTAGAGGAGGGAGATACGTTTATTCCCGCTGGAGGGGTGGAAAACACCAATCTGGCAGGCGGTGAAAGGGGATTTGGAGTTGTAGTCTGAGATGAAAGGGGAAACATTCTCTTCAGGCATGGCAATGAGCAGTCCCCCGGAAGTTTGTGCGTCGGCGGCCATGAGATGCTCATATTCCTGCAAACTGTCTCCAAACGCAATTTGCTGGGATGCATGGTCAAGGTTTCTCTTCGTCCCGTTGGGGACCACACCTTTTTCGGCAAGAGTTGCCGTGCCGCCTATGAACGGAAGCTGGTCGAATTTGATTTCAGCCGACACATTACTGGCTTCACACATTTCCAGAAGGTGACCGAGGAGACCGAATCCTGTCACATCGGTGGCGGCGGAGGCGCCGTATTTGATCATCAGTTCAGCGGCCAGAGCGTTGAGGGTAGTCATAAGAGCTGTGGCTTCCTGTATCAGATTATCCTCAGCTTCACCGTGTTTGATGGCTGCGGTGATAATACCAGTCCCGAGTGGTTTCGTCAGGATGAGGGCATCGCCGGCACAGGCCGTCGAGTTCTTCACTAATTGATCCACCGCAGCCCGTCCCGTCACTACCAGACCGTACTTAGGTTCTTGGTCATCGATGCTGTGTCCGCCTACAATGCTTATCCCGGCCTCCTTCGCCTTGTCTATACCTCCTTGCAAGATTTCTGATAGTACCCGCATGGGAAGATCATTCTTTGGGAAAGCGACAATGTTCAGCGCAAAGAGTGGTGTGGCACCCATAGCATAGATATCCGAGATGGAATTGGCTGCAGCAATCTGGCCGAAGTCGTAGGGATTATCAACGATAGGCGTGAAAAAATCTACAGTTTGGACGATAGCTTCTTTGCCGTCGAGGCGTACCACTGCAGCATCGTCGACCCCATGGAAATCGACGACAATGCGCTCGTCTTCAGACACCGGCAGTTGACTCAGAACCTGAGCCAGGTCTTCTTGACCGAGCTTACAGGCTCAGCCAGAGCCGTGAGAGAATTGTGTGAGCCTTTTGGTCATTGTCCTTGCCATATGGTTGAGAATTTAGCCGTAGAGTGAATAGAGAGAAACAGTAAAGGTCAAAGGTCGGCAAGCTGTGCCACAATTTTCTCGGCTCGCTCTCGAATATCATCAAAATTTCTGTTGTGCATCAATTGAGGATCAAACAGCGGACCCACAAAACCGACACCGGCGGCGCCAGCCTCCAGCACTTCAACCATATTATCCAGGTTGACACCGGAGGTGGGGAAAATCTTCAGATGAGGCTGAGGCCCCAAGACGTATCGGATGTACTCAGCCACGTTGGGAGGTGCCGGGAAAAGTTTAACAAAATCAGCACCGGTCTCGTGCGCACGCTGCATTTCGGTAGGTGTCTGGGTACCGGGGATGGAGACCACTCCCATCTCACCAGTCTCCCTGATTACCGCAGGATCGCAGACGGGAGAAACAATAAACTGAGCTCCTGCATTGACCGCTTCTTTGGCCGCCTGGGGAGTCATGACCGTTCCGGCGCCTACCAGTAGGCTCTCATCCATAGAGCGGAACTGAGTGATAAGCTCCAGAGCACCCGGTGTGTTAAGGGTGAACTCAATGACCCTGAAGCCTCCTTCCACTGCAGCCGCCATGGCCTGCTCAGCCACGGACTGATCATCGGTCCTCACAATGGCGCTTATTTTTCTTGCCAGCAAACCATCTCGTATTTCTTTTCGGCTACTCATCTTGAAAGGGTAAATGAATTGAGAATATGCTGCTGAAGTGAGTCAGCTTTCTCATTCTGAGTCCTGAATTCCAGTGCCAGGAATTTGCTGTCAAGTTCAATAACATAGGAGACTGTCCGCATGTAAAAAGGACCGTCGTAATGGTTGTAGATATATTGCTTCCCGGATTGGCCCGCTAATTTGATTTCTCCGGCTGCTTTATGATCCGCCCAGAGGCCCCGTTCGTCGGCCTCTCCTTTTGTGGTGTAGTTTATGGCCAAGGCAGGGAAGCCGTTGTGTCTAAAATGAATGTCTCGACCTGTCTGGCTGGTCTGTAAGGTGTATGCAACGGGGTATTGAAGTGTATACCCCACACGTTCATTCTTATAGGTGACCCATCGGACACTGGCCATGGAGAGCGCCGGAGGGGGTTTGTTCTCACAACCGGAAGTCAGAATGAAAATAGGCAGAGCCAAAAAAAGACATTTTGGAAGACGCTTCATGTTTATTAAGAACCCGTGAGGAATTTTCAGGTTCCCGAACTTTCTCATCTATTCCGAAAGCCTGTTGTACTTTTTCAGGACGGCTCGGAGGCGGTCGTGAGGCAGTGCATAAACAGTGTTGCCGTTTACGCCTACCATATCCTCAGCAGCCACCAAAGCATTGATGATAGCTTCTTCCGTGGCCTGGACGGTGGCCTTAAAAAGAGGGTTCATTTTCCCATTCGGCACCATGTTTACCGACACAGTGCCTTTGGCATAAGCCGCTCCGGGATTAGCTGTAGAGAAAGCAATGAAAATATCACCGGAGCCGTTGTGCGCCACGGTCCCGACTCGGGCGATACCGAGGGGAATACGGCGGGCCAATCGCTTGCACTGGTGGGCAACAAGGGGCGCATCCGTTGCAACAATAACAATGATGGATCCATCACCGTCCTGCGAATTCCGATTTCTTACCCGCTGAAGGTCTGTGATCTCTTTTCCCACAGGTACGCCTGATACCGTCAGGTCTTCCCGGGCACCGTAATTTGCCTGAACAAGTGCGCCGAGGGTATAGGTTTCTCCAGCTACCTCAATGACCCGCGATGAGGTACCGATCCCACCTTTGAAAGAGTGACAGATCATGCCGGTACCGCCGCCCACACCTCCCTCTTCCACCGGTCCGATGGATGCCCGGCTTAGGGCCTGGTGCGCGTGTTCTTCCTTTACATGAAAACCGTTGATGTCATTGAGGAAACCGTCATAGGTCTCCGCTACAACAGGGAGAGACCACCAGTAGCCGCTGGCATCGGCGCCGCCCTGATTGACACGCCATGAAATAACAGCATCTCTCACAATACCTACACTGTGTGTGTTTGTGATCATCACCGGACCTTCCATAAAGCCCGACTCCTCTACCCAGGTTGTCCCTGTCATTTCGCCATTGCCGTTGAGAGAATACCAGCCGGCAAACACGGGGTCTAAATAACTGTTGTCACCCCTTGGCAAAACAGCTGTAACACCAGTCCGGACAGGACCCTTTCCCACTTTAAGCCTGCCTTTACCCTTGATGATTGTTGAATGACCTACCTTTACGCCTTTTACATCTGTAATAGCGTTCATCTTTCCCGGTGTGCCATCAAAGGGGACGCCGAGATCTCTTGCACGGGGTTTATCATTTGCGGATAATGTTTGCAAAATCATGGACAGTACGATGGCCATTGTCCCCGGTTTCAAATGCTTCATTCTATGTTTTACTCCAAATGGATTTGCTCAAGTTTATTACATCATCAACGGTAGTAATCTCAACATTTTTCAGATAATCGAGATGGATCGATTTGAAGTCGAACTGAATATTTACTTGTTTCAAAAATGTGATAAGATCAGTGGGGAAGTGGGCTGTTTTAAGTGCGATTGCCAGCGTAGGAAAATCAGGGGTGGTTTTGTCTAGGGAATGCAGGGTCAGATTTTCTGTCTTTATCTTTTTCCGAAATTCTTTAAGGTCACCTAGCAGCAGTTTGTCCGAGAATTCCCAAGGAGCCGTTTCGTCTTTGATCGACTCCAGGAACCGGTAACCTGTCTCAAACGCTTCCATGAAGTGGTTTCCATAGATCCTGCCGGATAGTGCGTCAGTAAAAAAGCCGGTCAATCGTTGTTCCTGTTCTCTGACAGACTTTGACCAAATCCTGAAATAAGGCCGAAAAAGGAAATAACCGAACGGTGTCCGAAAAGAATTTTCTTTGTTGAAGAATCTTTTCACATCGTATGAAAGCCGTCGCACCTGGTGGCGGAGAGACTCCGGGAAAAGGTGAATCTGCTGTGATGCAGCATCACCACGCCCGTCCAAAAGAAAATCTTCTGGTATTTCCAGTTCCCGGGCATGGACGGAAAAAGATTTGTCCAACCCGTGAACTGTAATTGATATGAAGGCACCTAGATCGCTCATCTTGATGAGGTTGTGCAATGCTCGGTCAAACTCCGGAAGGGTACTGATTGAAGGGAGTTCAGGGCTGTCGATCAATTCTGGGAAGAGTGCGAGCTGGCCAGTAGTATCAAAGTGGGACATAATCACTTGAGTTTAAGATTCACTGTTGCAAGATGCAAGACGACCTCATTAACTAAATAATATACCCTTTGCCGTTGTGATACCATGTCTGACATGGTAAATTTTGATGAATAAAGAGCTGAGTAATAGTTCTGAATTAGGGCACACTCAAATAGATCCTCAGAAAAAAGCACCGATTCAATATGGCGGGGAAAAGCGTAGAAAAGATTGAAAATGTTGTTATCCGTTTCGCCGGAGATTCCGGAGATGGAATGCAACTGACAGGTTTCAGGTTTAGCAATACTGCTGCGCTTGTCGGCAATGATCTTGTAACATTTCCAGATTTTCCGGCTGAAATTCGGGCACCTCTCGGTTCCCTTGCAGGTGTGAGCGCATTCCAGGTTCAGTTCAGCAGCAAGGATATTTACACTCCAGGCGATCAGGTTGATTTGCTTGTGGTAATGAATCCGGCTGCGCTAAAAGTTCACTTCAAAGATCTAAGGCCCGGTGGAACAATCATTGCCAACGAATCCAGTTTCACCACCAAAAATTTGAGGATGGCCGGCTGGGAATCGAATCCTTTGGAAGATGATACGTTAGCCGAATACAGGTTACTCAACATCGAAATTAGCCGGCTGGTTGCTATTGCGGTAGAAGATATTGGACTGCCGAGCAAAACTGTCGAACGTACAAAGAATATGTTTGCTCTTGGCGTGGTCTACTGGATGTACGGTAGACCGATAGAGCCGACTGTTGAATGGTTTGAGGAGAAGTTTAAGTCTCGCCTAGAATTGGTGGAAGCCAATACGCGGGCACTAAAGGCAGGTTATAATTTCGGCGATATATCCGAACTATTTGCTACAACGTATCAGGTAGATCCGGCCCCACTTAAACCAGGGACTTATCGCAACATGACCGGGAACTATGCTATCGGGTTGGGACTGCTCACTGCAAGTAAGAAAGGTAATATCCCGCTATTTATGGGTGGTTATCCCATCACTCCTGCCAGTGATATTTTGCATCAGCTTTCCTACTACAAGAACTTTGGTGTGAAGACGTTCCAGGCTGAGGATGAAATCGCCGGTATCGGTGCGGTGGTTGGTGCTGCATTTGCCGGGAATCTGGCCGTCACTGCTTCATCGGGTCCCGGTATTGCACTTAAAAGTGAAGCCATCGGTCTGGCGGTTATTACTGAACTGCCTCTCGTCATTATCAATATTCAAAGGGCTGGCCCGAGCACAGGTATGCCTACAAAAACTGAGCAAGCGGATCTTTTTCAGGCATTGTTCGGTCGCAACGGTGAAGCGCCTTTGCCGGTTCTTGCACCCTCTACGCCTGGGGAGTGTTTCCATTTTGCCTACGAGGCTTGCCGAGTTGCCCTGAAATACATGACTCCCGTTTTTGTCCTTTCTGATGCATCCTTGGCCAACGGTGCTGAACCGTGGCTTCTTCCAAATCTGGATGAACTGACTCCAATTGACTTTGAATATAAAAAGGGTAGTAACGGAACGTTTAAACCGTATGCGCGTGACGAAAAGACCCTAGCCAGGGCTTGGGCAATTCCGGGCACACCGAAACTTGGACATCGCATTGGCGGTCTTGAGAAGGAGGATCTGACTGGGGATGTGAGTTATGATGCCGACAACCACGATTTCATGGTTCGGCTGAGGGAGCAGAAGATAGCCAGCATGGTGAAAGAGATTCCACCGACTGAAATCTATGGTGACACCACAGGGGATGTTCTTGTTCTCGGATGGGGTAGTACGTTTGGTGCTATCCGAACCGCTGTGGAGAGTCTACGCCAGGAGAAGTTATCTGTGAGTCACGCACACATCAGATGGATGAATCCATTGCCGCCTGATTTAGGTGAGATTCTTCTAAAGTATCAAAAGGTATTAATTCCTGAAGTGAATTTGGGGCAACTGTCAAGGCTTGTAAGATCTGAGTATCTGATCGATGCTGAAGGATTGAATCTTGTCAGAGGCAGGCCTTTCAAAGAGTCATATGTTGCGGAAAAGATCAGGGAGATGTTGTGAGGTTGCCATGACCGAAGTAAAGGAACAACAGATCTTATCCAGGAAGGATTTCATTTCTGATCAGGATGTCAGGTGGTGTCCTGGTTGCGGTGATTATTCCATTCTTTCTCAAACTCAGAAGACATTTCCCAGTTTTGGGATACCGAAAGAGAACATTGTATTTATATCGGGCATCGGATGCTCAAGCCGTTTTCCGTACTATATGAATACGTACGGTTTTCACACCATCCACGGCCGGGCACCTACTATTGCTTCGGGCGTCAAACTGGCCAATCCGGAACTCTCTGTCTGGGTGGTGACGGGCGACGGCGATGCCCTGAGCATTGGCGGCAACCATTTTATTCATGCTCTGCGAAGAAACATTGATATCAACATTATCCTCTTCAACAATCAGATTTATGGGCTGACGAAAGGGCAATATTCACCCACATCTGAGATGGGGAAGGTGACAAAATCGACCCCTTTCGGTTCACTTGACAGACCGTTCAATCCACCCGCGGTAGCATTGGGGTCTCAAGCTACGTTTGTGGCGAGGACTGTGGATAAATTTGTGCACCACATGCAAAACATGTTACGTCGCCAGTATGATCACAAAGGGACAGCTTTTCTGGAGGTATATCAGAATTGTCTCATTTTTAATGATGGTGCATTCAAACATCTTTCAGAAAAGGAGCTCATAGACGACAATGTTCTTTTTTTAGAACACAGCAAGCCCATGATTTTTGGCAAAGAGAAAGATAAGGGGCTTCGTCTTGACGGTTCGACCCCCCAGATCGTTTCGCTTGACAAAGGCTATTCGCAAGACGATCTGGTAGTTCATAATGAGAACGACCTCAACTTGGCCGGGATTCTGGCTAATCTCACCTATGTGCATGAGTTCCCGACACCTGTGGGAGTACTATATCAGGAGGAAGAGCAGACCTATGACTATCTTCTCGTACAACAGATTGAGCAAGCGAAAGAAAAACTTGGCGAAGGTGATCTTCAGACGCTTATAGCAGGGACGGACACATGGGAGGTCTCTTAGCCCACCCACCCGCTCGGGAAACCCGTTGTTTTCCTACCTTTACATTCTCTCAACATTCATTCAGAAAAAGGATTAGTTATGTCTTTTCGAACTGAGAAAGATACTATGGGCGAGATCGAAGTGCCGTCCGATCGGTACTGGGGCGCGCAGACCCAGCGGTCACTTCAAAACTTTAAGATTGGCGGTGAGCAATTCCCAAGAGGGTTTATCAGGGCGTACGGTCTGGTAAAACAGGTTGCCGCCGAGGTTAACAGTGAAATTGGTGTGTTAGATAAAGATTTGGCAAAAGCCATCGGTGAGGCGGCGCAGGAGGTGATTGACGGCAAACTGGACGACCATTTCCCACTGGTTGTTTGGCAAACAGGCAGCGGCACACAGACGAACATGAACTTCAATGAGGTCATTGCCAACCGCGCCATTGAAATGTCCGGTGGCGAGATGGGTTCTAAGTCGCCTGTGCATCCCAATGATCACGTCAACAAGTCACAGTCCACCAATGACACATTTCCGTCAGCAATCAATATTGCCGCTGCCATTCAGATCAATGAACATCTGTTGCCCAAAGTGAAAGGGCTCAGGGACGCCTTGACGGCAAAAGCAGAAGAGTTTTCGAAAATTGTCAAACTGGGTCGGACCCATCTTCAGGACGCCACACCCCTGACACTGGGACAGGAGTTTTCCGGCTATGCATCCCAGCTGGATCATGCCCTGACGGCTGTTGAAAACGCTTTGCCTCATCTGTACGAGCTGGCGTGGGGCGGTACGGCTGTTGGGACAGGTCTGAATGCTCCTGAAGGGTATGCCGAAAAAGTGGCGGATAGAATTGCCGAGAAAACTGGTTTACCGTTCAAAACTGCACCAAACAAGTTCGAAGCCATGGGGGCTCACGATTCGGCCGTTGAAATGTCTGGTGCTCTGAAGACAATGGCTGCCTCTCTAAACAAGATCGCCAATGATATTAGGTGGCTTGCCAGCGGTCCCCGCTCTGGCATTGGTGAAATCTCTTTACCTTCTAATGAACCCGGTTCATCTATCATGCCCGGTAAGGTGAACCCTACACAGGCGGAGGCCATCACCATGGTGGCTGCCCAGGTGATGGGAAATGATACAACACTTACTGTGGCCGGCGCATCGGGAAACTTTGAGCTAAATGTTTTCCGTCCTGTTATTGCATTCAACCTGCTTCAGTCCGTAAAACTCCTGGGAGATGCGGCTGACTCCTTCAGCGTGAACTGCGTAGCGGGTATTGAGCCAAATCTTGAGCGAATTGACGGTAATCTCCGTAACTCACTTATGCTGGTAACAGCCCTGACGCCGCATATCGGTTATGACAAGGCCGCTGAAGTGGCCAAAAAAGCACATGCAGACAATTCAACATTGCGGGACACCATCGAGAAGCTAGGATACATGTCAGGTGAAGAGTTTGACGAAAAGGTGAAACCGGGGGAGATGGTTTCGCCCACCAAACGCAGCTGAGAACTTTTCCTCTTTTTTTTCGTTATTTTCATGAAGGAAGCCTGTTTAACGGTTTCCAAATACGTTAATTTCCGAACCTGTGGCAGTGAAAAAGAAAAAGACCTCTTCAACCGGGAAGATAATCTTCCGTGTATTGATCATGTTCTTCGGGTTTACTTTTCTGAGCGGCGGTTATTTTTGGATCCTTTCCCGCGATCTCCCTTCTCTGGAACAGCTGGAAAACTATGATCCTGATCTTGTAACGCGCATCTTTTCCGCTGACGGTGTACTCCTGAAAGAGCTCTACACCCAGAGGCGTGTTTTCGTGGACTTGGAGGAGATCCCTGCAGATCTGGTGAATGCGGCAGTGGCGTCAGAGGATCGACGTTTTTATTCCCATTGGGGAATATCACTTCGCGATGTCATAAGGGCGGTGGTCATCAACGCCATTCCACCGCCAAGGTTCAGGCAGGGATTCAGTTCAATCACCCAGCAGCTGGCTCGAAATCTCTACGATACCATCGGTTTCAAAAAGACCATCACGCGGAAACTTAAGGAGATGATTACCGCTATTCAGATTGAGCGGACATATACTAAGGAAGAGATTCTTGAGATGTATGTCAACTCGATTCACTTTGGTCACGGCACTTTCGGTGCTCAGGCTGCGGCGAAAAGGTATTTTAAAAAGGACGCTTCAGACCTGACTCTGGATGAATGCGCCATGCTGGTGGGTATATTACCCAGGCCGGCTACCTACAGTCCCATCAATAATCCGGAGCGAGCCATGCGCAGGCGTAATATTGTGTTACGACTTATGCGTAAACAAAACTTGATTACACAATCCAGGTATGCCGAAGCACGGACCCTTGAACTGAGAGTAACACCTAGAAGAGACGATCTCGGTAAAGCACCCTACTTCACGGAGCACGTTCGCAGGATCCTTGAGCAGGAAGATGAAGCCCTGGACTTGAACATTTACAGGGATGGCCTCATCATCTATACAACACTGGACAGCCGACTTCAAACGGCGGCCGAAAATGCCGTCATGCAAACAGTGGTGGCGAACCAAGAGAAACTCAACAGCCGTCTTTTCAAAGACCGGGATGAGTTCGAGGAACTGGCCTATCTTGGCATCTATCCTGAAGATTCAGTAAAGGTGATGCTGGAAGGGAAGGCGCCTCTTTATGAAGAATTGCGTGACAAGCTTCTTGTGCAGACTGCTTTCGTTGCCGTGGAACCAAAGACAGGACACATCAAAGCCATGATTGGAGGGCGTCCTGATTATTACGATCAGTTCAACAGAGCGACGCAAGCGCAACGTCAACCGGGATCTATATTTAAGCCATTTATCTACACCACAGCCATCGACAACGGCTACGCTGTTACACATCAACTGCTGAACCAGCCTGTGGTGCTGAACATACAGAGCGCTTCCGGAGAGTGGGAAAAGTGGATGCCCAGCAATTACGATGGAACGACAGGTGGACTCACCACACTTCGGGAGGGATTGAGAAGATCTCTGAACCTTATTTCAGTACGAATGGTGCAGGAGTTGGTACCGCCAGAAGTGGTGGCCAACACTGCCCGCCGAATGCACCTCACCACGCCTATCCGCGCCGTTGACGCAATCGCCCTGGGAACATCGGAAGTCTATCCGCTGGAGATCACTTCCTCCTATGCCACTTTTTCCAACAGCGGTGTCTGGAGCAAGCCTATGGCCATTCAGAGGATCGTGGACAGATTTGGTGTGACTATCAAAGAATATTCACCCCACAGGGAAGAGGTGTTAAGTGAAGAGACCGCTTTCATGATGACCGATCTTTTGCGCACGGTTTTGGATCAGGGGACGGGTGGAAGGGCCAGGTGGATGTACAAGTTTACCCATCCCGCAGGCGGAAAAACAGGCACCACACAGAACTGGACCGACGCGTGGTTTGTCGGTTATTCACCGTACCTAGCGGCGGGCGTTTGGTTTGGGGTAGACGATCCCAAGGTAAGCCTCGGTTCAAAACAGGACGGCTCCCGGGCGGCGCTACCGGCCTGGGCACGGTTCATGAGAGCGGCACACGATAGCATGGGGTGGAAGCACAAGGATTTCCCTCAGCCTGACGGAATTTCAAAAGAAAAGATCTGTACTGTCTCAAAAGACTTTCCCACGCGGTATTGTCCTGTTGAAGAAGAATTTTTCATCACCAAGTATGCCCCTACACGTTCCTGTCGTATCCATACAGAGGGTTCACCCCGCAGGGAACGGGAACGGTCCGGTTAAATAATCACATCCTCTGGTCTGAAAGGGGTGTTCTCAATCTTCACGGCAGATTTTATCTGACGGCACGCCCGGCTCACAGTTTCTTTATCGCTGCCGTGACAAACGGCTAAAGCACCGCCGCTCTCAACCTCTTCTCCCAGCTTTATTTCGAACCGGACGCCGCCGGACGGATCAATACGTCGACCCGATTTTTCATCAAAAACGGTAACACTGTTGACAGCCCAACCAATTTTTTCTGTATCCATGAACCGGACAACACCGGATCTTTCCGCCTCAACGGTTTTTTCGAAAGGAGGTGTGTGAAAAGTGTCTCCGTTGTGGAGTGAAGACGGATCACCGTCGTGGGCTTCGATCATTTCTTCAAGTTTTGCCATGGCCGAGCCTGAAGAGATGGTTTTTTCAATGGCGGACAGCGGGTTCTTAACGCCGGCGTGTTTGAGCACAGGCTCCGCCAGTGAGGTGACCACGGCCATGAGGCCTGGTTCACTTTCACCTTTCAGGCACGATATCGATTCCTGGATCTCATTCCAAAGACCGGCTTCGCGGCCCAGAGGCTGGTCCATTCGGCTGTAGACAATATTGGTAGAAACGCCAAATTGTTCACCGGCCATTTTCAGTTGTTTGCCCAATTTTTTCGCCTTCTTCACGGTTTTCATGAAGGCACCGTTTCCTACCGTAATGTTCATGGCTAGGACCTCGATCCCTTCAGCAATTTTCTTGCTCATAATGCTGCCGCATATGAGCGGAGTGGAAGCGATAGTGCCTGTTTTGTCCCGGAGAGTGTACATCTTTCTATCGGCAGGACAGATCTCAGACGTTTGGCCCGAGAGGCTCAGGCCTACCATTTCCACAGTCCGGCGGAATTCTTCCAGAGAGAGGTCAATCCTGTAACCAGGAATAGATTGAAGTTTGTCCAGCGTACCGCCAGTGTGGCCCAGGCTTCTCCCGGAGATCATGGGGACGGCCAGACCGCAAGCCGCCAGGATGGGTGCAATAATGAGTGACACTTTGTCTCCCACGCCGCCTGTTGAATGCTTATCCACCACCACTTTTTCCAGATGGGAAAAGTCCAGCTGTTCACCAGAGGTGACCATAGCCTCTACCACAGCCAGCATTTCTTCATCGGTCATATCGTTGTCATAAACGGCCTTCAGCCACACTGTTATCTCTTCATCGTTGATCTTTCCGTTGCTGTAGGCATGAATGATCTGAACAATCTCTGAAGAGGTGTTAGCACCGCCCGCCGCCTTTTCACGGACGATGTTTTCGATGTTCATTAGGAGAGCTTTTTCTTTCCCTTGCGGAAAGAAGGAGTCTGGAACATGGTTCGTTCGTGTGTTGCCTGGTAAGTCATAACCAGGCCCACAGCACCGAGGACGATATTCGGCATCCACATGGCAACAGCACCATGGAGATAGTTTCGGTCCGCCATTTCTTCACCGCCGATAAGGAACAGATAGTAGAGCAGCACAAAACCGAAGCTGAAAACGATGGCTGTGAAAAAACTCCCCTTCCGGGTCATAATGCCCAACGGTGCACCTACCAGGACAAAAACGATACAGGCTGAAGGGAGGGAGAATTTCTTGTGGATTTCCACTGTATAGCGGTTGATGCTTCTTTCGTAACCGGCGATCATCTGGTAATCAGTCCTGACCCGCAGGGAGAGATTTATTAAATCCTGACTTCTACTGATAGAACGATTGGGATCACTGACGGTTTCCTTTTTCTCAATATTTTGCTGCTTTTTGACCAGCGTCATAAGATCTTCCATACTGGCCGGGATAGGTGTGTCTGGGAAACTGAACTCGAATTCTTTTATTATCCGTTCTTCGATGGCAGCAGTTCTTTTTCGGTAACCGGCAATCTTCTCATCCATCATATTGAGTGTCATTTCCCTGTCTGTGCGGGAACCGGTCTCTCTTCTTTCCAGCATTAGATCCTCCGCCGGGATGGTAATCCGGTGACGGTCAAAAATGATTCGCCTGTAATTCTGGTAATTATTCACTTCCACTTCGTGGATCTCACCGTCGTAGAGCGTTACCATGATGGCGTCATCCAGCGGCTGAAAAGATCCTTCTTTTGCCCGGATAGAAGTCTGCGTCACAGTCCTGTCTTTTCCGTATATATGTACGTCCTGATACCTGTCGCCCCTTTTCCCCTTCACAATGAAACTGTATTGGGGCAGATCATCAATGAAATAGCCCGCTTCCACATTGAGGTCGGGTCGCTTGCGGTAAATATCTCTGGCCAGCATTCTTGCGTTGTGGTTCATGTGCGGAAGCACGGTATTGTTGAACGTCATTAGCGGCACAGCAACGAGGATGGAGAAAGTGAGGGCAGGCCACAGGATGCGGGTGAAGCTGACACCTGAGGAGCGCAGTGCTGTAATCTCGTTGTCTTCGGAAAATCGACCGAACGCCATAAGTGTTGCCACAAGAACAGCCACTGGTGCCGCCAGCGCAATGATCCACGCTGTGTTCAGAAAAAGGTATTCCAGGATAATATCTATGGGGAGTCCCTTCCCCAGAAAGCGATCTACTGCTCGGAGGAGGAAATTGGTGAAAAGCAAAAAGATGACAATAAGCAGGGCATAGAGAAAAGGGAGGAAGTGTTCTTTAAGAATATATCGTGTGAGGAGTTTCATGACTGCCAGCTTGATTCAACTAAAAATACAGCCAAGAGATAACCGCATACAAAGGTAATGAGGTTTGAGCCATTAATATATTTAGACGAAGATCGCCTAATGATAGCGGGTGAGGAACGGGATTCGAACCCGCGACCGCCAGGACCACAACCTGGAGCTCTAACCAGCTGAGCTACCCCCACCAGTGATTTTCCCCATAGCGAGGGGATTAAACTTCCAAAGCCACCAAATGAACTATCTCAAACTTTGGGTACTCTTCTCTATAGAGAATTTAATGTATTGTAACGGACAGTATGAAACAGTGGTTTGCGAGTTCAGACTGGTTGTTACACATGTTCCTCATGAATCGAATTTCTGTTTCAACTATAAGGAAACGGTACTACCGTGACTATGCACTGGAATACTGAATCCAAATTCCAGTAACACTGGATTAATTAGGTGGTGTATACTCTCCAGCCGACTCTTGCATTAGATAAGCTTTCCCATCTTCGATTACAATGGTATTTGCAAAGAATCCGATACGCAACTGTTCACCTGTGGCATCAATCAGCTGCCATTCACCACTGGCGATAAACAGTCCAGGAGCCAGCGCCTTCGACGATAACACTTCCGCACTCAGAGTTGATCCACCATAAGGATTATCCGCAGCAAGCATCATCGCGAACCCGTCTTCAATCGCCTGGCGACCAAACCACACCTCCTGCACATCGCTGTTCACACGTCTCCCTTCCGGATGAAACTGGGTGGCAAGTGCCGCAGCATCGCCTGCATTCCAAGCGCTGATGAATCCTTCCGCAAGGCTCTGATTGTGCGATTCCATCTCAGCTTCAGTTGGCAGGGATTTTTCTGCCGGAACACATGCGAACAGTACACATGCAAATAGGACAGCAACGGAACGTGACGATCTCATGAATGGTTTGTTTTTCATGATTGTACCTCCATTTTCTCCAATATATAAAAATATCTATTCTAAGGCGATGTTTTTCCTTTCTGTGGTGGTTCCCTTGACATTGAGAGCTTGAGTGGATAGATTGGTTCTTACTGTGAAAAAGCTACTACCGCTATTGATACTCACCCTGTTTCTGGGATGTGCAACTGTACATCAACCGATTGGCATGGATTCAAATAAGACAAATAAGTTTAGTATTGGAGAGTTGAATAAATATAGAACAGATGATTCAAAAACTAAGTTCTATTTTCAGTTATCATTTGAACAAGCATTAGATATAATTACATCAACCTTTTTTGATTTAGATATTCCGATATATTATCCCCTAAAAGACGATTCTCAACAAATAATAAAAATAAAATCGGGAAATTTCATTGCAAAATTGGGTGTTGATTGTGGTAAGGAAGGTACAGCCGGTGCATTTGGAAAGGGTTCTGATTTAGCAAGTGGAATATTGGAAATCTATTTGGAGAAGGTAGATAATGAAAATATAAGTGTGGAAATTAAAACTATTTTTTCAAGAACTCAATCTACTGGAGGAGAAGGTGGTTATACAAAAAATCTATATTTTGATTCAACTGGTAGAAATGAAATTATTGTTCTTGACAATTTATTAAAATATGAAAAGTCAAAATAAAAAGCCCCACATTCGTGGGGTTTTTTGTTCCTAGACCTCCTGATTGACTTTACCGCATTCTATTAACTATTTTAACTATTTATTTGGGGACCGCGTCCAAATAACTGCATTGGCAATCTCCTGATAACTGCAGAAAGATGAAACGGAATATATATCAGCATTTTTTCACGCTTATTATCCTGTGTATTGGAGTCATCCATGCTCAGACCTATAAAGTAGTTGATTCCGGGCAGAAAAATTTTTATAACATCAATACAATAAATACCATAGAAATCACTTTTGTTGAATCCAATTGGGATCAGATTTTGGATCAGTTGTATGCGGCCGGAGATGAAGAACGACTGGTTGGGACGGCCCTGATCAATGGTGTGCAATTCGACAGTGTCGGCGTGCGTTACAAAGGCAATAGCTCTTATAGACCCAATCAAATCAAGAATCCGTTGAATATTAAACTGGACCACATTATTAACGATCAAGAACTGGATGGCTACGGTACGTTAAAGCTGGCCAATGCCTTTAAAGATCCCAGCTTTGTGCGCGAGGTGTTGAGTTATGAAATTGCGCGCAAATACATGCCGGCCA